>Ga0209373_10001457_pt1 | contig 27557 bp, 26 predicted proteins | sample Higcelweek5metaG_FD_187173 | JGI IMG/M metagenome (GOLD analysis project Ga0209373, IMG submission 187173) | Freshwater pond sediment microbial communities from the University of Edinburgh, under environmental carbon perturbations - High... | ecosystem: Environmental > Aquatic > Freshwater >... | reverse complement strand
GCCACCAAATACATCGCCCCGGTCGCCTTCATCGGCGCCGTCCTGTTGCCGATGACGCCGCTCGCCGACCGCCAGTTGCTGGACATCGGCATTCTGCTGCTGACCTACATCATGCTGGGTTGGGGGTTGAACATCGTCGTCGGTCTGGCCGGTCTGCTGGATTTGGGCTATGTCGCCTTTTACGCCGTCGGCGCTTATTCCTACGCGCTGCTGGCCCATTATTTCGGTTTGAGCTTCTGGGTGTGTCTGCCGTTGGCCGGGTTGCTGGCCGCCTTTTCGGGCGTGTTGCTGGGCTTTCCGGTGCTGCGGCTGCGCGGCGATTACTTCGCCATCGTGACCTTGGGCTTTGGCGAGATCGTCCGCATCATCCTGGTCAACTGGTACCAATTCACCGGCGGCCCCAACGGCATTTCCGGCATTCCGCGCCCGAGCTTCTTCGGCCTCGCCGAATTCTCGCGCACCCCGGCCGACGGGATGGCGGCCTTCCACGAGCTGTTCGGCCTGGAATTCTCGCCGCTGCACCGCATCATCTTCATGTATTACCTGATCCTGGCCCTGGCCCTGGCCGTCAACCTCTTCACCCTGCGCATCCGCAAGCTGCCGCTGGGCCGCGCCTGGGAAGCCCTGCGCGAGGATGAGATCGCCAGCGCCTCGTTGGGCATCAACCGCACCAACATGAAGCTGGCGGCCTTCGCCATCGCCGCGATGTTCGGCGGCTTCGCCGGGTCCTTCTTCGCCACCCGCCAGGGCTTCATCAGCCCGGAAAGCTTCACCTTCATCGAATCGGCGATCATTCTGGCCATCGTCGTGCTGGGCGGCATGGGCAGCCAGGCGGGCGTCGTCGTGGCGACGCTGCTGGTCATCGGCCTGCCCGAAGCCTTCCGCGAGCTGGCCGATTACCGCATGTTGGCCTTCGGCATGGGCATGGTGGTGATTATGCTGTGGCGTCCGCGCGGCCTGCTGGCCCACCGCGACCCAACCATTCTTTTGCATGGCGGCAAGAAACCCGCCACCGGGGGGGCCGCCCGATGAGCGCGACAATGACGGACGACAAGCCCTTGCTGAGCGTTGAGCATCTGACCATGCGCTTTGGCGGTCTGGTGGCCAACAACGACGTGTCCTTTGTGGCGCGGGCGGGCGAGATCACCGCGCTGATCGGCCCGAACGGGGCCGGCAAAACGACGCTGTTCAACTGCGTCACCGGCTTTTACACCCCCACCGTGGGGCGGTTGACGCTGCGCCATTCCGACGGCAAGGAATTCCTGCTGGAACGGATGCCGGGCTACCGCATCGCCCAACAGGCCGGGGTGGCCCGCACCTTCCAGAACATCCGCCTGTTCAGCGGCATGAGCGTTCTGGAGAACCTGATCGTAGCCCAGCACAACAAGCTGATGCGAGCCTCGGGCTTCGCCATCGCCGGTCTGTTGGGGCTGCCGACCTACCGGGCGGCGGAAAAGGAGGCGTTGGAGCTGGCCAAATATTGGCTGGACCGGGTGAAGCTGACCGAATTCGCCGATTGGGAGGCGGGCAATCTGCCCTATGGCGCGCAACGCCGTCTGGAGATCGCGCGCGCCATGTGCACCGAGCCGGTGCTGCTGTGCCTGGACGAACCGGCGGCGGGGTTGAACCCGCGCGAATCGAGCGAACTGGCCGAAATCCTGACCTTCATCCGCGACGCCCGCAACCCGAACGGGCGGCAAACCGGCGTGCTGCTGATCGAGCATGACATGAGCGTGGTGATGCGCATTTCCGACCATGTGGTGGTGCTGGATTACGGTCGGAAGATTTCCGACGGCGACCCGAATTCGGTGAAGAACGACCCGGCGGTGATCCGCGCCTATCTGGGCGAGGACGAGGACGCCGAACTGCCGCCGGAAATCGCCGCCGATTTGGGCGCTTCCGCCCCCGCCGCGCAGAAAGGGGCCTGAAGCCATGAGCGAAACAACCCCCATGCTTCAGGTGTCGGGCGTCCACACCTTCTACGGCGCGATCGAAGCCTTGAAGGGCATCGACATCGCGATCAACGCGGGCGAGATCGTCTCGTTGATCGGGGCCAACGGGGCGGGGAAATCCACCCTGCTGATGACGCTGTGCGGCAGCCCGCGCGCGCGCCAGGGCCGCGTGCATTTCGAGGGCGAGGACATCACCGACCTGCCGACCCACGAGATCGTGCGGCGCGGCATCGCGCAAAGCCCGGAAGGGCGGCGGATTTTCCCGCGCATGAGCGTGCTGGAAAACCTGCAAATGGGGTCCATCGTCGCCCAGCCGGGCAGCTTCGACCGCGAGTTGGAACGGGTGCTGACCCTGTTCCCCCGCTTGAAGGAGCGCATCAACCAGCGGGCGGGCACCATGTCGGGCGGCGAGCAGCAGATGCTGGCCATCGGTCGGGCGCTGATGAGCCAACCGCGCCTGCTGCTGCTGGACGAGCCGTCGCTGGGTCTGGCCCCGTTGATCGTCAAACAAATCTTCGCGGTCATCAAAGAGATCAACCGCGAGCAGAAGATGACGGTCTTCATGGTCGAGCAGAACGCCTTCCACGCGTTGAAGCTGGCCCATCGCGGCTATGTGATGGTGAACGGCAAGATCACGATGACGGGGTCGGGCGCGGCCTTGCTGGCCGACCCGGAGGTCCGCGCGGCCTATCTGGAAGGGGGACACTGAGATGGACGCTGTTTTGGGATCGTCGCTGTCGGTGTTCGTCTTTTTGACGATCCTGGTCTTCGGCGGCTTCGGCGTGCTGACCGGCCAAACCCTGGCCGAAGGCTGGAAGCCGATCTCGGCGGTCTGGGCCTATTCCCTGCTGCTGGGGGTCGGCGACCGCTTCCTCGCCTGGGGCCTGGCGGGCGAAACCCTGCTCGCCCCCTGGGGCTTCATCGTCCACACCGCCGCCATCGCCGCCATAACCGCAACCACATACCGAATGGCCATCGCTCGCAAAATGGTCAACCAGTATCCGTGGATCTATGAGCGGTTCGGCCCCTTTCACTGGCGCGAGCGCGCCGGTGGCGATTTGGCGGAATGACCCGCGCGATAGGGCTTGGCGAACGGCCTTGAGCGAATAGAATAGACCATATGATCCGCCCCCTTCGCAAAACTGTCGCAGTGGCGACCGGGTGGATTGTGGTAAAAAGGACATTGCCGGAGGGGACCCGGCGATGAAGGCCCGCAAGGGTCGGGGGTATGTTGCAACAGGGACCTTCTCAACGAACAGGGAGCTAGCACACCCATGAAATTCAAGCTGTCCCTTCTCGCCGCCGTGGCGGCGACCGCGCTCTCCGTGACGGCCGCCAAGGCCGACATCTCGGTGGCGACCGCTGGCCCGATCACCGGCCAATACGCCACCTTCGGCGAGCAGATGAAGAAGGGCATGGAACAGGCCGTGACCGACATCAACGCCGCTGGCGGCGTGCTCGGTCAGAAGCTGAAGCTGGAAGTCGGCGACGACGCCTGCGATCCCAAGCAGGCTGTGGCCGTCGCCAACCAGCTGGCCAAGGCCGGTGTGAAGTTCGTGGCCGGTCACTTCTGCTCGGGTTCTTCGATCCCGGCGAGCCAGGTCTACGCCGAAGAAGGCATTCTCCAGATCTCCCCGGCTTCGACCAACCCGAAGCTGACCGAGCAGGGCCTGAAGAACGTCTTCCGCGTTTGCGGTCGTGACGATCAACAGGGCATGATCGCCGGCAAGTATCTGCTGGACAAGTTCAAGGGCAAGAAGATCGCCATCCTTCACGACAAGTCGGCTTACGGCAAGGGTCTGGCCGACGAGACGCAGAAGTCACTGAACGCGGGCGGGCAGAAGGAAACCATCTACGAAGCCTACACGGCGGGTGAGAAGGACTATTCCGCTCTGGTCTCCAAGCTGAAGGCGGCGGCGGTCGATGCGATCTACATCGGCGGCTACCACACCGAAGCGGGCCTGATCGCCCGTCAGATGAAAGACCAGGGGCTGACCGCCACCCTCATTTCGGGTGACGCGCTCGTGACCAACGAGTATTGGGCGATCACCGGCTCCGCCGGTGAGAACACCATGATGACCTTTGGTCCCGATCCGCGCGAGAAGCCGAGCGCCAAGGCGGTGGTCGAGAAGTTCCGCAAGGCGGGTTACGAGCCGGAAGGCTACACCCTGTACACCTACGCCGCCGTGCAGGTGTGGGCCGAGGCCGTCAAGGTCGCCGGTTCGACCGACGTCGCCAAGGTTGCCGCCGTGCTGAACAAGACCACCTTTGACACCGTCAACGGCAAGGTCAGCTTCGACGCCAAGGGCGACCTGACCACGCCGGACTATGTCTGGTACAAGTGGAGCAACGGCGCCTACGCTCAGGTCAAGTAACCGTTTTCCACGGTTGTTTGGGTGAGACGAAAGGGTCCGGCAAGCGATTGCCGGACCTTTTTTCCGTTCGGCGTTTCAGGCGCCGGGTTACGGAATGGGACGATTGACGCGGACGGCGTCGGCGCGGGCGATGGCGGCGAGCGCGGCGTCATGCCCGCCCTGTTGGGCCAACAGGCGTTCGGAACTTCGCAGAACGTCGCGCCAGAAGGCGGTGGCGCGCGGCTGGTCGCTGGCTGTCAGTTCCACCCAATGAACGTGGCTGAGTCGGATGGCGCTCTCCCCCAGTTCCGAGACCAGGCGAGTCGCGAAGGCCAATGTGTCGAGGTCGGTGTCCATAGACCGATGAACCCGCCCTGATGATGTTTATTCCACGGGCAAAGCGATCACAGGTGGCGTCGATTGGGATTGTTGCGGCGCACCCAGGGTTGGATTGTGGCGATGCCGTGGCAATTGACGGACGTTCGTCACCACGGGGATGTTTTGTGTTTCAATGGCGCTTGTCGGATCGTCCGGATGGGCGGTCCAGGGTCGGGATGGGTTTTGGAGAGCGATATGCGCCGAAAGCGCGAAGTTGTTGAAGGTCAAATCTACCGCAAGCTCGGCCCCAGCGGCGGTTTCTGGCAGGTCGTGGCGATCCGCAAGGACGGCATGGGAACCCAGCACGCCCAACTCAAACGCACCGATGATCCGAAAACGCTGAAAACTCTGTCGGTCACAGCGTTGCTCGACAACCAGCAGTTCGAGATCGCGACGGAGGCCTAAGCCCGTCGCTGGTAGAGATCGACGCCGTCCGGCCCGTCGTGGCGCTCCAGCGCGCCGCGACGGATCAGGTGGTTGAGGTGGGCGATGGCCTCACCCATGGCGAACACCATCTGATGCGGGTCGAGCGGGCGGTTGAACAGGGCGCCCGTCACCATCGCGGCGGTTTGCGGGCTGGCGCATTGCACGGTGATATCATCCAACCGCGCGCCATGATGGGCGTGCAACTCCGCCGCTCGGGCGTGCAGCCCGTAAAAGGGCAGGCCGTGCGACGGTAGGACCAGCGTGTCCGGGGGCAGGGCGGACCACGCTTCCAAACTCGTCAGATAGTCGGTCAGCGGGTCGGCGTCCGGCTCGGTCGGCCAGACGCTGATGTTCGGGCTGATGCGCGGCAAAATTTGGTCGCCGGGAATCAGCAGGCCGCGCGCCGCGTCGTGCAGACACACCGGCTCGGCGGTGTGGCCGCCGCCGCCAATCACCCGCCACGTCGAGTCGCCAATCGTCAGATCATCGCCCGCCCGCAGGCGGGTCAACACCGCCGGAACGCTGGGCACGCCGCGCGTGTAAGCGCTTTTGCGGCCAAGGACGGCGGTCAGAACCTCACCCTCCAGGCCGCTGCGCTGGTAAAAGCGCTCGACCGCCCCGTCCATCGCCGGGTCGTTTCCGGCGGACAGCATGCGGGCGAACAGCCATTCGGTGAGGGACGCGGCGAAGGACGCGCCGGTGCGCTCCACCAACCATCCCGCCAAGCCGATGTGGTCGGGATGAAAATGGGTGGCGATGACCCGCTCCACCGGGCGGTTTTCCAGCGCGCCGGTGAACAGCCTTTCCCACGAGTCGCGGGTGCGGGCGTCGCCCAGGCCGGTGTCCACCAGCGTCCAGCCTCGTTCCCCGCCATCCAGCGCCCAGACGTTGATGTGGTCCAACTGGAAAGGCAGGGCCAACCGGATCCACAGGACGCCCGGCGCTACGGCGCGGGCGCAGCCCGGTTCCGGGGCGCTGTCGAAGGGATGGCGGAGCGCGACATCGGGTGAAAGGGACATGGTGATCCGCTGGTTGGGTGGTTGATGGCGTTCCGACCATCGGAGGGGCGGATCATGGGCGTGAGCAAGCGTGCAAAAATGCAACAGAGCGACGGTTGTTGCAACGGCAAGAATTTGCGGTGGAACCCAGGGCGATCCGGTTGGTTACGGGATGGGCTGTCGTGAGGCGGTTCTGGGCTGGGACGATGGCGTCCGTCCACTGCGGGCCGACAGGCCGATGGGGACTGAGGTGTTTTGCCTGGCCCCCCTGTCAACCTCGGAAGGATCAGAATGATGATGCGACGTATTTTGTTTGGCGCCGCGCTTGCCGCCGCGCTGCCCTCCGTCGCCATGGCCGCGACCGAGGGCTTCTATGTGGGCGCTGGCGCTGGTGGGAATTGGACCCGCGACGCGGATCTCAGCAGCTACCCGACGGCGACGACGGGCTTGAAGGAGACGTTCAAGTCTGGCGGAATTGGCGATGTGTCGATTGGTTACGGCATCCCCATGGGGCTGCGGGCCGAGCTGGAATTCGCGTGGCGGTGGCGCAACGCGATCAAGGACACGGAGAGCGGCACGCCCGCGTTGCGTGGCTTGGGCGGCAAGACCAGTTCCATCGCCTTCATGGGCAACGGGCTGTATGACATCAAGACCGGCACGGCCTTCACCCCTTACATCGGCCTTGGCGCGGGCGTCGCGCAGGTTCGCCAGTCCCTGAACGGGGCGAGCGACAAGGATTGGGTGTTCGCCTATCAGGGCATCGTCGGCGCGTCCTACGCGGTGTCCGACGCGGTGGCGGTGACGCTGGATTACCGTTATTTCGCCACCCTCGACCCGGAATTCACGTTGGGGCCGGTGACGTCGAAGGGCGAATACCGAAATCACACGGTTCTGGCTGGTCTGCGTTACAGCTTTGGCGCGCCGCAACGCCCGATGACGGCGACGCCGGTCGCCACCGCCCCCGCCCCGATGGCGCAAGCCCAATCGGAGTATCAGGTGTTTTTTGATTGGGACAAGGCGACGATCACCCCGACGTCGGACAAGATCATCGGCGACGCGGCGGCGGCGGCGGGCAAGGAGCGTCCGGTCAATATTCAGGTTATCGGCCACACCGACACCTCCGGGTCGCCCGCCTACAATCAACGCCTGTCGATGCGCCGGGCCGAGGCGGTGAAGCGGGCCTTGATCGCGCGTGGAACCCCGGCGTCCCTGGTCTCGATCGAGGGCAAGGGCGAGTCCCAGTTGATGGTCTCCACCGGGCCGAACGTGCGCGAGCCGTCGAACCGTCGCGCGCAGATCCTGATCCGCGTGCAGTGAGGTTCTGACGGGAGGACGCCGCCACCGTTGGCTTCGCCGCGCCGGTCCTGTTTTGGGGATACGGCGCTGGAAAAGTCAGCGGCGCGGCGTCCTTTTGCCGTTTGTCGAACAGCCACACGCTAATGGGGTGGCGTGAAGCGTTGCGTCAGCGTATGACGATGGTGGTGCAACGCGCATTTTTGGTTCGGGACGTTTCATGCAGGTTCTGATCGCCGACGATCATTCCATCGTCCGCAGCGGCTTGACCCATTTGGTTGGGGAATTGGATGAGCAGGCCACGGTGGTTGCCGCCACCAGCTTTGGTCAAGTCGGCGCCATTCTCGACCAGGGAACCAGTTTTGATCTGATCGTCATGGATCTGCGGATGCCCGGCCTTGGCGGTCTTGACGAGGTCGAGGCGCTGGTCAAGCGGGTGGCTCCGGTGCCGGTCGCCGTTTTTTCGATGATCGAGTCGCCCGATGAAATGCGCGCGGTGCTGTCGCGCGGGGTGCGCGCCTTCATTCCAAAATCGACCGATGACGTGTTGGTGGTCAACATCCTGCGGCTGGTGATGGCCGGGGGATCCTATGTGCCGCCGGTTCTTGGCATGCCGGGGGGCGCCGCCGCCGCAACGGCGTCACGCGCCGCTCCCCCCAGCCTGTTCGACGGATTGACCCGCCGCCAGTTGGAGGTGCTCGATCTGCTGACTCAGGGCTTGTCCAACCAGGACATTGGCGAGCGGTTGGGGCTGAACCTGTCCACGGTCAAGACGCATGTGACCGGCGTGTTGAAGGCGCTGGGCGTCGGCAGCCGCACGCAGGCGGTGCTGTTGGTCAAGGAAACGGGGCGCGACCGGCTGGTTTGAAAGCCAGAACCATCGGCCAGAACCATCGGCTAGAACAGGGCGTTCATCAACGAGCCGCGCCCGCTGTAGCTGCCGCTCGACCCCAGCAGGCTGAGCGCGCTGCTGGCGGTGGAGGAACTGCCGCCGTTCAGCATGGCCGCCAGCCCTTGAAGCTTGGTGTTGCCGCCGAAGGGGTTGGACCCTTGGGCCGGTTGTTTGGCGATGGTGTCGTAATCTTTGCTGTAGCTGCCCATGCGGAACTGCACGCCATAGCTTTTGGCGTCTTTCACCGGCACGTCCTTGTCACGGGCGACGCGCACCGTGTAGTCGCCCTTGTCCAGCTCCAACTCGCCCTTTTGCATTTTCTTGAAGGCGTCGTAGGCCGATCCGGCATCTTTGTTGCTATCGGCGACGATCTTGCCCTGGCGGTCCATCAACTGCACGCGCACCCCGGCGTCGCCGACGGTGCCGATGGTGGCGTTGCCCTTGGCGACGACCGAGAATTTGTAAAAATCGGCGGGATCGTTCGACGCCAGCGAACTGAAGACGTTCAGGCGGCTGTTGTCCTTGATGAGCGTGCCGATGTTGGTGGCGAAGGGGGCGGTGTTGGTCGCGGATTTGGCGACCGACTGTTCATACTCCTGCACCTTGCCCTTGGCGCCGGTGTCGGCGGTCCCCGACGCCTGTTGCTGCACGCGCTTGACCGCCGCGTCGATCGACTGCTGGAGGCTCTGCGCCATGCCGCCGATATCGCCGAAACTGGACAAACTGACCATGACCGCTCTCCTCGCCTGCCCCCGGTTCGGCGTGTCCGCGCCGGAGTGATCCACATCACAGGGAATGCAGGAAGCGGGCCAGAATGGTGAAGCCAGTGTTTGCAAGGATTCTGTCGGTTTGAACCAACGGTTGTTCAGGACCGCCCGGCAAGAAACTCAGGGCGACGGCAAGATTTTCCCGTTGCGAGTAGCCCATTGTTACCCACCCGTGCGGGGGCGGTGGGATAGTCGCTCTGCCGGATGATCGGCTCCGCAATCCAATGCGCAGATACGGGAGGGTTCCATGGCCGCGAAGAAGATCCTGATGATCGTTGGGGATTACGCCGAGGATTATGAGACGATGGTGCCGTTCCAGGCGCTCGCCATGGTCGGCCACACCGTCCACGCGGTGTGTCCGGGCAAGCACGCGGGCGACCGCATCGCCACCGCCATCCATGATTTCGAAGGCGATCAGACCTACAGCGAAAAGCGCGGCCACAATTTCACCCTCAACGCCTCGTTCGAGTCGGTCAACGCCGCCGCTTATGATGGGCTGGTCATTCCCGGCGGGCGGGCGCCGGAGTATCTGCGGCTGAACGCCGACGTCATCGCGCTGGTCCAGGCCTTCTTCGCGCAAGACAAGCCGGTGGCGGCGGTTTGCCATGGCGCGCAGCTTCTCGCGGCGGCGGGCGTGCTGAAAGGCCGCCGGGTGTCGGCCTATCCGGCCTGCAAGCCCGAGGTTGAGTTGGCGGGCGGCGAATACGCCGACATCCCGCTCGATTCCGCCGTGGCGGACGGTAAACTGGTGACGGCCCCGGCCTGGCCGGCGCATCCGGCGTGGCTGGCGCTGTTCCTCACGGCGCTGGACGCCGAATAAACCAAAGGTCGGACCAAAGCCGGGACGAAGGAGAGCGGCGCATGTGCGAGATCTACGTCAAGGCCGATCCGATTCTCTACGAATGCCGGTCGCGCTCCGTGCGCATCCACGGAGTCGTGACCAGCATTCGCCTGGAGAATCTGTTTTGGGACGTGCTGGCCGACATCGCCGCGCGCGACGGCATGACGGTCAATCAATTGATCGCCAAGCTCTATGACGAGATCGTCGAGGCGCGCGGCGAGGTGCCAAATCTCGCCTCGTTCCTGCGGGTCAGTTGCATGCGCTACCTCACCCTGGTTCTTGGCAAGGAGGATGCCGCTCCCGCCCCTCGCCCGGTTTTGCGGCGGGAGGCGGAGGTGGTGGCGTTGCGGCCTTAACCCAAAGGAGGGTTACTCGTCGTAGGCCATCAGCGAGACGCTGGGGACGTCCAGCTTGTCGCGCCCGTTCAGGAAGGTCAGCTCCACCAGGAAGGCGGCGGCGCGGACGTCGGCGCCGACCTGACGCAGCAGGCTGATCGCGGCGGCCATCGTGCCGCCGGTCGCCAGCAGATCGTCCAGCATCACCACGCGCTGCCCCGGCGTCACCGCGTCGGCCTGCACCTCGATGGTGTCGGTGCCATATTCCAGATCATAGGAATGCTTCACCTTGTCGCCCGGCAGCTTGCCGTGTTTGCGCACCATGACGAAGCCGATGCCCAGCGCCAGCGCCAACGGCGCGGCGACCAGAAAGCCGCGCGACTCGATGCCGACCAGCAGATCGGGCTTGTGCGGGCGGATCGCCTCGGCCAGTTGGTCGATGGCGGTTTTCCAGGCCGGGCCATGGGCCAGCAGCGGCGACACGTCGTAAAACAGGATGCCCGGCTTTGGAAAATCCGGGATGCCGCGAATGTGGGTTTTCAAATCCATGGGATAAGGTCCGTCCAGGAGCGTGGCGCGACGCCGACCAACGACGCACTCTATCGGGCGGGATGAACGCGCGCAAACAGGCGTTGCGCCGCAGGGGGTGGGGCGCAGCCATCGGGCCTATGCATGCGCTGCGGGGTTGACCCGCCGCGTCCGCATCGCCACCGTCTAGCCCGCAAGTGTGACACAGGGGCGGAGCGGGTGCGCGGCGTGGTGGCGGAACGGGTGTGGATCAAGTCGCGGCAAGGCGATGCGGGGAGCGACGGGGCGACCGGCGAGGGGGCGTGGCGCCTGGACGCGGGTGGACGCTGGACGCTGGACGCCGCCGACGCGGCCACCGCCGCGCTGGACGCGATCCAGCTTGCCAAATCGGCGAGCGCCGTGCGCTTTGGCCTTGCCGGGCTTGAGGCGCTCGACACCGTGGGGGCGTGCCTGCTGATGGGGTTGGCCGACCGGCTGACGGCGGAAGGCCGCAAGGTGACGGTCCTGGACGCCCGGCCCGAGCACGCCGCCTTGATCGACGCGGTGCGCGGGGCGGGCAAGGCGGCGGTCAAGATCGTCGCGCCCAGCCATCACCCGATCATCGACATGATCGCCGGAATCGGCGAGGACTCCATCGCGGCGGGAAAAGAGGCGCTGGATCTCATTGGCTTTCTCGGCCTCGTCACCATCACCTTCGCCCGGCTGCTGCTCCACCCGTCGCGGCTGCGCGTGACGTCCGTGTTCTACCACATCCAACAGACCGGCTTGAACGCGTTGCCGATTCTGGGGCTGCTGTCCTTCTTGATCGGCGTGGTTCTGGCTTTCCAAGGGGCCGACCAGTTGAAGCGCTTTGGGGCGGAGCTGTACGTCGTCAATCTGCTGGGGGTGTCGGTTCTGCGCGAAATCGGCATTCTGATGACGGCGATCATCGTCGCCGGACGCTCCGGCTCGGCCTTCACCGCGCAGATCGGCACGATGAAGGTCAATCAAGAGGTGGACGCCATCGGCACCATGGGGCTGGATCCCATCGAATTGCTGGTGGTGCCGCGCGCCATCGCCCTGATGGTCAGCCTGCCGCTGTTGGCCTTTTATGCCGACATCATGGGGCTGTTTGGCGGCGCGGTGATGAGCTACGCGACTCTCAACATCACCTTCGGTCAGTTCATCCTGCAACTTCACACGGCGGTCGGCATCGGCACGGTGATGGCCGGGTTGATAAAGGCGCCGGTCTTCGCCCTGGTCATCGCCATGGTCGGCTGTTACGAGGGGCTGAAGGTGTCGGGCAGCGCCGAAAGCGTCGGAACCCTGACCACCAAATCCGTCGTCGAGGGAATCTTTCTGGTGATCGTCATCGACGCGCTGTTCTCCGTGCTGTTTTCGGTGTTGGGCGTGTGATGAGCGAAACATTCGCCCCCGACCTGCCGACGACCGCGCAACCCGTCATCCGGGTGCGGGGCCTCGTCACCCGATTCGGCACGCAGACCGTCCATGACGGGCTTGATCTCGACGTTCAGGCGGGCGAGGTGCTGGGCGTCGTCGGCGGCTCCGGCTCCGGAAAATCGGTGCTGCTGAAGGAAATCCTTGGTCTGATAAAGCCCGCGGCCGGGCGGATCGAGCTTTTGGGGCGCGACACCGCCGATTTGTCGCGGGACGAACGCGCCGCGCTCCAGGCGCGCACCGGCGTGCTGTTCCAGAACGGCGCGCTGTTCAGCTCGATGACGGTGGCGGAAAACATCATGCTGCCGTTGAAGGAGCACACCGATCTGCCTCTGTCGCTGATTGGCGAGGTCGCGCGGGTGAAGATCGCCATTGCCGGGTTGCCGCCGGACGCCGGGGCCAAGCAGCCCTCGCAACTGTCCGGCGGCATGGTCAAGCGGGCGGCGCTGGCCCGCGCCCTGGCGCTCGACCCCGCCATCCTGTTTTTGGACGAGCCGACCGCCGGGCTGGATCCCATCGGGGCGGGGGCCTTCGACACGCTGATTCGCGACCTTCAACGCAGTTTGGGGCTGACGGTTTTCATGGTGACGCATGATCTGGACAGCCTCGTGACCATCTGCGACCGCATCGCGGTGCTGGTGGACAAGAAAATTCGGGTGGGCACGCTGGAGCAGCATCTGGCCGACCAGCACCCCTGGATTCACGATTATTTTCACGGACCGCGTGGCCGCGCCGCGCGCCACGCGACGGATTGAGGCAAGCCATGGAAACGCGCGCCAGCTACATTCTGGTCGGCAGCTTCGTGCTGGTCCTGATCGCCGGTCTGTTGGGCTTCTCCGTCTGGATCGCCAAGGTCCAGTTGGAAGAAACCCGCCAGCCCTACCGGGTGTATTTCACCGGCTCGGTCACGGGCCTGCAACCCGGAAGCCCGGTGCGCTATCGCGGCGTGCCGGTGGGAACGGTGGGCGACATCCGGCTCGATCCCGACAATGTCACCCGCGTGCGCGTCACCATTCAGGTGCAGAACGACACGCCGATCATGGCCGACTCCATCGCGTCGCTGGAAATGCAGGGCATCACCGGCGGCGCTTACGTGCAGATTTCCGGTGGGACGGAGGGGGCGGAGCGGTTGAAGGCGACCGCGCCGGATGGGATTCCGGTGATCCCCTCGAAGACCTCGTCTTTGTCGGCGGTGGTGGACAGCGCGCCGCAACTGGTCAGCCGGGCGTCGGAACTGATCGCCCGCTTGGGCGACATGATGAACGCCGACAATCAAAAGGCGATGACCGACATTCTGGCCAACGTCAGCCGCATCAGCGGCGATCTGGCCCGCGCCACGGCGGGGCTGGACGGCACGATGGCGCAGGCGCGGGACACGTTGAAGGGGCTGGAGCCGGTCGGCCCGCATCTGGATCAAACGATCATCCAGGCGCGCGACACGCTGGCCACCGTCAACAACAGCGCCAAGCAATTGACCGGAGACAGCCGCGACCTGATTCAGTCGCTCAAGCGCACGTCGACCGAACTGACCGCCCTTTTGGGGGAAAACCGCGCGCCAATGCGCGACTTCACGGCGACGGGGCTGTATGACTTGAGTTTGTTGATCGCCCAGTTGCGCGACCTGTCGGGTCAGTTGTCGCGGGTGGTCACGCGGATTGAAAATGACCCGTCGAACTTCCTGTTTGGCGGAACCCGGCAGGGTGTGGAGGTGCGGGGCAAATGAACGGTCGAACACGGATGATGGGGCGGTTGGCGTCCCTGGTGGGGCTTGGTCTGGCGCTGTTGGGGCTGACGGCCTGCTCGACGATCATCAACCCCACCGCGCCCAAGCTCTACACCCTGACGCCGCGCGCCGTGGTCGAGGCTGGGGCGCCGACGGTGACATGGCAGTTGCTGGTCGAAACGCCGTCGTCGGCGGCGGGCGTCGACACGCCGCGCATCGCCCTGTCGCGCACGCCGACCACGTTGGATTATTTCGCCGACGTGTCTTGGGCCGACCGGGCGCCGAACATGGTGCAGGGGGTGATCGTCCAGTCTTTTGAGGACAGCGGGCGCATCCTGTCGGTTGGGCGCGACACCATGGGGCTGCGCTCCGACCTTGTGCTGAAATCGGAGTTGCGCGACTTCCAGGCTGAATACGCGACGCCGGGCGCGACCAGCCCGGACCGCGTGCATGTACGGCTGTCGGCCAAGCTGGTGGCGATGCCGCGCCGGACCATCGAAGCGGGGGAAACCTTTGACGCGGTGGTTCCCGTCCGTGGGCGCGACTTCACCGACGTGATCGCCGCCTATGATGTGGCGTTGGGTCAGATCAGCGGCGCGCTGGTCAGTTGGACGCTGCGCAACGGGCGCGCCGCCATCCCGTAACCGCTGGGCCGCGCGGAAAAACCTTGCCAGAGTTGCATATCCGCGTGCGTAATAGGGTTGATCGCGAGGTGGCGGACGGGCGTTGATGACGGAACTTTCGGGGCTTTCCCGCGAGGAATTGGAGGCCATGGCCGAGGCCGGTCGGGAGGTTCGGGTCTGCCAGCGGGTGCTGGCCAAGACCGGCGACACCGTGGTCGGCGAATTGCTGCGTGGGCATGGCACGCTCTATGAGTGGCGCCACTACCCGCCGGGCGACGTGTATGACGCCGAGCATCACGCGCAATATTATTACCACTGTCACCCCGAAGACGAACGGCCCAAGGGTGAGCATGGCCATTTCCACAGCTTCCTGCGCCCCCACGGCATGCCCTCAGGCATCCGTCCGGCCCCGCTGCCGGATTACGCCCCGCCCGACAACGACAACGACGCGCTGTCCCATTTGATCGGCGTCGCCATGGACGTGGCCGGGCAGCCGGTGCGGCTGTTCACCACCAACCGCTGGGTTACGGGCGAAACCTGGTACGCGGCGGACGATGTGGTGGCCATGCTCGATTCCTTCATCGTCGATCACGCCCGTCCCTCCTGGCCGACCAACCGCTGGATCACCGGGCTGGTCCGCCTGTTCCGCCCCCAGATCATCCGCCTGTTGCGTGAGCGGGACGCGGCGATAGGTCGCTGGGCCAACCAACATCCCGACGCCTATGTTTATGAGGATCGGGGGTTGGAGGTCGCCTCCCAGTGCCCCATCTCGGTGGAGGAGCAGATTGCCGAGGTGGAGATGCTGGCGCGTGGAACCCGCCGCCGTCGCTCAATTCTTCCAGAACCGCCCCGGTTTGTGGAGGATGAGGGGGTGGTTTGACAATCTCCGCCGATCCGTCCCGCCTTCTTCGTTAATGAAGGTTCAACAGTTTCGTCACATCCTTTAACGTGAGGAAGTGCTCCCGGCCATAAGGGGGCAGACCAGGGCAGGAAGGGTCCGCGACCCATGACCGAGCATTTGACCCAAGCCGACGTCGTTCGACTGTTGTCGGACCCGTCGCCCAACAGCCGGACCGATCTTGCCGCCAAGATCGCCCGCCAGTTTGGCGGCGCGGAACTGTCCGTCAGCGAACGAAAACTGGCGGAAGACATCATCCGGGTGATGGTGAATGACACGGTGGTCAGCGTCCGCCAGACCTTGGCCGAGAATCTGAAATCCAACCCGGCGCTGCCGCGCGACGTCGCCCTGACCATGGCGCGGGACGTGGAGGCGGTGGCGATTCCGCTGCTCAGCGTGTCCACCGTGCTGACCAGCGCCGATCTCGTTGAAATCTTGCGGTCGGGGGCCGACTCCAAAAGTCTGGCCATCGCGCAGCGTCCGAACGTTCCCGCCGCCGTCGCCGACGCGCTGGTGGAAACCGGGTCGGAAAAGGCCGTGGCGGCGCTGGTCGCCAACGAAGGGGCGGAACTGGGCGAGCAGACGCTGGGCAAAGTCATCGACCGCTTCGGCGCCAGCGAAGCCGTGCAGGATCCGCTGGTCCACCGGGGCAAATTGCCGATCACCATCGCCGAGCGGCTGGTGGCGGTGGTGTCGGAAAAGCTGCGCCAGCATCTGGTGTCGCATCACGAACTTCCGGCCAAGGTCGCGTCCGAGTTGATTCTGCAAAGCCGCGAGCGCGCCACTGTGGCGCTGTTCAGCGGCGAGAATGACGAAAGCGCGCTGGAGCGGTTGGTCGCACAACTGGCGCGCACCGGACGCCTGACGCCGTCGCTGCTGGTTCGCTCGCTGTGCACCGGCGACATCGCGTTTTTCGAGCACGCGATCTCGCAGATGGCGAATGTGCCGATGACCAACGCGCGGCTGCTGATCCATGACGCCGGGCGGTTGGGGCTGAAATCCCTGTACGACAAGGCGAAACTGCCGTCGGCCCTGCTGCCCGCCTGCCGCATCGCCATCGACGTGCTGCGCGAGACCCCTTACGACGGCGAACCCGGCGACCGGGAGCGTCATCGCCGCCGCCTGATCGAACGCATCCTGACCCAGTATGAGGATTTGGCGCCGGAGGATTTGGATTTCCTCCTGACCAAGCTGGGCGACATGATGCAGACGGAGCATGAGGCGGCCTGACGGGGGCCTTCCGAGGCCGATGGGCGCTTGCGTCGGTGTGTCGTTTGGTCGCAGACTGCGTGACGGGATGGGCTTGTAGGGGCTGAAGGGATGAAGCGCGCGGCCTCGCCTCCGCACAGTCAATCCGCCGACCGCGCTTCCCAGGCGTCCAGCGAGACGCCGGAGGAGACGATCCGTCGTCTCGAACGGCGCATCGCCGCGTTGGAGGCCCGCTCCGCTCTGGACCCCCACAAGCCGCGCGACGCCGGGCTGCGGGCCAGCGAAGCGCGATTCCGCTCTCTGGTGCAAACGGCGGCCAGCATCATTTTGGTTCTGGGCCAGGATGGCCGCGTGCAGGAGGCCAACCGCGAGGCCGAACGCGCCTTCGGCCTGGATCCCGACAGCGCCATCGGGCGGTCCTGGATGGAGGTGGTTGGGGAGCGGCCCGGCGGGGTGTTCGCCGCGCAACTCGCCATCGCCGGGGAAGGGCAAGAGGTCCGCAATTTCGAGCAGGTTCAGCATGACCGCGCCGGGGTGGGTGAACGGGTGCTGCTGTGGAACATGAACCGCCTGCCGGAAACCGAGGGGGTCGCCCCGGCGATCATCTGCGTCGGCCAGGACATCACCCGGCGCAAGCGCGCTGAATTGGCGCTGCGCCACGCCCGCGACGAGTTGGAGATGCGGGTCGCCGAGCGCACCCGCGCCCTGATGCAGGAGGTTCAGGAGCGCCGCCGGGCCGAACAGGCGCTGATCCAGGCCAAGGAACAGGCCGAACTGGCCAATCGGGCCAAAAGCGAATTTCTGGCCAACATGAGCCATGAGCTGCGCACGCCGCTGAACGCGATCATCGGCTTTTCCTCGATGATGGAAAGCGAGATCGTCGGGCCGATCGGCCACCCGAAATATCTGCATTACGCCGGGGTGATCGGCAAATCCGGCCAGCATCTGCTGGCGGTCATCAACGACATTCTCGACGTCGCCAAGATTGAGGCGGGCAAGCTGGACCTGTACCCCCAGCCGATGAATGTGCGTGACGCGGTGGACAGCTCGCTGTTGCTGATCGCCGAACGGGCGGAGGAGGGCGGCATCACCCTGCTCGATTCGGTGGCCGACGACACGCCATTGATGCTGGGCGACCCGGTGCGGGTGAAGCAAATCCTGCTGAATCTGCTGTCCAACGCCGTCAAATTCACCGGAACCGGCGGTCAGGTGTCGCTGCGGGTGCGGCCCGACCATGACCGCATTTTGATCGAGGTGGCCGACACCGGCATCGGCATGAACGCCGAGGGCATCGCCATCGCCTTGCAGCCCTTCGGGCAGGTGGACAGCCAATTGTCCCGCCGGGCGGGCGGCACCGGCCTTGGCCTGCCGCTGGTGCGCTCCTTCGTCGAGTTGCTGCACGGCACGTTGGATGTGCGCAGCCGGGAGGGGGAGGGAACGACCGTCAGCGTCCGCTTGCCGGTGGCGCGGCCCGACGGGGCGTGACCTCCGGCGCTTGGACGGAAAAGACGGCGCCCTTGCCTTCGACCGAACGCACCGCCACCGGATGGCCGAGCAGCCGAGCCAGACGTTCGACAATCGCCAGTCCCAAACCGATTCCCTCGCTGCGGTCGCGGTCGGGGCGGTCGAGCTGGACGAACTCCTCGAAGATGCGGCGGCGGTCGGTTTCGGCGATGCCGCGCCCGGTGTCGTAAACCTCGATCCACAGCGCGCCGCCGCGACGGCGGCAACCGACCAGAACGCCGCCCTGTTCGGTGTAGCGGATGGCGTTGGCGATCAGGTTGCGGATGATGCGCTCCAACAGGGCCGGGTCGCTGTGAACCACGACGTCGGTCGGCACGGCGCGCAGGCGCAGCCCCTTGGCGTCCGCCTGCCCGGTGAATTCCGCTTCCAACTGGTCGAGCAGGGGGGAGAGCGGGACGTCGGCGGGTTTGGGCGACACCACGCCGGATTCCAGCTTGGAGATTTCCAGAATCGCGTTCAGCAGATCGCGCATCGACCGCTGCGCCGCCTTCAGATCGGTCAGCATCGCCATCGCCTTGGCGGTCTGGCTCTGACGTTCCAGCATGCCGGTGAACATGCCAATGGCCTGCAAGGGCTGGTGCAAATCGTGGCTGGCGTGGGCGAGGAAGCGCGATTTGGCGCGGTGGGCCTGTTCCGCCGCGTTCTTGGCGGCGTGCAATTCGGCGGTGCGTTCGCGCACCTGCTGCTCCAGGGTGGCGTTCGCCCGTTCGATGGCGTCGGTCATCCGGGCGATTTCGGTGAACTGGTCGCGCACATGGCGGGTCATCGGGCGGAAGATCACCAGCGCCTCGAACAGCAGCGTCAGCAGCGTCAGGATCAGCGCCGCCAACCCCATCTGGTGCAGGGAGTGAAAGCCCGCCTCGCCCTCTTCCTGATAGAGCGCGACCATGACCTCCAGCCGGTCGAGCAGCGGCCCCAAGGCTTGGGTGGTCACGTAGTCGGCCTCGGCCATGCCGGGGGGCAAACCGCCGGGGGCGGCGGCGATGACGGCGCGCAGCGCGGCGATGTGGCGGCTCACCAGCGGGTCGAGGGGATCGGAGCCGCCGAAGAACAAATCCTTGGGCGGCGGCCCCAGCGCCGGGCCGTCGGCGGGACTGGCCCGCCCGCTCAAGCGCCGGTGCGCCGCCTCGAACATGTCGGTCGCCTCAGCCAACTGGCGGCCCAGATCGGCGCGGGAATAGGCGTCGGGGTTGTGCTTGAGCTGTTCAACCAGCAGGGCGGTGCGTTGCGACAGCATGCGCTGGCGGCCCGAGACGTTGACCACCTCCAGCATCCGTTCATGCTGGCCGATCACCCGCTCGGTCATCACGAAACCGGCCAGCGTGCCCAGCGCGATCAACGCCAGGGCGACGCCGTAGCGCAAGGTCATCCAACGGGCGGTGGTGGCGCCAATGGGGATCATGCGCGTCCTCGGAATCGTCATGCTGCGACGCAGCGATGAGGAAGCCTACCCGTGAATCGGGTCTTCGGCAAACCCGCAAGCGGCCAGCGCCGCCCGCATGTGGGCGGGAACCGGGGCGACGGCGCCCACCGGCTCGCGCTTGGGGTAAAGCGGCAGGGAGATCGCGCGCGAATGCAGATGCAGCGGATGCCCATCCGGCCCGCCATATTGCGGATCGCCCAGCAGCGGGCAGCCGATGGAGGCGCAATGCACGCGGATTTGGTGGGTCCGCCCGGTGTGCGGGGTCAACTCCAGCCACGTTCTGCCGTTGGCCCGGCCCTTGACCACATAATCGGTGATCGCGGTTTGCCCGTCGGGCAGCCCGCCGACCATCCGCCAGCCGCCGGTCTTGTTCGAGACCTTGGACAAGGTCAACTCGATCCGCCCGGACTCCGCCGGGGGCGATCCGGCGACCACCGCCCAATAGGTTTTGTCCACCTTGCCGTTCTGGAACAGGATGCCGATCTTGCGCAGCGCCTTGGCGTGGCGACCGAGGATCAAACAGCCCGAGGTGTCGCGGTCCAGCCGGTGGGCCAGCGACGGGGCTTTGGGAAAACCAAAGCGCAGGGCGTCGAAATCCCGTTCCAGATTGGGGCCGCCCGCTGGCCCGGCGTGGACCGGCAACCCGGCGGGCTTGTCGATGATGAGCATCAGGCCGTCGCGGAAGAGGATGCGGTCTTGAATTTGGGCGGGTGTCACGGGTGGATTATCCCCAGGCGCGAGAAATCAACAAATCGAGCGCCGCAATGATGCGGTCGCCGTCGTCTGCGAGCGAACAGACCTTCTCGCCGAGATGGTCGGAGGGAATGGACAAGCTCTGAAGCGTGTGCAAAACCACGGCGCGGTTTTCAATGATGAACACCGGATTTAAAGCGGCCTCAATCGGAGGATCGGCGCTCTTGTCAACCAGAGGAACAACAAAGCGCCGCTGGAAACGATCGAAGCGGCGAGACTGAACGATGACGACATAAGGTATGATCGACCGTTGACCGCCCTTGGTCCGATGAACATCAAATTGGGACATTAGAATTCGTCGAGATACTGGTCAGCGAAGGAGCCATGAAGCGCGTCGAACTCGTTCCAGGCGGCGATGACCGTGTCGAGCCGACGGTCCCGCTCGTCGCGGTTGCGCTCCTCCTGGGTGACATAGTCGGTCAACAGCTTCTCCACCCGATCCGACAGGTTGCCGGTCAGGGATTCCGCGCGACGCACCAAATCCTCGTCCAGCAACATTGTCACCGGGCGTTTTTGCGCCGGTCGGTCCTGTATGCCGTCCATGTTAGAAGCCTCCCTCGCGTCCCGGCCATGATAGGCGCAGGACGCGAGGAACGGCAAGTCGGCCTTACGCGAGCTTCAATTCCTTGAAGAAATCATTGCCCTTGTCATCGACGATGATGAAGGCCGGGAAATCCTCGACCTCGATGCGCCAGATGGCTTCCATGCCCAGTTCGGGATACTCGACGCACTCGACCTTCTTGATGCAGTCCTGCGCCAACCGGGCGGCGGCCCCGCCGATGGAGCCGAGATAGAAGCCGCCATGCGCCTTGCAAGCCGCCGTCACTTCGGGGCTGCGGTTGCCCTTGGCCAGCATGACCATGGAGCCGCCCGCCGCCTGGAACTGATCGACGAAGCTGTCCATCCGCCCCGCCGTGGTCGGGCCGAAGGAGCCTGAGGCGTAACCTTCCGGCGTCTTGGCCGGACCGGCGTAATAGATCGGGTGGTTCTTGAAGTAATCCGGCAGCGGCTCGCCAGCGTCCAGACGGGCGCGCAGCTTGGAGTGCGCCAGATCGCGGGCGACGATCAGCGAGCCGGTCAGCGACAGGCGGGTGCGGATCGGGTGCTGGGACAGCGTGGCGCGGATGTCGGCCATCGGCTGGTTCAGGTCGATCTTGACGACCGTGTCGGACAGATGCTCGCCGCCGATCTCCGGCAGATACTGGGCCGGATCGGTTTCCAACTGCTCCAGGAAGATGCCGTCCTTGGTGATCTTGCCGACCGCCTGACGATCCGCCGAGCAGGAGACGCCAACCCCGATGGGCAGCGAGGCGCCATGACGGGGCAGGCGGATGACGCGGACGTCGTGGCAGAAATATTTGCCGCCGAACTGGGCGCCGATGCCCATGTTCTGGGTCAGCTTGTGAACCTCGGCCTCCATCGTCCGATCTCGGAAGGCGTGGGCGTCTTCACCGCCGCTGGTCGGCAGACCGTCCAGATAGCGGGCCGAGGCCAGCTTGACCGTCTTCAGATTCTGTTCCGCCGACAGGCCGCCGATGACGATGGCCAGATGGTAGGGCGGGCAGGCCGAGGTGCCGAGATAGCGGATCTTGTCTTCCAGGAACTTCAGCAAACGGTCGGGGGCCAGCACCGACGGGGTGGCCTGATGCAGGAAGGTCTTGTTGGCCGACCCGCCGCCCTTGGCCATGAACAAGAATTTGTAATAATCCTCGCCTTCCGAATAAATGTCGATCTGGGCGGGCAGGTTGTTGCGGGTGTTCTTTTCCTCATACATCGAGATGGGCGCGAGCTGGCTGTAGCGCAGGTTGCGCTTCAGATAGGCGTCGCGGGCGCCTTCGGACAGCGCGGCCTCGTCGCCGCCCTTGGTCCAGACGCGGCGGCCCTTCTTGCCCATGATGATGGCGGTGCCGGTGTCCTGGCACATCGGCAGCGTCCCGGCGGCGGCGATGTTGGCGTTTTTCAGTAGGTCGAGCGCCACGAACTTGTCGTTCGGCGAGGCCTCGTCATCCTTCAGAATGTTCGCCAATTGGGCCAGATGGCCGGGGCGCAGCAGATGGTTGATGTCGGCGAAGGCCGCCTCGGCCAGCAGACGCAGACCTTCCGGCTCCACCTTCAGAACCTGCTCGCCGTCGAAGTCGACGACGGACACATGGTCGGAAGACAGCTTGCGGTAGGTCGTTTCGTCCTTGGCGAGCGGAAACAGGCCAGCGGCTCCGTTGGCTGAGGCGATGTCGTCGGGCATGGGGCGTTCCTTCGGCAATATCCGTGCGCTGCCCGCCGCTTTCCTGGCCCGCCGGATCGATCCCCGGCGCGCGAAAAGGGGCGGGGCCGCGCTCGGCCCCCCTTATACACCGCTGGGGGGACGACACAACGATAAGGCGGACGCGCCGGGACGGTTGCGGCAATAGCGCCCAACAAAAAGGGCCGCGCCAAAGCGCAGCCCTTCATCCGACGCGATGTGACGAACTGACGGTTACGCTGCCGCCTTCAAACCGTTGGTGGCTACCAACGAAGCTTGCTCCGCCGGTTCGGCGGGCGCGCCGACCCATTCGGTGTGGGCGGGAATGTCCTCGCCCTTCATCACCAGCGTCAACGGACCCAGCCGGGCGAATTCGCCGATGTGAGTGTCGTAGAGCACCGTGGCCCCGGCTCCGACGGTGACGCCCTGGGCGACCGACACGCGGCCAACCTTCATCACCCGATCCTCGTACAGATGGGTTTGCAAGGCCGACAGCGCGTTCACCGCCGCGTAATCGCCGACCGACACGCAATCGAATTCGGTGATGTCGGTGGTGTCCATGAAGACGCCCTGGCCGAACTTCGTGCCGAACAGCCGCAGCACCCAGGGCAGTATCGGCGTGCCGCGCAGATGGTCGAGCAGCACCTTGCCCGCCAACCCCCAATAGAGCACGGCCACCGCCTCGGTCCGCATCGCCCACCAGGACCACATCGGCTTCGTGGTCGGGCTATACCGGCCCATCAACGCCCATTTGACCAGCACGACCATCAACACCATCGCGGAGGGAATGGCGACGCTGACGCCGATGAACTGCCACAGGAAGTCGCCGTAACGCCCGTCGATGATGGCCGGGGCGAACAGCTCCACCGCGAAGGTGCCGAAGGTGATGAACAGCATCGTCGGCATCGACAGGCTGAACGCCTCGAACAGGGCGCGTCCCAAACGGCGGGCGCGCGACGGCTCGAAGGTCCAATTGGACGAGATGTTGTCGAACTTCTGGCGCACCGGCAGCTTGATCGGCGGGCTGCCGAACCAAGTGTCGTTCGGCTGCATCTGGTCGTTGGTGGGCGGTTTGGATTTGATGCCGATCAGGCAGCCGGTCGGAATGACCGCGCCCGGCGGCACCACCGCGTCGTTGCCGACGAAGACGCGCGCCTCGGTCTTCACCGGCTTCAGTTCCATCCAGCCGCGCCGGATGTCCTCGTCGCCCAACACCACTTCGTCGGCGATGAAGCATTTCTCGCCGATCTCCACCAGATCATAGCGCCCGGCGAGGTTGGTCGAGATCTCGGCGTCGCGCCCGATCTTCGCGCCCATCAACCGATACCACGCCCGCATGTAAACCGTGGCGTAGAGCGAGCTGAGGGTTTCCAGCATCACTTCGGTCGACAGGGCGACGATCCATTTGCGGACGTAGAACCAACTGTGGACCGAATAGGTCCCAGCCTGGACGCGCGGCAGCAGCACCCAGCGCACCCCGGCGATTAGGAAGACGGTGACGCCGACCAGGGCCATCGCCGTCGGCCAAGCGATGGCCGGAACGTAATAGAGGTAATTGACCCTGAACAGCCCGCCCATCATGGCGTCGAGCCGGTCGAACAGATAGAAGGCCGGAAAGATCGGGATCAAGGCGATGGGCGGCAGGGCCAGCAGGGCCAGCGCGTAGATCACCGCCTGCGCCGCCTTGCGCAGCGGCCCGGCGGTCGCCTCCTCCGGCAACGCCCCGTGGTCCACCGCGCCGACCTTGCGGGCGGGCGAGCCGTCCCATTTTTCGTAAGCCCCGGTTTCCACCCCGGCGGGCAGCGCGGTCAGATCGGCCAGTTCGGTCCCCTCGCCGATCACCGCGCCATGCCCGATGACGCAGGAGGCGCCGATGTAGGCGTCCGCGCCAATGTCGATGGAGCCAATCACCAGCTCGTTGCCGATGACCTCGGCGTTGGCCAGCTTGACCTTGCCGCCGATGGCGGCGCCATACCCGATGCTGACCAGATCCAGCGCCCCGGACTCGATCTCACCGATCAGGGCGGCGTCGCCAACCTTGGCGCCCAGCGCGCGCAGGAAGACGCGCATCACCGGCGATCCCTGGAACCATTTCAGATGGACCAGACTGATGAAGCGTTGCGCCAGCCACCAGCGGTAATAATACACGCCCCACAACGGGTAGCGGCCCGGCTTGGTCCGTCCGATCACCAACCATTTGGCGGCGATGGCGATGACCAGAGTGGCGATGTTGATGACGGCGTAGACGCCCAACAAGGTTCCAACCTCTTGGAACATCGTGGCGTCTTCGCCCGACAGCAGCATGTAGCTGACAAACACGCCCAACCATTGCGCCGTCATCAGCGCCAGAATGAAGGGCAACGCTGCCGCCTGCGCCAAACCGCAGAGGAAGCGCCGCATCAGCGGCGGCGGGGTGAAGGACAAATCCGGCGGTACGGCGGCCTTGCCGCCCGCTCCGCGCGGGGCCTTGGCTTCCAGCCGTTCGGCCATCGCGCGCAGGGTGCGGGCGCCATAGACGTCCTGCAAGGTCAGCACGCCCAGACCGGCGCTTTCCCGCACCGCCGACACGAAGCGCGCCGCCAACAGCGAGTGCCCGCCCAGATCCAGGAAGAAATCGCCTTCCAACGGAATGCTCTGACCCGGAAAAACCCGGCGGGCGGCGCTCAACAAGGCGGCCTCGGTGGCGCTGCGCGGTTCGTCCTGTTCGGCGGCGCCGTTGTCTTCGGTCAGCGTCACCGTTTGCAGGGTCTTGCGGTCGGCCTTGCCCGAGGTCAGTCGGGGCAGGCTGGCCACCCGTTCGTAATGGCCGGGGACCATGTAGCTGGGAAGCTGGGCGCGCAGCGCCGCGCGCAGCGCCGCGACGTCCAGCTCGGCCCCGGGTTGGGCGACCAGGAAGGCGACCAGACGGTCCAGACCATAATCGGCGCGCAGAACCACGGTGGCTTGCGCCACGCCGGGAAGGTCGGTGAGCTTGGCTTCGATCTCGCCCAGTTCCAGCCGGAAACCGCGAATTTTGACCTGATCGTCGATGCGGCCATGAAACAGCAGATTGCCGTTCTCATCCACGCTGACCGCGTCGCCCGACCGATAAAGCCGTGGATCGCCGCCAGCGCTTTGGAACGGATTGGCGATGAATTTTTCGGCCGTCAAATCCGGGCGGCCCAAATAGCCCTGTGCCACGCCGGGGCCGCCGATCAACAACTCCCCCTGCGCGCCTGGCGGAACCAACGCCAACGCCTCGTCAACGACATAGGCGGTGTGGTTGGGAATTGGGCGGCCAATGGTGACGGCGCTGTCGGGCCGCACCTCGGCGATGGTGGCGACCACCGTCGCTTCGGTCGGGCCATAGCTGTTGAACAGGCGGCGGCCCGGTCGGCACCAGCGGGCGGCGATGGCGGGCGGGCAGGCTTCGCCGCCCAGAATGATGACGCGCAGCGACGGGATGTCGCGCGGCATCATCGCCAGCAAAGTGGGGACGGTGTCGAGAACGGTGACGCCCGCCTCGGTCAGCACGTCGGCCAGCCGATCCACCTCGTCCAGAATCTGGCGGCTGGCCACCCACAGGGTCGCGCCAACCAGATAGGGAACGAAGATTTCCTCCAGCGACAGATCAAAGGCGACCGACGCGCCCTGAAACGCCACATCCTCGGCGGTCAGGCCATAGACGCTGTTGGCGGCGCGCAGATAGTGGCAGATGTTGCGGTGGCTGATGACAATGCCCTTGGGCTTGCCGGTCGAGCCAGAGGTGTAGATGGCGTAAGCCGGATCGTCCGGGGTGACGCCGTCGGCCCGCAGATCAATGGCGCGGTCGTCGTCCGACAGCACGTCGCCGATGCGCAGCGCCTCAACGCCAAGGGCGGACGCCTTCGACCCGGTGACGAGATCGACCAGAATGGCCGGCGCCGCGCAGTCGGCGAGGCTGATCGCCACCCGTTCCGCCGGAGCGTCGGCGTCAAAGGGCAGATAGGCCGCTCCCGCCTTCAAAATGCCCAACAAAGCGACGTGCAAATCCGGCGAACGGGCCATCCACAGGCCGACGTAGCAACCCGGCCCAATGCCGCGCGCCCGCAAGCCATGGGCGACGCGGTTGGCGCGCGCGTTCAGTTCGGCGTAGCTGACGCGGCGACCGTCGAACACAATCGCCGTGTGGCCGGGCGCGCGGGCGGCGCTGGCCGCTGGAATGTCGCCCAGCAGCTCATCGCGTAAAAAAGATGGGTCCACGACGCCGGTCAGCCACGACCCGTTCACCCCAATGTGGGGAGCGTCGGTCAGCGGCGTGGAAAGAAGGGGAGACGGGGCCTCATCCTGGATGGATGCCCGTGCGCTCAGCAATGTCACGCTGTATCAGCCTTCCTTTGGGAATCAGCGCGGCGGCGCCTTACGGATCCGATCAAGACACGGCCCCGGCGGTCGGCTGACAGCGGCTGGTCGCCGCTCGTCCATAGTAAGATATGTTGGTTAAAGAAGAGTTGCCCGCAAACGGAGAGGTTATCTCCCAAGGGGGGCGGGGGAACGATCCGTTGCGGCCTGTTGAAAGCACGATGAACACCGACCAACTTTGCGAATCATTCTTGCCTTGAGGAGCCGCCGGCGGCTTGCGACGTCACCGTCTTGATGATCCGCGATGTGTCGGCGGTCAAGTGTTTGCTGCCTTTTGGTGCTCATCATCGCGCCACCCTGCCATTCGTATGTGTGGGCGTTCCAACTGTCCGAATTCGTCGTCCCGGCCTGGATCGGGTCGGCGATGATCGGGGAAGGTCAAGCCGCCAATATATGGATGTCCCAATTTGCGGTCTAAGGGGTGTGTCAAAAAAAAGCATGATGACCGAAAAAAGCAGTTGCGAGGTCTCGGTCATCCGCCTATAAAGCGCCTCCCGACGCGAACAGCGCCGACGCGGTCCGGACGGAGCGCGGCGAGCGAGGTGGAAGCGGCGGGGTGCCAGACAAACCGGCCAATGCGGCTC
>Ga0209373_10001456_pt1 | contig 27559 bp, 25 predicted proteins | sample Higcelweek5metaG_FD_187173 | JGI IMG/M metagenome (GOLD analysis project Ga0209373, IMG submission 187173) | Freshwater pond sediment microbial communities from the University of Edinburgh, under environmental carbon perturbations - High... | ecosystem: Environmental > Aquatic > Freshwater >... | reverse complement strand
ATGATGGCAAATATGCATGATTTGCATCAATAACTAAAGAACTTGCTAAATATTGAACCCATGGTTGTGCGCCATCATAAGAAGGATTTCCTTCTAACATATTTGCTTGTTCTTCTATAAATTTATTTGCTGCAATCAAATACTCGTTTTTGTATTCCCCTGTTTGAATTTCGCCTTCGTACATTTTTCCGTTAATAGGGTTTTCTGTGGAAAGTACAGCAATATTTCTTGAAAGAGAACTTATGTTATTTAATAGTTCGCCTTCTTGAACACTAAAACCACGATAATTACTGAAATCTATCGGTCCCCCAGTTGTTGGGTCTAAACTATCACCACAATAAAACAATATTGCTTGTTGATAATCTAATATTGCTTCTCTTTTTTTATCATCTCTAAGGTCTGCACTACCTTCATAATTTCCCAATTCGAAAAGGTCGAAAAGGTTTTCCACCTTATCTCTATTGAAAGTTATTATATCCCCATCAAGAAGATATTTGTATCCTTTTTCTGCTAATTCATTTAAAAAATCTTCTCCACTTAATTTTACTGGCGTTGGTTCTGGTGTTGGTTCAGCGGTTGGTTCAGCGGTTGGTTCTGGCGTTGGTTCTGGTGTTGCGGTATATGTTACCTCAACAGTTGGAGTTGCTTCTGGAGCTTTTTCTTTAACACCACAAGATGCCATAACATATGCAGTTACTAAAGATATTCCTATAAAAAATATCTTTTTAATTGTTTTGTTCTTTAATCCTTTATTTGATTTTTCATGAGATAATATTTTTAATGATTTATTATTCATATATAATCTCTCCCCCTTTTGGTACTAAGTATTATACTTATTATTGTGGTTTTGTCAAGTTTTGTGTTTTTAATTAAAAAATTCACAAATTAATGTGAACTTATTTTACAACTGATGTGTCTTTTTCTACCCCTGTTAGAACTTCTTCCAAGATTGCTTTATCAATTTCATTTTTTAAATCAAGAGCATCTTTTGCGATTCCTTCCATACTCATTTCTGGCATATAATTTGATGTTGAAAAATCCATATATGACATCATTTCTTCAAATGTAAACTCGATAGGTTTTCCTGTTACTTGATCTACATCAAATTCACAAGCATATCTTACACCGTTTTTGGTCATTATTGGATTATAACCATATTTTTCTTCTCCTGGACGCGTATATGCAAACGATAAAACGTATTTCTTTTCACCGTCTTCTGGATTTTCTATTGAAAAATGTGTTGGGGTATATTCTTTTATAGCTGTTGTTATGAGTGATGTAATAACAGATTTATATCTTAAATTTGCACCATTATAAACAGGGTCATTTTCTAATGCACTTTCTTGATACGTTATAAGTGCATTTAATGCATTTATATAATCGGCATCAAGATTAGAAATTTCTTCATTCGTTTTTTGATCTACAGAAAGCACAGCTATATTTCTTGCCATATCTGTTACTTTTCTCAATAAATCTTTTTCAGAATCTGATATATTACAAAAATTTCCTATATAAATAGGTCCACTTGTATTAGAATTTAATGTGTCATCACAATAAGATGTTATTAGTTTTTGATAATAAAGAACCATTTCGCTTGTTAGATTTTCATCTAAACCATCAAATAAATTAATTCCATCATTACTTACATATCCTAATAGATTTGTTGCCATATTGTTATCAAATGGAATTGTATCTCCACTAAATATATACTTATAGCCTTTTGCTTTTAATTCTGCTACTAAATCCTCACCAGATTTATAATTTGGTGTTGCTACTGGTGGTGCTGTTGGACTCGCTGTTGGACTTGCAGTAGGACTCGCCGTTGGTTTTGCAGTTGGAGATGGTGCAGGAGTAAATGTTGCTGTTGCTGTTGGAGTGAAAGAAGGTTCAGCTTCTTCTTCTGGTTGTTTGGCAAAGAAACCAGATGCTTTTGTTAATAGTATTAAAACTCCACTCAACATTAATACTGAACAAACGATTGCAACTGCTTTGTTTCTTTTTTTTCTATCTTTTGCTTTTTTTATTTTAGCTTCTGCTATTTCTTCTGGAGTCATAGAATTTGGTTCTTCATCTTCAGTTCTTTTTGAGACATGCCATGGTCTTTTTGGTTCAGCAGAAGAACCTGATGTAAAAACTTTAAAATCGTCTCTTTCTTGTCTTTTTTTATCAAGCCAAGATGGAACACCAGGCCTACTTACAATAGGTTCTTGGTGCTGTTGAGGTTGAACTGGCTGTGAATGGGTGTTTTTCGATTCATTTATTTTAAACTTTTCTAAATCTTCTTCTACTTCTCCTAAAAATCTATACTCATGACTTGGAAGTTTTCTTATTGTTCCATCTTTATATTTCAAGGTTATTATATAAAATGGGATTTCCCCTGAGATTTTTTCTATATCTTTTACCTTACCATAACTAGGATTGTCACTTAAAACGTCTCCATTTGTTAGTTCAAGATATAGTGTTTTTCTTTTTTCTTCATTATAAACATCTGAATATCCCGTTGAGGTTTTAAAATATACTTCTCTTATATAATTTCCATTTATATAAAGCGAAAACCCGTTATCCCCGCTTGAAAGTTTAACTACTCTTTCTAATTGATTTTCCTCAACATAATATCTCCCGCTTTTTTCACAATTCACATAAAGAACATCAATAGGCATTTCTCTTTTTTCTTGTGTGATTTCCGGTATCGAAAATAACAATTCCTTATATTCTTTAATTGTCATTGAGGTTTTTAAGGCTTCTATTTTTCGTCTTTTAGAATCTGCAGCTATTTCTTCATCAGAAACAAAATATTCATAGTTAACATCAACAATATCATCATCGTTTGTTCTGTCATCTGGTCCAATTTTTGGAATTTCTCTAATAACATAAGCTAAATCTTCTGATTTTATTGGCTTGCCTTTCAAATCTTGTAAAACTACCATTTTTATCTCTCCCTTTTTAAATATTTATATTTGTTATAAAAAACATTCTATCTTTGTTATTCATATCCTTTTTTATAATAGTGTATGATTCTTTTAAATATTTTTTTGATATGTCAATTATTTCTTTTGCTTGCTTTTCCCCAATTTCAAATGCTATTAAAAATTTCTTATTAATGTATTGATTTATATTTTTTAATATTTCTTCGTAAAAATATAAACCATTGTTTTTTGCATATAGCGCAATGTTGGGTTCATTATTTTTTACTAAATCCATAATATCTTCTTTTATTGATATATATGGTGGATTCGATATTATTATATCATATTTACTATTTATATTACTAAAAATATCAGATTTTACAATATTTATATTTTCTCCTTTTGAGTTGTACTTTGCTATTGATAAAGCTTTTTTTGATATATCTGATATTGTAACGTCGACTTTTTCTTGTAATTCTTTTTTTATTGTAATGCCTATACATCCTGACCCTGTACATAAATCTAATACTTTTACTTTGTCCTTAAAATTTTCTTTTATATATTTAATTGTTTCATTAACTAATTCTTCTGTTTCAAATCTAGGTATTAAAACGTTTTTATTTACTTTAAATTCATATCCATAAAAATTTGTTGTTCCAACTATATATTGTAGTGGTTCTTTTTTACTTCTATATAATCCATAATAATATTTAATAATTTTAAAAAGAGAGATATTCTTTTTATTGCTTATCTCTTCTCTTGTTAATTTAACATAATATTTTAATAAATATTCTGCTATTTTTAAATTTTTATTTTTAATTAAATCTTTATATATCATTATTTTCTAGCTTTCTTTTTTGATCTTCAGCAATTAAATTATCTATCATTTCGTCCATACTTCCAGACATAAATCTATCTAATTCCATCAATGTGAAATTAATTCTATGATCTGTTACTCTGTTTTGTGGATAGTTATATGTTCTTATTTTTTCAGATCTATCCCCTGTTCCTATCTTGCTTCTTCTTTCTACGCCTTCTTTTTCTTCTTTTTCTTGTAGTTTTAGATCAAATAATCTTGTTTTTAATATTTTTATTGCTTTATCTTTGTTTTTTAATTGACTTCTTTCTGTTTGTGAATATACCACTATTCCTGTAGGTATATGAGTCAATCTTACAGCTGAATCTGTTGTATTAACCCCTTGCCCGCCACAACCACTACTTCTTGTTATATCTATTCTTACATCATTCATATCCAATTCTAAATCTAATTCTTCTGCCTCTGGCATTACGATTACTGTTGATGTTGATGTATGTATTCTTCCCTGTGACTCTGTAACAGGCACTCTTTGTACTCTATGGGCTCCACTCTCATACTTTAATTTTGAATAAACACCATTACCCTTTATCATTAATTCAACTTGTGAATATCCTCCACTAGATCCTTTGATTTCGTCTAATATTTCATAGTTCCAGCCTTTTGTTTCTGCATATTTAATATACATTTCAAGAAGATCTCCGGCAAATATATTTGCCTCATCTCCACCAGCTGCACCTCTTATTTCGACTATTACATTTTTTTCATCGTTAGGATCTTTAGGTATAAGTAATATTTCTAGTTCTTTTAGTTCTTGTTCTTTTAGTTCTTCTAATTTTTTTAATTCTTCTTTTGCAAATTCTCCTAATTCAGAGTCAGAAAGCATTTCTTTTGCTTGACCTATCTCTGATAATGTTTTTTTGTGATTTTCATATGCCAAAACTAAGTCTTCTAATGATTTAAGTTTTTTTGATAATTCTGTTGTTCTTTTTATATCTCTTAAAACTTCTTCTGTCATTAGCTGTGACTTTATTCCGTTATAATTTTCTAATGTTTTTTCTAATCTTTCTATCATTTTGGCACTTCCTCTTATATTTCTTCTTCTATTTCTTCATCCTCTTCAATAATTGATAAGTCTTCTATTTCATCATCTATTTCTTCTTCTTCAAAAACTTCAACTTCTTCTGAAATTATATCATCTTCTACAGCAGAATCGTCTTCTTCGTCTATGTCTTCATAGTCTTCTATTTCATCATCTAAGTCATCTTCAACAATTATCTTAACTTGATGATTTTCAGTTAAATCCCATTTGTTATCAATTAAAATGAATCTTTTGTCTAATGTTAGAGAAGTGTAGAAATCTCCAACCATTTCTTCAAATTGTTTTTCTCCATAATTTAAAACTCTACATATTTCTTTTAATAATTCTATTGTTGTATACATTTCTTTATTAAATTTTATCATATTATATGCTATATCCAAATGCGATAATTTTTCTAACTCTTCTAGTTTCATGTTTTTTATATTCATTGTTTCCTCCTACATTTCCTCTACTGCTTCTACTCCTATTAAATTTAATCCATTTTTTATTGTTATCTTTACTGTATTAATTAGATTTGCTCTTTCTTTAGTATATATTTCATCATCAGACAATATTTTCTCGTTGTTATAATATGTATGAAATAATGTTGCTAATTCATATAGATAGTTTGTTATGACGTGTGGTATTTGTTTGGTTGCCGCTATTTCAACTATATCTTTAAATTCACACACTTTTTTTATTAGTTCAATTGCTTTTTCAGAATGTATTGTATCATATTTTTCTATAATATTTTGACTTTTAATGTTTTTTAATATTGAACATATTCTAGCATGAGCATATTCAATATAATACACTGGGTTTTCATTTGATTTTTTTGTTGCCAATGTTATATCAAAATTCATTTGAGTATCTAAACTTTTTGATGAAAAGAAATATCTTGCTGCATTTATTCCAACTTCATCTATTAATTCTGTAATAGTTATTGTTTTTCCTGTTCTCTTACTCATTTTAATTTCTTCGTTATCTTTTATTAACTTTACCATTTGTAATAATTTGACAGTTAATTTATCTTTGTCATATCCTAGGGCATCAATAGAAGCTTTAAGTCTTGATACATATCCGTGGTGATCTGCTCCTAAAACATCTACTAATTTATCATATCCTCTTGATATCTTATCTAAGTGATATGCTATATCTGGAACTATGTAAGTATATGATCCATCACTCTTTATTATTACTCTATCTTTTTCGTCTCCATATTTAGAAGTTCTTAACCACTTTGCGCCATCTTCTTCATAAATATTGCCCATATCATCTAAGAGTTTTAAACATTGTTCTATTTTTCCTGATTTTCTTATGTCTTTTTCACTAGTCCAAATATCAAATTCTACTCTAAAATTCTTTAGATCTTCTTTTATTCTAAAAATTAAAGTATCAATTCCATAATCTTTAAAGTATTCTATGTTTTCATTTAGTTTTGATTCTTTATGTTCTTTATATATTTTTTCTGCTATTTCTATTATTTCTTTTCCATGATAGCCATCTTCTGGTATTTCTGAATTTATTCCACACATATTTTCATATCTTACTTTAATAGATGATCCAAGATTCTCTATTTGGTTTCCTGCGTCATTAATATAATACTCTCTTGTTGGTATATACCCCGCAAATTCAAGTATTCTTGATAAGCTATCACCATATGCTGCCCCTCTAGCTGTACCAACGTGTAAGACTCCTGTTGGGTTTGCACTTACATATTCTATATTTATTTTTTTATTATTACCAATTTTGCTTCTTCCATAATTATTCTCTTCTTTTATTATTTCATTTATTTTATTTAAATAAAAATCATTATTAATAAAGAAATTAATGAAACCGGGGCCTGCTATTTCTATATTTTTTATTACCTCGTTTTTGTCTATATTATCAATTATTGATTTTGCTATATCTTTTGGATTGCTTTTTAATTCTTTAACTAGTTCTAAAGCGACGCTTGTTGAGTAATCTCCATTTTGTTTTTGAGATGGAACCTCTATTTTTATTTCAATATCGTTTATACCGATTTTTTTTATTGCTTCTTTTAAAAGATTTTCTAAAGCACTTTTAATATTCATATTAATCCTCCCTAACAAGTATTTTAAATTTGTATTCTCCTACTTTTTCTTTTTTGTCATATAACTCATATTCTATATACATAATGTTTTCTTTTTTTTCTATTATACTCGTATACAAATCTAATTCAATATTTATATTATCTTTATATATTAAATATTTACAAAGAGTCTTGCTCTTTTCTTTAAAATTCAATTCTATACTATATTCTTTGTTTTTTCTAGTAATTTTTATAACTTTATTTAATATCTTTATTTTTGTTTTTGTTTCTTCATCATCATATGTTATTGAGTCTTTATTTTGTATTCCATTTATTTCTTTTTCTATTAGTTCTTCGTTGTTCTCTATTGATATACATAGTCTTACTCTTTTCATAAATCCTCCTATATAAATATATATAGTGACGCATTGTCATTTGCTATTAAATAAATCAGTAATAAGATATCATAAAAAAAAGATTATGTATATAGATAACATACAAAATCTTTTTTGATTTTATATAACTTTTACTGTTCTTGTTACACTTATAGAATTCGAATAAGTATACGTTACTTGATATGTACCAACGATACTTGTATTTACATTTGACGACATATTAGTTGAAGTTAATTGTAAAACACCAATTTCTGGAATTGCTACATATGCTCCCATATCATTATAAGTTGAATCTTTTGTTGTTGATATTTCTTTTAATCCTATTAAAAATATAATATTCTTTCCTGTCTGATTTATATCGTATTCTGTTTTTATGGTACCATTTATATATGCTATTACTATTGTGTTTGTAGATGGCAGTTGTTGATTATCTATTGTTATGTCAGAATTTTCAATCAATCCTTTATCTATTAGTGTAGATAAAGTTACTGTATCTACTCCTTTTTCTTTTAAATCTGGTATTTCTGAAGAATAATTCATAGAATAAATATATGCAGAATTTTCTATTGTTTCAATTTGAGAATCTTTTAAAACAGCTTTTGCACTTTTTATTCTTTTTTCTACGTTTGTAATTATCAATAACGTTGTTACTGATATTATTACTATTACTGCTAATATTTCTATTAAAGTAAATCCCTTCTTATTCATATAATCACCTACTATATGTTTATTTTAATATAATAATAAAAAATAAACAAGTTTTACTTGTCTATTCTTATTATTATTTGTATTGTTCCGCCAAAATCTACTTCTTCTTTATATATTTTTACACCTTGTTGTTTAAATTCAATTATTGAACTAGCTATTTTTTCTTTCAATTGTTTATATTTTGGGATTTCTTCGGTATCCACTATTTCCAATAATTCTTCTGTTGCTGCTACTGGTGTTGGTTCTGGCATTACAGTTGGTGTTGGTTGATATACCTGAACCGGAATTTCATTTACTTTGTTCTCTAAACCTACAAAAAATTTATTTTCTCGTTTCATTTCATCGGTATGCAATAAGTTTTCTATATTTGGTTGTGGAGATGTTGGTTTTGCTATATCTTGAGCTGTTTGTTTTGCATTTTCGCTATCAAAGAATATATTTTCTTTCTTTATTTCAAGTGGAGCAATATCTTTTTCAAGTAATTTTGAAGGATCAATAAGTTTTGCATTTTCCTGTGTCTCGACAACATTTTGTACTGGAGCTGCTTGAACAGTTGGTTCTGATCTAAAAATATTTAGAGCAGGATTTGTTAACTCATCAGGCATTTCATTTTTTATTGTTGGAGTTTCTTGTGTAACAACCCCTTGTTGTTGGACTGTTCCTAAAGAATTTAATATTCTTAATTGTGGGTTTAAATCTTCTTGTTTTGTATTGTTATTATAACTTGGTAGCTTAAATTCAGGATTACTCATTTGTTGTGGTTGTGTGTTGTTTCCTTTGTTCATCATTTCATTATTTTCTTTATTTATCATTTGTTTAATGCTATCATTTATACTTATATTTTCTTCCATAGAACTCACTATCCCATACCTTTCTTTTATTAAATCATCTGTTTGCTTTACTGTTAATCTTTTTTCAATTATTTCTGAAAGCATTTGTCTTTGCTCTTCTTTTTTTTGTAATTTTAATAAGCTTCTTGCATGCCTTTCTGATATCTTATTGTTTAAAATTGAATCTTGAACTGCGATATCTAAATTTAATAATCTTAATTTATTTGCTATTGAAGATTGGCTTTTTCCCATTCTTTTTCCCAGATCCTTGTGTTAAGTAACCTTTATCTAAAAGTTTTTTAAATGACCTTGCTTCTTCTAGCGGTGTCATTTCTTTTCTTTGAATATTTTCTATTATTGCTACTTCTGCACTCTCACTATCGTTTAAATTCATAACAATACAAGGAACTTTCTTTAATCCAACTATAGCTGCAGCTTTATATCTTCTTTCTCCAGCTATTATTTCATACTTATCTTGTAATCTTCTTACAACAAGCGGTTGAATTATTCCGTGTTCCTTTATGGATTTTGCTAAATCATTTAAGGCTTCCATGTCAAATGTTAACCTTGGTTGAAACCTGTTTGGAACGATATCTTCCAAGGGAATCTCTATTATCTCTTTTGCTTCAGCAATGTTCATGACAATCCCACCTTTATTCTTCTATGTATTATAATACTAAAAAAAAGAAGAAATTGCAACAATATCTTCTTACTAACTTTTTAATATTTTATTATATTCTCTTGGATATATACCGTTTGTTTTATCCGTTTTCTTTATTATTATTAAGTTTCTTATACTTTCTTCTTTTGGTAAATTAAATGTTATTATCTTTTCTATTTCAGAATTTAATTTTTTTAATATATCTATATTTTTTAGTTCTTCTTCTATATTTGCTTTCATAGGTACAAAATAACCATTTACCTTTACGCCAGGAACGCATAATTCGCTTATTATGTTCAACTTTGAAACCGCTCTACAAGTTATTAAATCATACTTTTCTCTGTTATCTTTTATAAAATCTTCTGCCCTTGATGTTACTACGTTACAATTATTTATTTTTAACTTATCAATCAATTGTTGTAAAAATATTGTTCTTTTTCTTGTAGAATCTACTAAAGTCATATTTATATTTGGAAATACTATTTTTAATACTAACCCAGGAAATCCGGCACCTGTTCCAATATCGCAAACGTTTATTTCTTTATTTAGATCTATTGCTTTTATGAGTGTCAAACTGTCATAAAAATGTTTTAAATATACATCTTCTTTTTTTGTTATGCTTGTTAAATTTATTTTATCATTCCATTCTATAAGATAATCATAATAAATAGATAAATTTTCTAGCATTTCTTTTGTTATACTTATATTTAATAATTTAAGTTCTTCAATAAATTCTTTCTCATTCATCTTTAAAATACCTCTTCATATATACCATTAATATAGAAATATCACTTGGATTAACACCACTTATTCTTGAAGCCTGTCCTATTGATGTTGGTTTAATTTTATTTAGTTTTTGTCTTGCTTCACTTGCTATATTTACTATTTTATTATAATCAATATCTTCTGGTATTTTTTTAAATTCAAGCTTTAGCATTCTTTCTGCTTCTTTATTTATTTTTTTTATATATCCTTCATATTTTAATATTATTTCTACCTGCTCTAATTCTTCTTTTTTATATTTTTTATCTAATTTATTTTCTATATCAAAAATAGAATTTTCTGGTCTTTTAATATACCTTGATATTTCTTGATTATCTATTTTATTATTATTTATATATTCTAATAATGATTCTATATTTTTTTTCTTTTCTAAAAATTTAGAGTACCTATCCTCATCTATCATTCCTACATTATAACCATATTCTGTTAGTCTTAAATCTGCATTATCGTGTCTTAATAATAATCTATATTCGGCTCTTGATGTAAGCAATCTATATGGTTCGCTTGTACCTTTTGTTACTAAATCGTCTATTAATACACCAATATATGCATCGTTTCTTTTTAATATTAATGGGTCTTTATTTTCTAATTTTAATGATGCATTTATTCCGGCCATTAATCCCTGACAAGCGGCTTCTTCATATCCGCTAGTACCATTTATTTGTCCAGCTGTGAATAAGTTTTTTATTAATTTTGTTTCTAATGATGCATTTATTTGAGTTGGATATATTGCATCATATTCTATCGCATATGCATATTTTTTTATTACAGCGTTTTCTAATCCAGGTAAACTATGAACCATTTTTTCTTGAACATCTTCTGGCATGCTTGTTGAAAAGCCTTGTAAATATATATCATCATAATATTTACTCTCTGGTTCTAAAAATAATTGATGTGTTTCTTTATCGCAAAATCTTACTATTTTATCTTCTATTGAAGGACAATATCTTGGGCCAACACCAGTTATATCATCTCTTCCACCATATATACTAGATTTGCTTAGGTTTTCTAATATTATTTTTTTTGTATTTTGTGTTGTATGTATTAAGTGACATGGTTCTTGATTAGTAACATCATAATATACTTTGTTTTCAAAACTAAAAGTATATTCTTCGCCATCTCCGTCTTCTCTCTTTGTCTTAGTAAAATCAATACTACTTCTATCTATTCTTTGTGGTGTTCCTGTTTTTAATCTAAGTATTTCAAATCCATATTTTTTTAAATTATCACTTAGTCTCTTTGAGTTTTCTTCTCCGTTAGGTCCCCCACTCGTTCTTTTATCACCAATCAATATATCGCTCTTTAAATATGTTCCGGTTGTTAATATTACTATATCAGAATATATACTTGTATTATCAGATAAAACTACTCCTTTTACTGTATTGTTTTCTACTATTAAATCTTCTACCATTGCTTCTTTTATTTCTAAATTTTCTTGTGATTTTAAATACTTTAACATTTCTTTTGGATATGAATATTTATCTGCTTGACATCTCAAGGATTTAACTGCTGGACCTTTTGATTTATTTAACATTTTTTGTTGAAGTAATGTCTTGTCTGCACATATTCCCATATATCCACCAAGAGCGTCTATTTCTCTTACAACTATTCCTTTTGCCGATCCTCCTATTGATGGATTACAAGGCATTGTTGCTATGTTTTCTATTCTTCCTGTTATTAATAATGTTTTGTGTCTTTTTGATGACGCTAAAGCTGCTTCACAGCCCGCATGTCCTCCACCAACTACAATTATTTCATATTTCATAAAATCACCCAATTCAATTAGTAATTATATCAACTTTTAAAAAAATAACAACTATTGTTGCTATTTATATTTTATTTTGATCATATCCTACTGTAACATATTCGCTACAAGATATATATGCTTTTATTACTGGCGTTGTAGAATAACTAGTTACTTCAACATAAGCATCACATATTGTTTCCTTGTTTTCTAAATCATATACCTCTTCTATATATCCACCAGCTAATAAATGTGTTTTAGTTATAACAAATTCATTTAATGCTGTTGGTATATAGTTATCATTCATATATTCCATAGCTTTATCAACTAATCTATCTTCTTGTTCTTTATACAGTCTATTTATATTTTCTTCTTTTACTTTTAATATTTTTGGTATGACTATTACACCAATTATAGCTATAATTGCTACTACCGCCATTAATTCTATTAAAGTAAATCCCTTTTTATTCATATTACCTCCTAAAATGTTTTTATAGGTAAAATTAATTGTATTAAATTATCATCACATTTGTTTTTTAATATTATTGGTTTTATTTCACCATTTAATTTTAATTCTAATTCTTCACATCTTAATGATCTTATTGCATCCATCATATATTTTGATGAATATGCTATTTTCATATTTGCTTCTTTATTTTTCTTTATACTTATTTTTTCTTCTATCTTTCCTATTTCTTGAGAATTTGAACTTAATATTAGTTCATTATTTACAATTTCCATCTTTATTAAATTTTTATCTTTCTCGCTTGTTAATAATGATACTCTATCGATAGCGTTATAAAATTCTTCCATATTTAACTCAAGTGTTAGTTCAAAGTTATCTGGTATTAATTTTGAAGTATCTGGATACGTCCCATTTAATAATCTTGATTGGAATAACATATCATCTGTTTTAAATAATATATTATTTGAAAATATATGCATTTCTATATTTTTTTCTTCTTCTGTTAATAACTTCATTAATTCTACTAAGTTTCTACCAGGTATTACTATATTTAATTTTTCTTTTTGAATCTTATTAATCTTTATTATTTTTTTAGCTAATCTATATGAGTCTGTAGATGTACACTCCAAAATATCATTTTCAATTTTAAAATTTACTCCTGTTAATATTGGTCTAGATTCTTGAGTTGATACTGCAAATCCAGTTTGATTAATTATATTTTTAATAATATTTTGATTTATAATTATAGGATCTTCAACTAAATCAAATTTAATATTTGGAAATTCTTTAGAATCCATTCCATTTAATGTATACTCTCCTGTTTTTGTGGATAATACTATTTTTAATCCATCTGTTTCTATATTTATAAATTCATCTTCAATTTTTCTTACAATTTCTAATAAATACTTTCCTGGTATTACTATAGATCCTATTTCTTTTATTTCAGATATATCTTTTGTATTTATAGAAGTTTCAATAGTTACATCATCATTAGAAGATGTTAATTTTAAATTACTTTCATCAAGTTCAAACTTTATTCCACTTAATACTGGAATTATATTTTTTAATGATAAAGCTTTAGAAACAATATTCAACTTTTCGTTTAGTAAATCCTTTCTTATTTTTAATTTCATAAAAACCTCCCTTTACTTATTATAAATGATTTTATTTATTATTGCTGTTATTTTTGTGGATAACTTAATATTTCTTTATATATATTGGTTTTTTACTTGTTAATATTATTTTATTTTATTTTTTAAACTGTTGATAATTTCTGCAAGTGATGTGTCTTTCTTCATTTCTGTTTCAATTTTTTCACAAGCATGAATTATTGTTGAATGATCTTTTCCTCCAAATTCTATCCCTATTCTAGGAAAAGATTCATCTGTCATTACTCTAGATAAATACATTGCTATTTGTCTAGGAAACGCTATTTCGTTTGTTCTTTTTTTAGATTTCATATCTTCCATATTTATTTTATAATAATCAGCAACTATAGATTGTATTTTTTGAATATTATTTTTCATATAGTTATATGAATTAAGATGTCCTTTTAGGGCTTCTGTAGCTACTTCTAAATTAATAATATCTCTATTAAACATAGTTGTATAAGCAAACAATCTATTAAGTGCTCCTTCAAGTTTTCTAACGTCTGAGGTACAATTGTTTGCAATATATTCTAATACTTCGTTATCCACAGGTTTAGCTAATTCATATAAAGATAACTTCTTTTTTAATATTTCTATTCTTAAATCATAATCCGGTGGATAAATATTTACTGTAAGTCCCCAACTAAATCTTGTTCTTAACCTGTCTTCTAATAGTTTTAAGTCGTCCGGAGATCTATCTGAAGATATTATAATTTGTTTTCCTAATTGATGAAGCTCATTGAATGTATGAAAGAATTCTTGTTGACTTTGTGTTGCATTTGCTAAGAATTGAATATCATCTATAATAAGTACATCAATATTTCTATATTTATCTTTAAATGAATCAATGTCATCAAAATTATTGTTATTTTTTCTATTTATACCTATAAAATCAGATATAAACCTATCACTGGTTACATATAATACTCTTTTATTGCTTTCTTTTATTATAAAATTTCCTATAGCTTGCATTAAATGAGTTTTTCCAAGACCACTACTACTATATAAAAACAACGGATTGTATGCTTTTCCTGGATTTTCTGCTACAGCCAATGCTGCAGTAAAAGCAAACCTATTAGTTGTTCCAACAACATAACTATCAAATGTATAGTTAGGATTTAAATTTGCTTGCTCTGGGTTATTAAACGGAACCCCAGAAGAATTATCTTTATCAACATCTTTATTTTTATCTGTTGATCCTTGAACTTCTTCTTCTAATAAAAATTCAAAATCAAAGTTTGTTCCTGTTATTTCATTAAATGTGTCAGTGATTAACTGTTGATAATTTTCAGACAAGTTTTTTTTGTGTAGCTGCATAGGAACAATAATTGAGACTTTATTTTCTTCTATCTTATTAATAACAGTATCTTTAAACCAAGTATCATAAGATATAGATGAAATCTTTTCTTTTATTAATTCTAAAAATTTATCCCATAATTGTTTTTCATTCATATCATCACGCCCCACACTTTTCTAAATACACTTATATTTTAACTTATTTCACAGGAAAATACCATATATTTTTATATAAAAAAAACTTATTAACAACTTATCCACAAGCAAACTAACACAAAAAACACATATTTATATATTAATTACCATAGTTATCCACAATATCCACAGGTTAAATTGTTAACAACAATAAAATAACAGGTATATTAGATGTTAATTGTGTGGATAAGTTCAATCAACTACAATTGACAATTGATGTAGTAATTCGTATAATGTATGTGTAAGAAATTGAGGTGAGAACAATGTTAAGAACATATCAACCAAATAAGGATAAGAAAAAGAAAGATCATGGATTTTTTGCTAGAAAAAAAGCAGGAACAGACATATTAAAGAACAGAAGAAATAAAGGAAGAAAAGAATTATCTAAATAAAATATCCACATAAGTGGTTTTTTGTTATAGGGGTGAAACAATGAAAAAGATGAACATTGTAAGAAAGAACGAAGAATTTCAAAGTATAATAGAAAACGGAATAAAGAAAAAGAGCGGGTTATATTATATATATTATTTAAAAAATTCTTTAAATTATAATAGATACGGAATAGCAGTATCAAAGAAAATAGGAAATGCAGTAATAAGAAATAAAAATAAGAGACAAATTAAAAATATAATTGATAAAAACAATATTAAAATGCAGGGATATGATTTTGTAATCATTTTAAAAACGAATATAAATGAGTTTAGTTATCTTCAAAAAGAAGAAGATATGGTAAGCTTATTAAGAAATATAGGAGAAAATTATGAAAAATAAAATTATTAAAGGCGCAATATTGCTTTCTTTGACAATATTATTAACTGGATGTACTCAATCATTAAAAAGTAAAGATAATCAGATAGTAAAGTATGATTCTTCAATAATTTGTAAGAGTTGTGAATCAAGTTGCAATGTTTTACAAAAAGAATATGATGAATTAGATAAAAAGACAGGCAAAACAAAAGAAGAAATAGAGAAGTTAGAAGTATTAACGTCTCAAATAACAACATGTAATAGTGATTGTACTAAAAAGTGTAATTTAGCAAAAGAAAACGAAACAGAGCAAAGTTTAACAGCTAATATATTGTGTAGACCAACAAATACTGATGTAATAGAGATATATAAATTAAACGGAGTAGATGTTCAAAAATTACCTGTATGTAAAGATTTTAAACCGTTCGCCAATTATGAAGGTGTGTGGGTAACAGGGTTTGTTAATCCGTTAACTTGGTTAATAATCCAAACAGGAATATTTTTAAATAACTATGGATTAGCGTTAGTATTAATAAGTTTATTACTAAGAGCAGTAATGATACCAATTACTAAAAAAAGTACAATGCAATCTGAAAATATAAAGAAGGCCCAACCAGAAATTGATAAGATTAATAAAAAGTACGAAGGAAAAACTGATCAAGAATCAAATTCTAAAAAGAGCCAAGAGACTTTATTAATATATAAAAAATATGATATTAATCCTTTATCAAGTTGTTTATTTGCTTTAATACAAATACCATTGTTATTTGCATTCATTGAAGCAATAAATAGAACACCAGCAATATTTGAAGGCAAGTTTTTAGGATTAAGATTAGGAGTAACACCTTGGGCTGCAATGAAAAGCGGAGAATGGTGGTATGTAATAATAATAATATTACTAATAGTTGTTACATATTTCTCATTAAATCTAAATAGCAAAAAGAATACAGCAGAGAAGACAGATCAAGAAAAGCAAATGGGAATAATGAATAAATTTATGATAGTATTTATAGGTTTTGCGTCTTTTACATTATCAACAGCAATATGTATATATTGGATATCATCAAGTGCGTTTACCGCAATTCAAAATATATTGGTGAAGAGGGTAGGTAAAAAATGAAAATTTATGAATATGAAGGAAAAACACTAGAAGAAGCAAAAGAAAAAGCTTTTGCCGAATTAAATGCTGGTGAAGATGAATTGTTTATAAGAGAAACAGAAGCAGCAAAAGGATTTTTAAAAGCTAAAAAAATAAAATTGGAGATAATTACAAAAGATGAAGTAATTAAATTTTCAAAAGATTATATAGTAGAGATAGCTAAGTCTATGAAAGCAACAGTTAATATAGAGGCTAAAAAAAGAGAACATTTTATACAAATAAATATATTTTCGGATAATAGTTCTATATTGATAGGAAGAGGCGGAAAGACATTAGATTCAATCCAAACATTAATTAAAAGTTCAATATTTAACACAACCGGGTTTAAAGTAAATGTAGTGGTAGATGTTGAAGACTATAAGGAAAAAGTAAACAAACACCTAGAATATGATGTTAAAAATATAGCAAAAGAAGTAAGAAGAACAGGTGTTGAAGCAAAACTAGATCCAATGAATTCATATGAAAGAAGAATCGTTCATAGCGCAGTTGGGGAAATTCAAGGTGTTATCACAATTAGTGAAGGTGAAGAGCCAAATAGATATGTAGTAATTAAGAAAGATGAAAAATAATTCATCTTTTTTTATTGTTGTGATAAAATTAAGTAAGGAAAGCAAAAAATTAACAAAGTGGGTGATATATATGTATGATACTATAGCTGCAATTTCAACATCATTAGGAGTTGGTGCAATATCAATAATAAGATTAAGCGGACAAGATTCTATAAATATAGTTAATAAAATATTTGATGGTAAAGATTTAAATAAAGTAAATTCTCATACAATAACATATGGACACATTATTGATAAGAAAAACACAATAGATGAGGTTTTGGTATCGGTAATGAAAGCCCCTAAGACATTCACAACAGAAGATGTAGTAGAGATTAATTGTCATGGAGGAATAGCAACAACAAACAAAATTTTAGAATTGTTATTAAATAATGGAGCAAGATTAGCAGAACCGGGCGAATTTACAAAAAGAGCGTTTTTAAACGGAAGAATAGATTTAATTGAGGCCGAATCAATAATGGATTTAATAAATTCTAAGAGTGAAAAATCAAGAAAATTAGCAATGAATCAAGTTGAGGGAAAAGTATCAAACATAATTAATCGATTAAGAAAAAAAATAGTTAGTATATTATCTAATATAGAAGTAAATATCGATTACCCTGAATATGAAGACATACTAACCGTTACAAATGAAATGATAGAAAAGTTTATAAAAGAATTAAAAATAGAATTACAAAAACTGTTGAATGAAGCAGAAAATGGAAGAATAATAAAAGACGGAATAAAGACATTAATATTAGGCAAGCCAAACGTTGGTAAGAGTAGTTTATTAAATAAATTGTTGGATGAAGAAAAGGCTATAGTTAGTGATATTAAAGGGACTACAAGGGACGTAATAGAAGGAAACTTTACAATTGATGGTGTTTTATTTAATGTTTTAGATACTGCGGGAATTAGAAAAACATTAAATAGAGTTGAAAAAATTGGAGTTGAAAGAAGCTTAAATTTGATAGAAAAATCGGATTTAATAATAGTTATATTAAATAATAACGAAAAACTTAATTCTGATGATAAATTAATATTAGAAATGACTAAAAACAAAAAAAGAATAATTTTTGTTAATAAGTCAGATTTAAAGTCAAAAATTGATATAAAAGAAGAAGTAATATATGGATCAACAACAGAAAACAAAGGATTGTATGAATTAAAAGAAAAAATAAGACAAATGTTTAAGCTAGAAGAATTTGAAAAAGATGATTTAAATTACTTATCAAATTCATCACAAATATCAAAAATAAAGGAATGTTTGAATATAATAAGTGACATAGAAACAAGCATAAAACAAAATTTAGGAATTGATATGCAAGAGATTGATTTAAAGAAAATCTTTGATTTGCTTGGAAATATTATAGGTAAAGATGTCGATAACGAAGTAATAGATGAGATATTTAAGAACTTTTGTGTGGGTAAATAGGAAACATTATGAAAATAAAAAATATTAGTATTGTAAATTTTAGAAATTATGAAAAGTTAGATATAAATTTTAGTGACGGAATAAACATTTTTATCGGTTTAAACGGAACCGGAAAGACAAATTTATTAGAAAGTATATATGTTTTGGCATTAACACGCTCACACAGGGCTTATATTGATAAAAATATAATTAAAAGTGATAAAGAATTTTTAAAAATTAATGGATTAATAGAAACGAAAGGTGTGAATAAAAAATTAGAAATATTTATAAGTCAAAAGGGTAAAAGAGTAAGCATAAATAAATTTACTTTAAAAAAAGTAAGTGATTATATATCTAACTTTGTAGTAATACTATTCACCCCTGATGATCTTGAATTAATAAAAGGAAGCCCTGGAGAAAGAAGAAAGTTTCTAAATATTGAAATAGGGCAGTTGGATAATAAGTATTTTTATTATTTGAATGATTACAACGAATTAATAAAAAATAGAAATGAATACTTAAAAAGTAGAAAATATGATAAGTATGATTTAAAGTATATTGAAGTTATTAATAATCAAATAATCGATAAAGCAATAATGATATATAAATATAGATTTTCTTTTATTAAAAACATAGAGGAGAATCTAAAGAAGATATATAAAGAAATATCAACGGAAAAAGTAGATATTGAATATGTTAATTCTTGTGATTTAAAAGAATATGATGAATTAAAAATAAAAGAATCACTATCTTTTAAATTAAAAAACAATCTTAAAAAGGAAGCAATGCAGGGATCCACATTATATGGCCCCCATAAAGATGATTTTGTCGTTTATATCGACGAAAAGAGTGCCAGGGAGTATGCTTCCCAGGGTCAGCAAAGATTACTTGTTTTGGGCATGAAAATAGCCGAATTAGATGTATTTAAAAAAACAAAAGATGAATATCCAGTATTATTATTGGATGATGTATTTAGTGAACTTGATATAAATAAGAAAAATAAAATAATTTCTTTCTTAGATAAAGATATACAAGTTTTTATAACATCTACTGATATAAAAAATATAAATAAAAGATTATTAATTAATTCCAAAATTTTAAATATAAAAAATGGAGAAATTAAATAATCTTTTTTATTAAAAACTAATAAAATGGTGTATAAAGTATACATATTGTGTTATAATACATATATAAGTATGGGAGTACGTATAAATATAAAAAATTAAAATTTGTCAAAAAAATGGCCAATTTTTATTTTGCAGAGGTGAAAAGATGAAAGAACATTATGATGATAGTGATATTCAAGTATTAGAAGGATTAGAAGCAGTAAGAAAAAGACCAGGAATGTACATCGGTAGTACTGGTGAGAAGGGCTTACATCATTTGGTGTGGGAAATTGTTGATAATGCCGTTGATGAAGCTTTAGCCGGACATTGTGATGATATTGAAGTAACAATAGAAAAAGATAATGTTATTTGTGTTAAAGATGACGGAAGAGGAATACCAACAGGAATTAATACAAAAACGGGATTGTCTACAATAGAAACTGTTTTTACAGTTTTACATGCCGGTGGTAAATTTGGTAGTGGCGGATATAAAGTATCTGGAGGATTACACGGTGTAGGTGCATCAGTTGTAAATGCATTATCAAGTTGGTTAGAAGTAACTGTTTATCATGATAAGAACATACATTTTTTAAAATTTCAAAATGGAGGACATTCTGTAGCGCCATTAAAAGTAATAGGTGATTGCGAAGCAGAAAGAACAGGAACAACTATTAGATTTAAAGCTGATAGTCAAATATTTGCAGAAACTACAGAATATAGTTATGAGACTTTATTTAATAGATTAAGAGAAATAGCCTTTTTAAATAAGGGATTAAGAATAATATTAAAAGATGATAGAGATATAGAAAAAAAAGCTGAATTTTTATATAATGGCGGAATTGTAGAATATATTGAACTGCTTAATAAATCAAAACATCCTATCCATGAAAACATAATATACGTTGAAGGAACAAGGGATGATATAACGCTTGAAGTAGCAATGCAATATAACGACACATATAACGCAAATGTATATTCTTTTACAAACAATATTAATACATATGAAGGTGGAACTCACGAAGAGGGTGTAAAAAGAGCTTTAAGTAGAATTATAAATACATACGGAAAAAATAATAAATATTTAAAAGATAACGACGAAAGCTTAACTGGAGAAGATGTAAGAGAAGGGCTAACAATGATAATCTCTTGTAAACATCCAAATCCAGAGTTTGAAGGACAAACAAAAACAAAGTTAGGAAATCCTGAAGTAAGAAAGATAGCAGATGATATATTTAGTGAAGGATTTGAAAGATTTTTATTAGAAAACCCAGATAAAGCAAAACTTATTATGGAAAAATGTTTGCTAGCATCTAGAGCTAGAATTGCAGCTAAAAAAGCAAGAGAACTTACAAGAAGAAAAGGAGACCTAGAAATAACGAGTTTCTATGGAAAATTAACTGATTGTAAGAGTAAAGATGCTGCTGAATCAGAAATATTTTTAGTAGAGGGAGACTCTGCTGGTGGTTCTGCCAAAAACGGTAGAGACTATAAGACCCAAGCAATTTTACCTTTAAGAGGAAAAATATTAAACGTTGAAAAAGCAAGATTAGATAAAGCGTTAGCTAATGAAGAAATAAGAACAATAATAACTGCTTTTGGTACAGGAATAGGCGAAGATTTTGATTTATCAAAATTAAGATATCATAAAATAATTATAATGACAGATGCCGATGTTGATGGCTCACACATTAGAATATTATTATTAACATTATTTTATAGATTCTTTAAACAGGTAGTAGAGGCCGGACGCATTTTTGCCGCACAACCACCATTATTTAAAATTATATATGGAAAAACAATAAAATATGTTTTAAATGAAGAAGAAAAAGAAGAATTTCTTAAAACTCTTCCGGAAGGATCAAGAACCAAGGTTGTAATAACAAGAATGAAAGGTCTTGGAGAGATGAATCCTGACGAATTAAGAGAAACCACAATGTCAAAAGAGAGTAGAACGTTAAGAAAGATAACAGTTGAAGATGCTATGGAAGCAGATAAAGTTTTTGAAACTCTAATGGGGGAAGAAGTTGAACCAAGAAGAGAATTCATAGAAAAAAACGCTCCATACGCACAAAACTTAGATATTTAGGGGGCATTTATGGATAAGATAGAAGAAAAAAATATTGTAAAAGAAGTTGAAACATCATTTATAGAATATTCAATGAGTGTAATAGTTTCAAGAGCTATTCCGGATTTAAGAGATGGTTTGAAACCTGTTCACAGAAGGATATTATATTCTATGTATGAATCTGGATATACTCCAGACAAACAACATCGTAAATCTGCAAGAGTAGTTGGAGATGTAATAGGTAAGTATCATCCACATGGTGATAGCTCAATTTATGAAGCTTTAGTAAGAATGGCACAAGATTTTAGTTATAGATATATGTTAGTTGATGGCCACGGTAACTTTGGTAACATGGATGGCGATGGCGCAGCAGCTATGCGTTATACAGAATCACGACTATCTAAAATATCCCTAGAATTATTAAGAGATATAGGTAAAGAGACGGTTGATTTTGTACCAAACTTTGATGAATTAGAGAAAGAACCATTAATATTACCAAGTAGATTCCCAAATATATTAGTTAATGGAACGATGGGAATAGCTGTAGGAATGGCAACTAATATACCACCACATAATTTAGGAGAAGTCATTGATGGCTGTGTTGCTTATATAAATAACAACGAAATTACAACATCAGAATTGATGGAATATATTAAAGGCCCAGACTTTCCTACCGGAGCAACAATTCTTGGAAATAGCGGAATAAAAAAAGCCTATGAAACAGGCAAAGGAACAATAACGATAAGATGTAAGGCTGAGATAGAAGAAAAAAATGACCATCAAAACATAATAATCACAGAAGTTCCTTATGGATTAAATTTATCAGATTTAAAAAACAGAATAGCAGAGTTACACAGGGATAAAATTGTTGATGGAATAGCAGATTATCACGAAGAAACAAATCTGGAAAATGGTATAAAAATAGTTATTACATTGAAAAGAGAAGCAAATGCAAACGTTGTTTTAAATAATTTGTATAAACACACATCTTTACAAACGACTTTCGGAATAACTTTCTTGATGTTAGACCAGGGACAGCCAAAAACTCTTGGATTGAAAGATATTATTTCTAAATATATTGAATATCAAAAAGAAATAATATATAGAAGAACAAGATTCGATTGTGATAAAGCAGAAAAAAGAGTACATATATTAGATGGATATAAAATTGCTCTAGATCATATAGATGAAATAATTAAAATAATAAAAGCAGCTCAAACAGATGATGAAGCAAAAGATAAACTTATGAAAACCTTTAATTTAGACGCATTACAAGTAGATGCTATACTTGAAATGAAGTTAAGAAGATTAACGGGATTAGAAAAATCAAAAATCGAGGCAGAATTAAAGGACCTACTAGAATTAATAGAAAAATTAAGATTGATTTTATCAAGTGACGAGAAGGTTTTTGAAGTAATAAAAGAAGAACTACTAGAAATAAAACAAAAATATGCTGATGAGAGAAGAACAAAGATAGATATGTCAGCAATTGAATATATAGAAGATGAATCTTTAATTCCTAACGAAAAAGTAATTATTACTTTAACTAACAAGGGATATATTAAAAGAATTCCAATAGATACCTACAAACTTCAAAATAAAGGTGGTGTAGGTGTAAAAGGAATGTCAACTAATGAAGAAGATTTCGCAGAACACTTGCTAGTTTTAACAACTCATGATTATTTATTGTTATTTACTAACAAGGGGAAGGTTTATAGAATAAAAGGATATGAAATTCCAGAATATAGCAGACAGGCAAAAGGACTGCCAATAGTAAACTTATTACCAATAGAAAAAGGTGAGTATGTTTCTTCAATATTTACTATAAGTAAAGAAGAAGAAAGTAAATATTTAGTGTTTGCTACAAGACAAGGCCTTATAAAGCGTTGTGAAATATCTGAATTTGAAAATATCAGAGCGAATGGAAAAATTGCCCTAAACTTAAAAGATGACGACGAGTTGATTGCTGTAAAGAAAACAGATGGAAAGAAGTTCATTGTATTAGCTTCATCTGGCGGAAAACTTGTTAGATTTGATGAAAACGAAATAAGAGTAATGGGAAGAACCGCTTCTGGGGTTAGAGGAATTGATTTAAGTGGAGATTATTGTATTGATGCTAATATAGCTGAAGAATCAAAAGCTGTTTTAGTAGTAACTGAAAATGGTTATGGAAAAAGAACCACAGTGGATGAATATAGAATAACTCATAGAGGCAGTAAGGGTGTGAAAACACTAAATTCTACTGAAAAAACAGGAAAAATTGTTGCCTTCAAAGTAGTAACTGACGAGGAAGATCTAATGATAATTACCAATAACGGTATGATTATCAAGGTTCCAATGGGCCAAATATCTACAATGAGTAGAGTTACACAAGGAGTAAGATTGATTTCTTTAAAAGAAGATCAATCTGTTACATCGGTATTTAATGTACCAAAAGAAGAGGAGTAATGTTCCACGTGGAACATTACTTTTTTCTCACAATTATTTCCCGGGAAATAAATTACAACGTTCCACGTGAAACATTGTTAATAAAAAAAGATAAAACTGTCTTCAAAAAACACTAAATTCAAATAATTAAAAAATATTACTAATAATGTTGCTGAAATATGATGTTAAAATTATTTCCCGGGAAATAATTTTAATGTTCCACGTGGAACATAGAGTTGAAAAAACAAAAAAAACATTGTATATTATATATGCGTAACATTTATGCTATTCAATTGGCCAGGATCGGAAGATAGCAACCGGAGTAGCCTCTAAATGTGTACGCATTTTTAATAATTATTTCCCGGGAAATAATTTTAATGTTCCACGTGGAACATAAGAGGTATAGATATGAATGATAAATATATGAAAGAAGCAATAAAGTTGGCTAAGAAGGCGCTAAAAAACGGAGAGATGCCCGTTGGGGCTGTAGTTGTATATGAAGATAATATAATTGGAAGAGGTTATAATAAAAAAGAAAAATATAACGATTCAACAATGCACGCAGAAATAATAGCTATTAAAGATGCGAGTAGATCAATAAATGACTGGAGACTGAACAAATGTTCGATATATATTACTATGGAACCTTGTACTATGTGTATAGGAGCTATTATTGAATCCAGAATTCCAAAAGTCTTTTGTGGAATAAAAAACAAAAAAACATATTTAATAAATAAAAAATTAATAAAAGCGAATGATTTTAATATAAAATATGGTATTTTTGAAGAAGAAATAACTAAAATAACAGAAAAGTTTTTTAAAACAATAAGAAACAGATAAAACTGTTTTTTTTATATATTAAAAATGCTATAATTAAAAAGGAGAGGAAGTGTTTTTTATGGCATACAAATCACTATATAGAAAGTATAGACCTAATAGCTTTGAAGAAGTTTGTGGGCAAGATCATATAATAAAAACCTTAAAAAACGCTTTAAATAAAGATAAAATAAGTCATGCATACCTTTTTACGGGAGCGAGAGGAACTGGAAAAACAACAATAGCAAAAATTTTTGCTAAAAACGTAAATTGTTTAGATATAAAAGATGGGGAGCCTTGTGGAAAATGTGAAATTTGCCTATGTGGTAATACTGATGAAATTCAAGATATAATTGAAATAGATGCCGCATCAAATAACGGCGTAGATGAAATTAGAGAATTAAAAAACAAAATAAAACTAGTACCAACTTCATGCAAATATAAAGTATATATAATAGATGAAGTACATATGCTATCTACGGGGGCGTTCAATGCTTTGTTAAAGACATTAGAAGAACCACCGTCACACGTTATATTCATTTTAGCGACAACAGAACCACAAAAATTACCAATAACAATAATATCAAGGTGTCAAAGATTTGATTTTAAAAAGATCTCAATTGATGAGATATCAAAGCGTTTGGAGTATATTGCAAAAGAAGAGAGTATAAAAATAGATAAAGAATCAATTATTGAAATAGCAAAATTAAGTGACGGAGCATTAAGGGATGCGATAGGATTATTAGAACAAGCAAGTTCCTTTTCTGGGAATGAAATAACTATTGATGACATATATTTGGTATGTGGCAATATATCATATAAAGATATGTGCTATTTAACAGATTGTTACTTAAACAGGGAAGTAGAAAATGCAATCATCAAAATAGAGGAAATATATTTAAGTGGAAAAGATTTTTCTAAAATAGTAGAAACTATGCTAGTTATATTTAGAAATATGATGATATCAAAAACAGCAAAAGAATATTTTAATGAAAAAGATATTATAATAAAGGACTGGATAATAAATACGGCAAATAAAATTTCAGAAAAAGATTTAGTTGATACGATAGAAAAAGTAGAAATTTTATCAAGAGAAATAAGATTAAGTAATTATCCTAGAATTTTGTTTGAATTATTATTTTTAAAAAGATTTGAATTAAAACAAATTGAAATCCTAAAAGAAAAGCCTATATTAAAAGAAATAGAGAAAAAAGTGGTAGAAGAACCAGGTGCTAAGAGCGAAGAAGAAACAAAGAAGGTAAACGAAGAAATAACAAATGATTATAAAACTCCTTTAATTAACAATACGATTTCTTTGGCAAATAATAATTCAAAAAAAGAGATACAAGAAGTATTGCAAAATTTAGATAAATATATAGTTAATAAAAGATATAAAACTGCGGCAACTATATTAAATGATGCATCAGTTGTAGCGGCATCTGAAGATCATATTTTGTTAACATACAAATATGAAAGTATGGTAAAAAATAATGACAAAGAAATTCAAAAAATAATATCGTTTTTTGAAAACATTTTAAATAAAAATTATAAATTAGCGGCAATATCAGAAGAAGAATGGAAAATAAAAAGACCATATTACATAGATATAAAGAACAAAAAAGGAGAAATAGATTTAATAGAAGAAATAGAGATTCCTTGTAATAATGGCGGAGGAATGTCAAAAGAAGAAGAATTTGAAGATGTAATTGAAGCATTTGGAAATGATTTAATTGAGATGGAGGTATAAATATGAATATGCAAGCGATGTTACAACAAGCACAAAAATTACAAAAAGAGATGTTACAATCAAAAAAAGAAATAGATGAAAAGTTTTTTGTTTCAAAAAAAGGAATAGTTGAAGTAGAAATGAAAGGAACAAAGGAATTAACAAAAATAAAAATTAATGCAACAGCATTAGATAAAGAAGATATTGAAGCTTTAGAAGATATGATAATTTTAGCTATCAACGAAAATATCGTTTCAATTAATAAAGAAACAGAAGGCAAGCTTGGTAAATTTGGTTCAGCTGCAGGAATATTATAATGAATTATCCAGAAAGTTTAACTTCTTTAATAGATTCATTAAAAAAATTGCCTAGTATTGGGGAAAAAAGTGCTGAAAGATTAGCTTTCGCAATAATGAACATGGAAGAAGAAGAAATTGAAAAATTTTCACAATCTATCATTGATGTAAAAAT
>Ga0209373_10001454_pt1 | contig 27591 bp, 26 predicted proteins | sample Higcelweek5metaG_FD_187173 | JGI IMG/M metagenome (GOLD analysis project Ga0209373, IMG submission 187173) | Freshwater pond sediment microbial communities from the University of Edinburgh, under environmental carbon perturbations - High... | ecosystem: Environmental > Aquatic > Freshwater >... | reverse complement strand
CCCGTCACCGAAGCCGTCATCACGGTTCCGGCCTACTTCAACGACTCCCAGCGCCAGGCCACCAAGGACGCGGGCAAGATCGCCGGCCTTGAGGTCAAGCGCATCATCAACGAGCCCACGGCGGCCTCCCTGGCCTATGGCATGGACCGCAAGAAGAACGAAAAGATCGCCGTGTACGACCTCGGCGGCGGCACGTTCGATATCTCCATCCTGGAAGTGGGCGACAACGTCGTCGAAGTGCGCGCCACCAACGGCGACACCTTCCTCGGCGGCGAAGACTTCGACCAGCGCATCATCCAGTACCTGGTGGAAGAGTTCAAGCGCGAGAACGGCATCGACCTCTCCAAGGACCGCATGGCCCTGCAGCGCTTGAAGGAAGCGGCCGAGAAGGCCAAGCAGGAGCTCTCCTCCACCATGGAGACGGAGATCAACCTGCCCTTCATCACCGCCGACCAGAACGGCCCCAAGCACCTCATGGTGAAGGTCACCCGCGCCAAGCTGGAGCAGCTGGTCATGGACCTGGTGGAAAGCTCCATCGGCCCCTGCAAAAAGGCCCTGGCCGACGCAGGCCTTTCCGCCAAGGAAATCGACGAAGTGGTGCTGGTGGGCGGCATGACCCGCATGCCCCTGGTGCAGCAGAAGGTGGGCGAGTTCTTCGGCAAGGAGCCCAACCGCTCCGTGAACCCGGACGAAGTCGTGGCCATGGGCGCCGCCATCCAGGGCGGCATCCTCGCTGGCGACGTGAAAGACGTGCTGCTCCTCGACGTCTCCCCGCTGTCCCTCGGCATCGAGACCATGGGCAGCGTATTCACCAAGCTCATTGAGCGCAACACCACAATCCCGACCCGCAAGAGCCAGGTGTTCACCACTGCGGCCGACAGCCAGCCTTCGGTGTCCATCCACGTGCTGCAGGGCGAGCGCCCCATGGCGAGCGACAACATGACTCTGGGCCGCTTCGAGCTCACCGGCATCATGCCCGCGCCGCGCGGCGTTCCGCAGATCGAAGTCACCTTTGACATCGACGCCAACGGCATCGTGAACGTCTCCGCCAAGGACACCGGCACCGGCAAGGAGCAGTCCATCCGCATCACCGCTTCCAGCGGCCTGTCCGAGACGGACATTGAGCGCATGGTGAAGGACGCCGAGGCCCACGCCGAGGACGACAAGAAGAAGCAGGCCCTCATCGAGGCCCGCAATCAGGCGGACAGCCTGGTCTACTCCACGGAGAAGAGCCTGCACGACATCGGCGACAAGGTCGACCCCGTGCTCAAGGGCGACGTGGAGTCCAAGATCGAGGGCGTGAAAAAGGCTCTGGAGACCGAGGACGTGGACACCATCAAAGCCGCGGCCGAGGAGCTGGCCCAGAGCTCCCACAAGCTGGCCGAGCAGCTCTACGCCCAGAAGGGCGGCGAGGCTGGCGCGGCAGACGCGGGAGCTGGCGGCTGCGCTGGCGGCACCTGCGGCGGCGGTCAGGCCAAGCCTGCCGACGAGAACGTGGTGGACGCGGATTACACGGAAGTGAAATAACGCGCCGACCCCGCGCGGCTTGCCTTGCGGGGCAAGACAGCTTAGCATATCCCGGCCTGCGGACCATCGCGGGCCGGGATTTTTTATGGACCAAGGCTGAGGGAGGCCGAAGGCATGAACGAAAAAATGAAGTTGCGCCCCTTGGGCGTCCGCGCTGCGCGGTTCGCGCCGTTCGCCCTTGTCCTCGCGGTCCTGCTCCTTGCGGCCGGCTGTGCGGACCTGACCCTGCCGGATGCCTCGGAACCGAAGACGGAGATCAAGCCGGAGCAGAGCACGGCCGACCTTTCCGCCGATGCGGAAGGCTTCTGGAAGGCTGGCAACCCACAGCTTTCGGAGCTGCTGTACTCCCGCCTGCTGGAGCGCGGCGACCTGAGCCCCGAGGACCGCGCCAAGGCCCTCGACCGTTTGGCCGCCAGCGCCTATAGCGCCAAGCACTACCACCAGGCCAAGCTGGCCCTGGACCGCCGCGCCGCGGCGGACAAGAGCGTGCTGGGCACCTGGACCTGGCACGAGCTGTACCTCAAAACGCTCATGGCCCTGGGCCGCGCCGATCTGTTGGAAGCGCACCAGGCCTGGATCATGACCCACACGGAACTGCCCTTTGCGCTGCGGAGCCGCTCCATCGTGCTTTTTTCTGAATACACCACGAGAATCGGCGATGCCGCCCGCGGGCTCAATCTTCTGGCCGAGCTGCACCGCCAGGCTCCGGACGCGCAGTCGCGCGCGGAGCTGGAGAGCATCTATGCCGCAAGCTTGAGCGATCTGCCGGAAGAGCAGCTTGCCACCCTGACGCGCCTTACCGGCGCCATCGGCCCCAAGGCCGCCACGGTGTTCCCTCATGCCCTTGTCCAGCGCGAGGCGGGGCGGCGCAACCAAAGCTCGAGTCTTGCGCCGGCCATGGCCCCGCTCGCTGCGCGTCCGGTCATGGCGGGCACGTTGCTTGCGGAAAACGCCACGCGCAGGCCAAGCGCCGCCTCGGACCAGCCCGCCGCGCTTTTGCCAAGCCAAACCGACGGCGTGACCCGTCTCGCCTTGGTGCTGCCCCTGACCGGACGCTTCGCCACCACGGGCCAAAAGGTTCTGCGCGGCGCGGGCGCCGCCCAAAAGCGCCTTTCCGCCCAGGGGCGCAAAATCGAAATCAAGGTCATCAACGCCGAATCCCCGGACTGGCGCGAACAGCTCGCCGCCCTTCCCGCCAATGTCTCCATCGTCGGCGGACCGCTCTTGAACGTCGAGGCCATGCACTCCCTACAGGCCAGCGGCGCCTTGGCCAAACGCGCCGTGTTCGCCTTCCAGCCGGACCTGGGGAACATTCCGGAAGGCCGTCAGGCCTGGCGCTTCTTTCCCAGTTTCCAGGACCAGGCGCGGGCGCTTTTGGACCTCACCGCCAACGGCCTGGGCATCCGCTCCGTGGCTGTGCTAGCCCCGAAGAACCGCTACGGCCAGCGCATGGCCGAAGTTTTCGCAACCGAAGCCAAGGCGCGCGGACTGCGCGTGGCTGCAAACGAAACCTATCCGCCGGATGACCATCCGCGCTGGATGCAGAGCGTCAGCCATTTGCTCAAGGTGCCGGACGGCTTCCGCCACAACAAGAACACTCCCCTGCCCATGCCGGACTTCGGAGCCGTGTTCATGCCCGAGGATTGGACCCAGGCCGAGATGCTGGCCTCCAATTTCTATTTTTTCGAGGGCCAGCACCTGCTCTTTCTCGGCTCGGACCTTTGGAGCGTGGGCCTGGATAACGCCAAAGACATTGACGACACCTACTTCCAGCATGCCGCCTGTCCTGGCGCCTGGTGGCCGGAGACCAACGGAGGCCGCGCCCTGCAGGCCTTGCTCGACGAGCAGTCTCTGGGCCAGGCCGACTTCTGGGTGGCCCTGGGCTACGACTTCGTGCGGCTGGCCACGCGCCTGAATCTGGGACCGGACTGGAATGCGGCGACGGTCAACGCGCGTCTTGCCGCCTTGAAGGACCTGGACTACAGCATGGCCCCGGTGGTTTGGAACGCCGATGGCCAGGCCCGGCAGAAGCTCTACGTGTTCACTCCCCGCAAGGAGGGCAAGGCCCTGGTGGACACCGCCTCCATGCGCGAGAGCATTGAAAAGGCCAAGGATCGCCGCGAAAAGCGCCTCAGCACCTCGCGGGATATTCAAAAGAACAAGAAGAGCCGCGCTTCCGGCAGCTTGACCAAGGAAGCTCAGGATTAAGGAGCCGTCATGAAAATCAGTTCCGAGGAAGTGGCCAAGGTGGCCAGGCTGGCCAGGCTTGAGCTGAGCCAGGATAAGATCGACCAGTACGCAGCGCAGCTGGGCGACATTCTGGGCTACATGGACAAGCTCGCCGAGCTCGACACCGCGAGCGTGGAGCCCATGTACACCCCTGTCGACCAGGTGAGCGTCATGCGCGAGGACGTGGTCGCGAAAGACTACACCCGCGAGGACATTCTGAAAAACGCCCCAGAGACCGACGGCGCCTTCTTCATCGTGCCGCGCATCGTCTAGAACCCCTCGCCACGGAAACGAACCATGCCTGAACTTTCGACCCTTTCCCTTTCCGAAATCCGCGCCAAGCTGGCGGGCAAGTCCGTCAGCGCCGTCGAGGTCACCGAGTCGGCCCTGGCCCGCATCGAGTCCACGGAGCCCAAGGTCAAGGCCCTGCTCTCACTCCAGGCCGAGGAAGCGCGCGCCCTGGCCAAGAGCCTGGACGCGGCCGGACCCGACCCGGCCAAGCCCCTTTGGGGCGTGCCGCTGGTCGTCAAGGACGTGCTCGCCACCAAGGGCACACCCACCACCTGCGGCTCGAAAATACTGGAGAACTTCTGCCCCGTGTACGACGCCACTGTCGTCGCCCGGCTCAAGGACGCCGGGGCGATCCTCCTCGGCAAAGCCAACATGGACGAGTTCGCCATGGGCTCCACCACGGAGAACTCCGCCTATTTCGCCACCAGGAACCCCTGGGACCTGGAGCGCGTGCCCGGAGGCTCCAGCGGAGGCTCCGGCGCCACTGTCGCGGCCTGCCAGACCTACGGCGCGCTCGGCACCGATACCGGCGGCTCCATCCGCCTGCCAGCCAGCTTTTGCGGCATCGTGGGACTCAAGCCCACGTATGGCCGCGTGTCGCGCTTCGGCATGGTGGCCTACGGCTCCTCGCTGGACCAGATCGGCCCCATGACCCGCACCGTGGAGGACGCAGCGCGCATGCTCCAGGTCATCGCCGGGCATGATGACCGCGACTCCACGAGCGTGGATGCGCCCGTGCCCGATTACATCGGCGCGCTCTCGGACCGCGCGGACTTGAAAGGCCTGACCATCGGCCTGCCCGCCGAATACTGGGGCGAGGGCCTCTCGCCGGAAGTCGCCGAGGCTTGCGCCAAGGCTGTGAAGCAGGCCGAGGCGCTGGGCGCGAAGGCCGTGCCCGTGGACCTGAAGCTCTCGCAGTACGCCATTGCCGCCTATTACATCATCGCCACGGCCGAGGCGAGCTCCAACCTGGCGCGCTTCGACGGCGTGCGCTACGGCTATCGCGCCAAGGACGCCGAGAGCCTTCTCGACATGTACGTGAAGAGCCGCACTCAGGGCTTTGGCGACGAGGTGCAGCTGCGCATCATCCTGGGCACCTACGTGCTTTCTTCCGGTTATTACGACGCCTATTACCGCAAGGCCGCGCAGGTGCGCCGCCTCATCCGCCAGGACTTTGAAACCGCGCTGACCAAGTGCGACGTGCTCTGCGGCCCGGTGTGCCCCACCACGGCCTTCAAGGTGGGCGCAATGACCAGCGACCCCTTGCAGATGTACCTCATGGACATCTTCACCATCAGCACCAACCTGGCGGGACTGCCGGGCATGAGCCTGCCCGTGGGCCTGGGCCGGGAGACCGGCATGCCCGTCGGTCTGCAGATCACCGGCCGCGCCTTTGACGAGGCTAAGATGCTCCAGCTGGCCAGCGTGCTGGAAAAGAACGTGCCGGCCACCGGCCTGCCGAAGCTGTAGGAAGCCCCCATGCCCGTCACTCTGGTGAGCATCCTCAAAGGCCGCAGCGCCGCCGAAAAGCGTTCGCTCATGACAGCCGTGCAATCGGCCATCACCGCGACCCTCGGCCTGCCCCCACATGACCGCAACCTGCGGCTGAGCGTGCATGGCCAGGACGAATGGCTGCTGCCGGAAGGCACGACGGACAAGTACGTGCTGGTCGAGATTGCGCTCTTTGCCGGGCGCACGCCGGAAACGAAAGGCCAGCTCTACGCGGCCATCGTCACGGCCCTTGCGGCCCTGGGCGTGAGCAAGCGCGACGTGTTCATCCGCGTCATCGACCAGCCGCGCGAGAACTTCGGCATCCGGGGCGGCCAGCGCGCCGATCTGGTGCAGCTGGGGTATGAAGTGAAGGTGTAGCATCCAAGGAATCAAGAAAGAAGGCCCGGCCTGGAGCAGTACTCCGGGCCGGGCCTTTGTCGTTTTAGGCGGAGGGGCGCTAGTGCCCCAAGCACTCCTGGCAGATGCCGCCGAAGCGGATCTCCGCGGAGTCCACGCGCATAGGCAGGCGGGACAGCAGTTCGGCCAGGCCCACGTCCAGCGCGTGGGAGTCCAGGCACTCCGTGTGCCCGCAGCGCGAGCAGGTGAAGTGCGCATGTCCCGTGGGTCCGGTGCGCAGGCAGTAGCGGAAGGCCCGCTCCCCGGCGTTGTGCCGCGTGGCCACGTGGTGCTCCACCAGCAGGTCGAGGATGCGGTACAGGGTGACGCGGTTCATCTGCTCGCCCAAGGGCTCCAGGAGCTCCTGCGGCGTCACCGGACGCCCGGCCCCGGCCAGGGTCTGGACAACCAGCAGCCGTTTGGCCGTGGCGGCCAGCCCGCCCTGCGTCAGCATCTGTTTTGCATCCATCAGCGTGTTCTCTCCCTGGCGGCTACTGTAACGCCTGCCGGAAGCTCTTGGCAACATTGAGGAGGTTGGCCTCCCAGTTCTCGGCCAGGGGATCTGCCACGATCAAATGCGCGCCGATGGCCTGGGCAATGGTCTGCGCCGTGCGCTGGCTCATCTGCGGCTGCACGAAGATGGCCTTGATGTGCTTGGCCTTGGACTGGTCCACAAGCCCGGCAAGGCGCTTGGGCGAAGGTTCCTTGCCCTCGTACTCGATGGCCGACTGGGTCAGGCCGTAGTCGCGCGCAAGATAGCCCCAGGCAGGATGGAACACCAGGAAGGTGCGCTTGTCTGCCGGAATGCCGGAGAACAGCCCCTTGAGCTGCGCGTCCAGGGCGTCGATCTCCTTCAGATAGGCCGTCAGGTTAGCGGCATACTCCTTGGCGTGAGCCGGGTCTGCCTTGGCGAAGGCATCGGCGATTTTGACCACCATTTGCCGCACCTGCGAAGGCGCGACCCAAACATGCGGATCCATCTCGATCTCGTCGGCATGTCCGTGCCCAGCGGCACCCTTGTGATGCGCCTCGTGATGCTCCTCGTGATGCTCGGGCATGGGCAGCTTCTTCAGGCCAGCATCCGTCTCCACAAAAAGCATGCGCGTGTTGGCGCTCTTGAGCCGAGGCTCCCAGGCCTCCTCAAACTCCAGGCCCGTGGACAGATACACGGAGGCGGAGGCGATGGCGCGCATCTGCGAAGGTTTTGGCTCGTAGGTGTGGGCATCAGCCCCGGCGGGAACCAGCACGGTGGTTTGGATGAGCGCGCCGCCGATCTTTTTAGCGAAGTGCTGCATGGGGGCAACTCCCACAGCCACTTGCATTTTTCCGGCAAACGCCAAGCCGGGAACAGCACAAGCAATCAGAAGAGCACACAAAATTCCGAACATTTTTCTCATTGCGAACGCTCCAGGTTTCAGCTACACCCCAGGCGGTGCAACTCTGTTGCATGAAGATTTGCAACAAAGTTGCATTGCTGTCAAGCGCAAGCTGCCAAATTAGGCTGCCACATCCGAAAGGAACTTATGGACCAGAGCGCCTTCGCCATCTTTTCGGCCATCGTCACGTCCATCGTTTTGGAGGCCGCGCCGTTTTTGCTGCTGGGGTCGCTGCTCTCCGCTCTTCTGGCCGTCTACGTGGGCGATGGCGCGCTGGCGCGTCTGGCCCGGCGCGGCCTTGGCGCGCAGATAGGCCTTGGCCTTGTGGCCGGGCTCATGCTGCCCACTTGCGAGTGCGGCGTGGTGCCGGTGACGCGCAGGCTGCTGCGCAAAGGCGTTCCGCCCGGCGCGGCCATCTCCTTCATGCTCGCGGCGCCGGTGGTGAACCCCGTGTGCCTGGCCGCAACCTGGGTGGCCTTCCAAGGCGACTGGCGCATGGTGGCCTGGCGCGCGGCGCTGGTGATGATTCCGGCCGCCGCCGTGGCCTGGGTGCTGGGCTCGGTCAAGGGAAGCGACCTGCTGCGCCCCACCCTTGATATGGCCAGGGGGATGACGGACGACGCAGAGCATGATTCTGGCTGCGGGTGCGGCTGCGGGCACGCCCACGAAGACCACGTTCGGCCCAAGCCGCTCCAGGGTTTGCTCGACGTGCTGCGCCTGACGGGCCGGGAATTCCTGGACATGGCCCTGTTCCTCATCATCGGCGCGCTGGCCGCCGGGCTGTTCAAGACCTACATGCCCCAGGAATGGCTGGGGCTCGTCTCCACCAATCTCTGGCTGGCCGTGCCCGCCATGATGCTTCTGGCCGTGCTCATCAGCATCTGTTCCGAGGCCGACGCCTTTGTGGCCGCAAGCCTGTCCATGTTCCCGCGCCCGGCCCTGCTGGCCTTCCTGGCCCTCGGCCCCATGCTGGATCTGAAGCTCCTGCCCGCCTTCCTCACCGTGTTCAAGCGCCGCCCGGCCCTGGTGGTCATCCTTGTTCCCGCGCTGGCGGTCTTTGCCCTCACCATCAGCCTGGGCCTTGCCGGGGTGCTGCAATGAATGCGCTCACACCGCAGCAGGGCAAAGCGCCGGGCGCTTTCAGCGCCGGTTTGCAGGACCGTCTGGACGGGCTGTGCCTGGTCTGTCTGGGCGGGTTCATGGTCGCCCTGGGCCGCTCCACGCTCTATTGGTACTTTCTGAACCCCAAATTCAGCCCCCTGACGCTCACGGCCGGAGCCATCCTGTGCATAGCGGGCCTGACGCTGCTGATCTGGCCCAGGCCGGGCCGGGCCACGACCGGACGCTTGTTGCGGCAGGCGGCGCTGCTGGCGTTCCTGTTCCTGGCGGCCATGGCCTGGCACGAGGCGGCCTTTGAGCCCAACGCCGGAGCCTTCGATCCCGCGCCCCAAGCGGACGCCGTGCCGGACCCGGAGCCCGAGGCCCCCGTGGACCTGCATCCGGTCAAGAACGGCACCAGCTACGTGCGCCTGAATCTGGCGGAACTGTACATCATGCTCGACAAAAAACGCAAAGACTACCCGCCGCACTTCGCCCTGCGCGCCCAGGTGCTGCGCACCCCGACACTGGACGAGCGCGGCCTGCTGCTCCTGCGCCGCACGGCAGTGGTGTGCTGTTTGGCCGACAGCCTGGAGCTGCGCTTTTTTGCGGGTGGCATGGATGACGCGCTCTCGGGCATCAAGTCCGGCGATTGGGTGGAGGTGTTCGGGCACCTGGAGCCTCTTGTTCCCGCAGCCGGCGCCCAGAAAGCCGGAGCCCCAAAGGCGGACAAAAGCGGCGTCAAGGAGCTGCTGAAGCTCGCCCCCAAAGGCGAGCCGCCGTCACTGGCCTTCAACAATCCAGGCTTCCGCATCCAGGCCGAAAGCGTGGAGCGCATCAAGGGACCTGATTTCCCGTATCTCTTCGAGTTCCGCGAGAAGGAGCCTTTCGCCTGGTAGCCGGGCGCATGCCAGCGAGCGATTCAGAAACTAGCGTCAATTATTGAAGGCCTTTTTCATTATCGACTCCACTTCCATTTTTGCCGCTTCCATGCCTTTTGCGTGGAGCTCCCCATATGTTCCGGCCATCTCTCCACAATGCGGGCAGTAAATTTCCGTGGAATCGCTTGAGTCATCGGGACAGGAAAGCAGGGACTGGCACTTGCCACATTTGAACGTGATCGTCATCTTGTCGTCAGCCATAAATTCCTCCGTTGCGCATGAACGGTAGTCTATTTATTAACACATACCATATTCCATATCATCAAGCATAAAAAAGGGGACCGGTCGCCCGGCCCCCTGTGCTCGCTTCAATCCAATCCTGGCCTACATGTTCGCCAGCACGGCGTCGCCCATGGCCTTGCAGCCAACAAGCTTGCAGCCTTCCTCGCGGATGTCTCCGGTGCGCAGGCCCTGGGAAAGGGTCTTCTGCACGGCGGCCTCGATGGCTCCGGCCTGCTCGCCCATGTCGTCGCGGCTGTAGCGCAGCATCATGGCCACGGAGAGGATGGTCGCCAGCGGATTGGCCTTGTCCTGTCCGGCGATGTCCGGTGCGGAGCCGTGGATGGGCTCGAAGATGCCGGGGTTCTTTTCGCCCACGCTGGCCGAGGGCAGCATGCCGATGGAGCCGGTGATGACCGAAGCCTCGTCCGACAGGATGTCGCCGAACAGGTTCTCGGTGACGATGACGTCGAACTGCGAGGGGTCGCGCACAAGCTGCATGGCCGCATTGTCCACGTACAGGTGGGAAAGCTCCACCTCGGGATAATCCTTGGCCACTTCCAGCACGATCTCGCGCCACAGGCGGGAAACGTCGAGCACGTTGGCCTTGTCCACGCTGCACAGCTTCTTGCGGCGCTTCATGGCCGCCTCGAAGCCGACCTTGGCGATGCGGCGGATCTCATGCTCGAAGTAGATCATGTTGTTGTAGCCAACGCGCTCGCCGTCGCGCACCTCGACGCCCTTGGGCGTGCCGAAGTAAGCGCCGCCGGTCAGCTCGCGCACCACCAGCAGGTCGATGCCCTTGGCCACGATGTCCGGGCGCAGGTAGCAGGCGTGCTTGAGCTCCTGAAACAGGCTGGCCGGGCGCAAGTTGGCGAAGAGCCCAAGGGCCTTGCGGATGCCGAGCAGGCCGCGCTCCGGGCGGATGGCCGGGTCGATGGTGTCCCACTTGGGGCCGCCCACGGCGCCCAGCAGCACGGCGTCCGCCGCCTGGCACAGCTTCACCGTGGCTTCCGGCAGGGGGGAGCCTGTGGCGTCGATGGCGCAGCCGCCGATGAGCGCTTCCTCGGTCTCGAATTTGGTGCCGTACTTCTCGGTCACCTTGTCCAGCACGCGCAGGGCCTGGGCGATGATCTCGCGGCCGATGCCGTCGCCGGGCATGACACAAATCTTCATATCTTCAAGCTCCTTACTGCTTCGCCGCGAGGCGCTTTTTCACATACGGAACCAGGCCGCCCGCGTCGAGCAGCTCCTGCATGAACGGGGGCACCTTGGCGCAGATGATGGTCTCGCCCGTGGTCAGATTCTTGATCTGACCGGCCTCGGTGTCCACTTCCAGCTTGTCACCGTTGTGCAGCTTCCCGATGTCGTCGCCGACCTCCAAAAGCACCAGGCCCATATTGAACCCGTTGCGGTAGAAGATGCGGGCGAAGCTTTTGGCCACCACGACCGGGATGCCCGCGCCGAGGATGGCGATGGGCGCATGCTCGCGGCTGGAGCCGCAGCCGAAGTTCTCCTCAGCCACCATGATGTCGTTGGGCTGCACGCGCTTGACCCAGCCGGGCTCAAGGCCCTCCATGCAGTTCGATCCCAGCAGCTTGGCGTCGGTGGTGACCAGAAACCGGGCCGGAATGATGGCGTCGGTGTCGATGTGCGCCCCGACCTTATGCGCATTGCCGTTGACCAGCATAATTTCTCCTCCAAGGTAACGCCGGAAGCACCGGCGGAAGTTCGTGTGCTACCGGGCCTACAGCTTCGCGGGGTTCGTGATCACACCGGTGACGGCGCTGGCGGCGGCGACCGCCGGGCTGGCCAGATAGACCTCGCTTTCCAGGCTGCCCATGCGGCCGCGGAAGTTGCGGTTGGTGGTGGAGATGCAGCGCTCGCCACCGGCCAGGATGCCCATGTGCCCGCCCAGGCAGGGGCCGCAGGTGGGAGGACCCACAATGGCGCCCGCATCCATAAAGGTGGCGAAAAGGCCTTCGTCCATGGCCTGGCGCCAAATCTTCGGGGTGGCGGGCAGCACGATGCAGCGCACGTTCTTGTTCACCTTGCGGCCCTTCAAAATGGCCGCGGCCTCGCGCAGGTCCTCGATGCGGCCGTTGGTGCAGGAGCCGATGACCGCCTGATCCACGCGCAGGTCGTTCAGTTCGTCCACGGAGCGGACGTTCTCCGGCAGGTGCGGGCAGGCCACCTGGGGGCTCATGCCGGTGACGGAGAGGGTCAGGTCCTGCTCGTACACCGCGCCGGAATCGGCCTTCAGGAGCTTGTCGCCCTTGCGGCCGGCGGCCCTGCAGTAGGCCAGGGTCTTTTCGTCCACGGGGAAGAGCCCGGCCTTGCCGCCAGCCTCAATGGCCATGTTGGCCATGGTCATGCGGCCCTCGATGGAGAGCGCGTCGATGACCGGCCCGCAGAACTCCAGCGCGCGGTAAAGCGCGCCGGAAACGCCGATGCGGCCGATGAGGTGCAGGATCAAATCCTTGGCGCCGACAAAGGGCTCCAGCTTGCCCTCAAAGGCCACGCGGATGGTGGGCGGCACTTTGAACCAGGTTTCGCCCAGGGCCATGCCGCCAGCGATGTCCGTGGAGCCCATGCCCGTGGCGAAGGCGCCCAGGCCGCCGTAGGTGCAGGTGTGGCTGTCCGCGCCGATGACCACGTCGCCGGGGCCCACAAGGCCGAGTTCCGGCAGAAGCGCGTGCTCAACGCCCACGTTGCCGCCTTCGTAATAATGGGTGATGCCCATCTCATGCGCGAACTCGCGCACCACCTTCACCTGCTCGGCGGAGTCGATGTCCTTGTTGGGCGTAAAGTGGTCGCACACCAGGGCGACCTTGTCCTTGTCGAACACCTTGGTCGCGCCCATGGCCTTGAAGGACTTGATGGCCAGGGGAGCGGTGATGTCGTTGGCCAGAACCAGCGACAGGCGGCAATTGACGATCTGCCCGGCGCCGGAGATTTCCTCATCCGTGTGCGCCTGCAGGATTTTTTCGGCTAAAGTGTGGGACATTCGGCTATCTCCTCTCTCATTTTCTCCAAACGGTTGAGCGCGTTGATAAAAGCCATCGCGCTGGCCACGAGGATGTCCTCGTTGGTGCCACGGCCCACGGAGGTCTTCGGTCCATGCGCAATGCGCACGGTCACCGTAGCCTGGGCATCGGTGCCGCCGGTGACGGCGTTTATCTGGAAGCGGTCAAGAGCGGGAGCAAAGCCCACCATCTCGCCAATGCACTTGAAAAGCGCGTCCACAGGACCTTCGCCAAAGGCGGAATGGCGCTTCTCCTCAACAACCTTCTCGCCGTCCAAAACCTCAAGCACCATGGCCGCGTGGGGCGGAACGCCATGCGTGCCGGAGAACACGCTCATGTCCTTCATGCGGTACTTGTCGCGGCGGCGGTAAACCTTCTCCAACACAAGCGCTTCAACGTCCTCGTCGAACACGCGCTCCTTCTTGTCCGCAAGCTCCTTCACGGCGGCAAACACCACGCCCAGCTGCTGCTCGTCGAGCTGGTAGCCCAGCTCCACAAGCTTGGCCTTGATGGCGTGGCTGCCGGAGTGCTTGCCGATGACCATTTCCGTGCCCTTGCGGCCAACGGATTCGGGCGTCATGATCTCGTAGGTCAACGGATTCTTAAGCATGCCGTCCTGATGGATGCCGGACTCGTGCGCAAAGGCGTTGGTGCCCACAATGGCCTTGTACGGCGGAATGGGCTGGCCGATGATCTGCGCCAGGCGGCGGCAGGAGGGATAGAGCTGCTGCGTTTTGACGCTGCAGTCCACCTTGTACAGCTCGTGGCGGGTGTGCAGCGCCATGACGAGTTCTTCAAGGGAAGCGTTGCCCGCGCGCTCGCCGATGCCGCACAGGGTCACTTCGGCCTGGCGCGCCCCGGCCCGGATGGCCGAAAGGCTGTTGGCCACGGCCAACCCCAGGTCGTTGTGGCAGTGCACGCTGAACACGGCGTCCTTACTGTTGGGCACGTTTTTGAGGAGGTAGGCGATGAGCTCGCCGAATTCAAAAGGCTGGGCATAGCCCACGGTGTCGGGGATGTTGACGGTCTTGGCCCCGGCGCGGATGACGGTCTCGCACACTTTCGCCAAGAATTCCCAGTCCGAGCGCGAAGCGTCCTCGGCCGAGAACTCGACGTTGGGGCACAGGCTGGCGGCGTGCTTCACAGCCGCCTCGGCCATGGCCAGCACTTCCTCGCGGGTTTTGCGCAGCTTGTGGGCCATGTGGATTTCGCTGGTGGCCAGGAAGGTGTGGATGCGCGGGTGGGCGGCGTCCTTGATGGCTTCCCAGCCGCGGTCGATGTCCTTGGTGAGGGCACGGCACAGCGCGGCGACCTGGATCTTTTTGACCGAGCCGGCGATGGCCTTGACGGCCTCGAAATCGCCCTGGCTGGCGGCGGGAAAACCGGCCTCAATGATGTCCACCCCAAGGGATTCCAACTGGCTTGCGAGGCTGAGTTTTTCCTCAAGACTCATGGTGGCGCCGGGAGATTGTTCCCCGTCTCGGAGTGTCGTGTCGAAAATATAGACGTGATCGGACATAGTTCCTCCTGAAGAAGGTGTGTGAGCCTATACGGTTCGCAGAGTACTTGCAAGAATGTCAAAATAACAGAATGCGGGCGTTTACCCGAACGGGCACGTCCCAGAGGGAAGCTCCTACAGCCGAATGTGGGAAAACAGGGGTCTCGGCTTACGAGGGTTCCTTCTGGGACTCTCGTAGGAGCTTGGAGCTGCGGGGAGATAGGACGAAGATGGTGTAGATGGGGCCGCTGATGAGGTAGCCCAAGAAGAAGAGGAAGCCCAGCATCTTGGGGCGCGAGGCCACCATGACAAAGAGCAGAATGACCGTGACCATGGAGCTGAAGGGGTGGGCCTTGATGAAGCCGTATTCCTTGAACGAGGCGTAGCGCATGGTGCTCACCATGAGAAACGAGAGCACGTACACGAGCACCAGGCTGGCGACGGGCAAGACGTCCGTGAGCCAAGCCTCCGGCAGATGCGGGGCAAAGAGCACCAGGGAGGCCAGGGTGCTGGCCTGCGCGGGAATGGGCAGGCCGATGAAGAACTTCTTGCTGGTGACGGCGGCCTGCACGTTGAACCGCGCAAGGCGCAAGGCGCCGCAGGCCACGAGCAGGAACGAGGCCATGAGGCCCAAGGTGCCGAACTCGGAGAGCTGCCACTGGTACATCATGAGCCCCGGCGTTGCGCCAAAGGCCACGAGGTCGGCCAGGGAGTCGAACTGGACGCCGAATTCGCTGGTGGTGTTGGTGAGCCGGGCAACCTTGCCGTCCAAGCCGTCGAAAAGGCACGAGCCCAAAATGCACAGCGCCGTGTACTCAAACCGGCCCTCAATGGACCAGATCATCCCCAGAAAGCCCAGGAACAGGCTCGCTGTGGTGAAGAGATTCGGCAGGATGTACACGCCTTTGTGGCGGGGCAAAGCCTTTTCCTTGGACATTTGGACTCCCGGATTCTCCGGACTTGAATTATTTGCGGACAGCGAGGGCTGTTTCGCCAGCGCGGACGGTTTCGCCCACGTACACCTTAACAGCATAGTCATCCGGAAGGTAGAGGTCAACTCTGGAGCCGAATTTGATAAGGCCGAAGCGCTCGCCACGGCGCAGAATGTCGCCCGGCTCCGCCCAGCACACGATGCGCCGCGCGATCAAACCAGCGATCTGCACGATGGTGAAGCGGTCGGCCCCGCGGCCCATGACGACGATGTTGCGCTCGTTGTCCGTGCTGGCCTTGTCCAGGCTGGCGTTGAAGAACTTGCCGGGAATGTACCGGATGAGCTCCACGCTGCCCTCGACCGGGGCGCGGTTCACATGCACATCGACAACGCTCATGAACACGCAGACCACCTGGCGGATCTGCCCGGTGATGGGATCAGGCGCGAAGTCCACCTTGACCACGCGGCCGTCCGCCGGGGAAATCACGGCGTCCAGGTCCTCGGGAGCCACGCGCTCCGGGTCGCGGAAGAAATGCACGACAAAGCCGGTGGCCACGAAAAGGACCAGGGCCAGAAGCCACCACCCCATGGCGGCGAACACCAAAGTGGCGAAGGCGATGAGGCCGATGGACGGCAGTCCTTCAAGGCTGAGTCCGATGGTCGGTTTGCGCATGGGCGGATGCTCCTGAAAATTCGGAATCCCGGCGAAGCCGGACCACAAGGCACTACCCGCCATTGCGCGGCAGGTCAACCAGCACATGCTTTGCCTTTCGCGCCGGGCGGCGGTATTCAGGTTCAGGCCCGGACCTTGAGGCCCGGTTCCAAACCTTGTCCCAGGAGGTCAGCATGAACGTGTCCGATGCCATACTCACACGCCGCAGCATCCGTAAATTCACGGACGAGCCAGTGACCGAGGCTGAGCTTACGGCGCTGCTCACAGCGGCCATGGCCGCGCCAAGCGCGGGCAACCAGCAGCCCTGGCAGTTTGTGGTGGTGCGCGAGAAAGCCCTGCTGGAGGCCGTCGCCACCCTTAATCCGTATGCCTCGATGGCGCCCAAGGCGCCGGTGGGCGTTCTGGTCTGCGGTGACACCCGGGCGGAGAAATACGCGGGCTACTGGGTCATCGACTGCGCCGCCGCAGTGCAGAACCTGCTGCTGGCCGCCCACGGAATGGGACTGGGTGCGGTGTGGACGGGCGTGTACCCGACCCAGGACCGAGTGGAGGGCTTCGCCAAGCTCTTTGGCGCGCCCGCAGGCGTCATCCCTCATTCCTTCATTCCGCTGGGACACCCGGCCGAGGAAAAGAAGCGCGAGGACCGCTACCGGCCGGAGCGAATCCACATGGACCGCTTTTAAGATGGACCGCTTTTAAGCGCAAAAAAAGGGAGCCGGCGCAAATGCCTGCGCCGGCTCCCACGATCTTGGACTGAACCGCGCCGCGTCTAGCGGCCGATGCCGTAAAGCTTGAGTCCGAAGCGGGTCAGCAGTTCCGGCTGGTACAGATTGCGGCCGTCAAAGACCACCTTGGCCGCAAGCTTGCGCGCCATGCCCGCAAAGTCCGGGTTGCGGAACTGGTTCCAGTCCGTCACCACGGCCAGGGCGTCCGCGCCCTCCAAGGCCTCATACTGGCCCGGCGCAAGCTCGGCCAGGGCATTGCCCGCAAGCTCGGCCTGGGCGCGCTCAGCTGCGACGGGATCAAAGGCGCGCACGCGCATGCCCTGCGCTGTCAACTCGCGGATGATGGCCAGCGCCGGGGCCTCGCGGATATCGTCGGTATTGGCCTTGAAGGCCAGGCCCCAGAGGGCGAGCGTCTTGCCCTTTACGCCGCCGAGGGGCGCGAAGTGCTTCACGATCTTGTCGGCCAGCACCAGCTTCTGGCGGTTGTTCACCTGATCCACGGCGTCGATGAGCCCGGCATCGTACCCGGCCTCGCGCGCGGTGACCAGAAAGGCCTTCACGTCCTTGGGAAAGCACGAGCCGCCATAGCCCACGCCGGGGTAGATGAAGTCATAGCCGATGCGGTGGTCGCTGCCGATGCCGATGCGCACCTCGGAGACATCCGCGCCGACGCGCTCGCAAATGTTGGCCACCTCGTTGATGAAGGAAATCTTGGTGGCGAGCATGCAGTTGGCCGCGTACTTGGTCATCTCCGCGCTGCGAACGCCCATGATGATGAGCTTTTCGCGGCTTCTCGCAAAGGGCGCGTACAGGGCTTTGAGCATTTCCGCGCTCTTGGCGTTGTCCGTGCCCACAATGACGCGGTCGGGCTTCATGAAGTCCTTCACCGCGTCGCCCTCTTTCAAGAATTCAGGATTGCTCACCACGTCCACGTCCACGCTGACTCCGCGCGCGGAAAGCTCACGGTCGATGATGCCGCGCACGCGGTCGGCCGTGCCCACGGGCACGGTGGACTTGTCCACCACGATGAGCGGGCGGTGAACAGTGCGGCCGATCTCTTCGGCCACGGCTTCCACATAGCCCAGGTCGCAAACGCCGTCCTCGCCCGAGGGCGTGCCCACGCAGATGAAGGCGAACTCCGCGCCGTCGCCGTCAAAGGAGAGTCCGTCGGCCAGGTTCGTGGTGAAGCTCAGGCGGCCCTCGGCCGTGTTGCGGCGCACCAGCTCTTCAAGGCCAGGCTCGAAAATATGAATGCGCCCGGCGCGCAAGGTGCTGACGACCGTTTCGCTTTTGTCCACGCAGCGCACGTGGTTGCCCATTTCAGAGAGGCAGGCCGCGGTGACCAGGCCGACGTATCCGGTGCCGACGATGCAGACGTTCATGAACAGGCTCCTGCTGGGGGTGTTTTTGCAATGCGCTTTGACGGCATGGGGGTACCTTTCAGGCGTGCCGATGTCAACGCGCAGGGCCCTTTGCACGGCTTGCCGCAGTTGCCTTTGGCACGCGGAAAGCGTACAAATCGTGAAGAATCATTCCGCCTGGAGGTATCCATGCCCCTTCTCTGCGTCAATGTTGACCACGTGGCCACCCTGCGTCAGGCCCGTTTGGGCCAGGAGCCCGATCCCGTGCTGGGCGCCCATGAGGCCGAACTGGGCGGCGCGGCCGGCATCATCGTGCACCTGCGCGAAGACCGCAGGCATATTCAGGACCGCGATGTGGAGATTCTGCGCCGCACCGTGAACACGAAACTGAATCTGGAAATGGCCGCCACGAGTGAAATGCAGCAGATCGCCCTGACCATCGGCCCGGACAGCGTGTGCCTTGTGCCCGAAAAACGCCAGGAGCTCACCACCGAGGGCGGTCTCAACTGCGCCGGACGCGAAGGCGAGCTGCAGGTTTTTCTGGCTCCGCTGCTTGAGCGCGACATCCAGGCCAGCCTGTTCATCGACGCCGACCCGGCACAGATTCTGGCCGCCAGCCAAACCGGCGCGCAGTTCATCGAAATCCACACCGGGCATTACGCCAACGCCAAAACGCAGGCTGCGCGCCAGGCGGAGCTGAACAAGATCCTCGCAGGCATCCGCTATGCGCAGGATCTGGGCCTCAAGGTGAACCTGGGCCACGGCCTGGGCTACGTGAACGTGCTGCCCTTCGCGCACGTGCCCGGCATCAGCGAATACTCCATCGGCCACAGCATCATGGCGCGCGCCGTGTACGTGGGCCTGCGCCAGGCCACGCGGGAAATGTCCGACATCGTCCGCGGCTTCGCGGACTAGAGGACCGGAGTGATTCTGGGCCTTGGACTCGATGTGGCGGAGCTTGGCCGCATCCGCGAAAGTCTGACGCGCTTCGGCGCGCGCTTCGTGGGCCGCGTGCTGACCGAGGCCGAGGCCGAAGCCATGCCCAACGTGAACGCCGAGGCATACGTGGCCGCGCGCTTCGCCGCCAAGGAGGCCTGCGCCAAGGCCCTGGGCACCGGCTTCGCCGACGGCGTGACCATGCACGACATCGAGGTGCGCCCTCTGGCCTCCGGCGCGCCGACGTTGCTGCTTTCCGGCCGCGCCAGCGAGCTTGCCGCCTCGCTTGGCGCAACCAGCATCCATGTTTCGTTGACCCACGGCCGCGACGTGGCCGCCGCCGTCGTCATTCTAGAGGGCTCCCCCCTGTAAGAAGGCCCATTAACGGTCCTGTTCGCGGTCGTTCCGCAACGCCTCCAAGGAGGACACACATGTTCGAGCCTTTGCCCACCCCCGCAGAAATGGCCGCCTGGGATCAGGCCGCCATCAAAGACTTCGGCCTGAAAGCCGAGCTGCTCATGGAAAATGCCGGAGCCGAGGCGCTCTCCGCCCTGCTTGAAGACTTCGGCCCCCTGGAGGGCGCGCGCGTGCTGCTTGTGGCCGGCAGCGGCAACAATGGCGGTGATGCCTTTGTCGTGGCGCGCAGGCTCATTGACGAAGGGGCTGCGCCCCTTGTCCTGCACACAAAGCCGCGTTCCGCCTACCGCGCCGAGGCCAAGTACCACCTGGACCTGGCCGCCCGCGCCGGGGTGGAGTTCCAGCACCTGCCCCTTGACCGCGCCGGAAAGATTCTGAGCGCGATGGAGCGCCCGGATGTCCTGGTGGACGGTTTGCTCGGCACCGGCTTCAGCGGCGAACTTTCACCCGAAGCTGCGGCCTGCGTCACGGCCATGAATGCTCTTGCGGAGGAAGCCTTCGTCCTGGCGCTCGATATCCCCTCCGGCCTGTGCGGCACCACCGGCCTGCCCAAGCCCGTGGCCGTGCGCGCGGACCTCACCGTGGCCTTCCACGCGCCCAAGCTCGGCACCGCCATGCCCCAGGCCGCGCCTTACGTGGGCGCGCTGGAGCTGCGGCGCATCGGCATCCCCCGCTTCGTCACAGCGGCCACCCCCGCGACCCAATTCCTCATGACAGACGGCCTGTATGAACTTTTGAAGGCTCCCGCGGCGGATCTGCACAAGGGCAAGGCCGGGCATGTGCTCGTCATCGGCGGGTGCGAGGGCCTGACAGGCGCGGCCCAGCTGTGCGGCCTGGGCGCGCTGCGCGCCGGGGCGGGGCTCGTCACCATAGCCTGCCCGCGAGGCATTCTCGCCGAGGTCAAGGCCGGTCAGCCGGACCTCATGGCCCTGCCTCTGGGGCAGGGAATGCACTGGTCGCCCGAATGCCTTGAGGAGCTGCTGCCGCACTTGAGCCGCTTCGACGCGCTGGTCATCGGTCCCGGCCTTGGGCGCGACCAGGGCGCGGCGGACTTTTTGGCCGCCTTCGCCAAGGCCTTTGTCCAGCACTTCAGCGTGGACCTCAGCAAAGCCTGGGCCCCGCCCTGCGTCATCGACGCCGACGCCCTGTTCCACTTGGCGCAGAACCCCAAGCTCATGGCCGAGCTGCCCAAGAACGCCGTGTTGACGCCGCACCCCGGCGAAATGGCGCGCATTCTGGGCATGGGCATGGGCGTGCTCCAGGCCGACAGACCCGCCGCCGCCAGGCGCTTCTCGCAGACACACCCGCAGGTGCTGGCGCTCAAAGGCGCGGGCACGCTTGTGGGGCAATGCGGCGTGCTGCACCTCTGCGGCATCTCCGCGCCCAACCTCGCCGTCGGCGGCAGCGGCGATGTGCTGGCCGGCGTCATGGCCGCCTGCCTGTCGCGCGGAATCTGCCCCTTGCAGGCCGCCTGCCTCGCGGTTTACTGGCATGCCCAGTGCGGCGAGCTGCTCGCGCACGATTTTCCCGGCCGGGGCAACCTCCCCACGGAGATCGCCCACACCCTCCCACTCGTTCTTAAGGAGCGCACCACATGCTGAAGGCCAGCGACATCATGACCCCGGACCCAGTGACCCTTTCCCCGGACTGCGACATCCTTGCCGCCGCCAAGCTTCTGCTCGACCGCAAGATCAACGGCGCGCCCGTTGTGGACGCGTCCGGCAAGCTCTTGGGCGTGCTGACGCAAAGCGACTTGGTCGCCCAGCAGAAGCAGGTCACCATGCCCTCCATCTTCGCCATGCTCGACGGCTTCATCGCCCTCTCCAGCCGCGAGGACTTCGAGCGGGAGATCCAGAAGATCGCGGCCACCAAGGTTTCCCAGGCCATGACCGCACATCCCAAGTTCGTCTCGCCGCAAACGCCCATCGACGAGATAGCGACCGTCATGGTGAACGAGAAGCTCTACACCCTGCCGGTTGTCGACTCGGGCAAGCTCGTGGGCGTCGTCGGCAAGGAGGACATCTTGCGCACCCTTCTGGAGCACCAGCACAAGTAGGAACCAGTGCGGCTTCATCTTGCGGATCAAGACGTAACGCTGGCCCTGGGCGCGGCGTTGGGGCAGGCCCTGGCCGGAAGCAGAACGGCTTCCGGGGGGCTTGTGCCTTTGCTGCTTTCAGGACCGCTGGGCTCGGGCAAGACCACCCTGGTGCGCGGGCTTGTGGGCTCCCTGCCAGGCGCGGAGGAAGCCGAGGTCTCAAGCCCCAGCTTCAACATTGTGAACCTCTACCCCACCACACCCCAAGTGGCGCACTTCGACCTCTACCGGATCGTCGGCTCCGCGCCGGAGGAATTTCTGGACGCGCTGGACGCGCAGAATGTTCTGGTGGTGGCCGAATGGATAGAAAACCTGCCCCGCGCGGACTGGCCTGAGGAAGCCCTGACCCTTACTTGGGGCGCTGTTCCCTCTGGACGGGCGCTCGAAATCAGGGCATGGGGAGAGGCGGCCGACGGCCTGCTTGAAGCTCTGGCCCCACAGCTCAACACATGGGAGAAGGATTCATAGCGATGAAGAACATTGTGGTTCAGAAATTCGGCGGCACCTCTGTGCGCAACCTGGAGTGCATGCAGCAGGTGCTGAACAATGTTCGCCGCCCATTGGCGAACGGCGACAAGGTCATCGTGGTGCTCTCGGCCATGGCCGGAGAAACCAACAGGCTCATCGCCCTGTCCAGGCAGTGGTCGCAAACGCCCGACCTTGCTGAGATGGACAGCCTCGTTTCCACCGGCGAGCAAATTTCCGTGGCGCTCTTCGCCATGATGGCCAAGGACCAGGGCATCAAGTGCCGCTCGGTGCTGGGCCATCAGATTCCCATCGTCACCGACAGCTGCTTCGGCAAGGCCCGCATAAAAAGCATCGATTCCGAAAAGCTTGTGAACATGCTGGAGGACTACGACGTGCTGGTGGTGGCGGGGTTCCAGGGCGTGGACGAAGAGGGGAGCATCACCACCCTGGGCCGCGGCGGGTCAGACACCTCGGCCGTGGCCGTGGCGGCCGCCCTCAAGGCCGAGATGTGCGAGATCTACACCGACGTTCCGGGCGTGTTCACCACCGACCCGAACATATGCTCCGAGGCCAAGAAGCTCGACCACATCGCCTACGACGAGATGCTCGAGATGGCCAGCATGGGCGCCAAGGTGCTCCAGATACGCTCCGTCGAGTTCGCCAAAAAATACAACGTGACCGTGCATGTGCGCTCCACCTTCAGCGACGAGCCCGGAACCATGGTCACCCAGGAGGATAAAATCGTGGAATCAGTTCAGGTTGCCGGCATCGCCTACGACAAGGACCAGGCCCAGGTCACGCTGGTGGGAGTCATCGACGAACCCGGCGTCTGCGCCTCGATTTTCATCCCCATCGCGGAGAAGCAGATCCTCGTGGACATGATCGTGCAGAATCCCAGCCGCGAGGGCCGCACGGACATCACCTTCACCGTCACCCGCGCCGATCTGGACGCCACCCTGAAGCTGATGGAGGGCCTCAAGGCCGAGATCGGCTACAAGGCGCTCCTGTCCGACAAGGGCGTGGCCAAGGTGTCCGTCATCGGCGTGGGCATGCGCAATCATTCCGGCGTGGCCTCCAAAGCCTTCCGCGCCATGCGCGACGAGAACATCAACATCCTGATGATCAGCACCTCGGAGATCAAGCTCTCCTGCCTCATCGAGGACAAATACACGGAACTTGCGGTGCGCACCCTGCACCAGACCTTCATCGGCTAACTTCAAGCACAAGGATGACCATGCGCCAGGCCAGCATCTACGATACGACCCTCAGAGACGGCACCCAAGCGGAAGAACTGCACCTCACCACCGAGGACAAAATTCGCATCGCGGGCAAGCTAGACGAGCTGGGGATTCAGTACATCGAGGGCGGCTGGCCCGGCTCGAACTCCACGGACAAGCAGTTCTTCAAGGAAATCAAGAACTACGCTCTAAAGAACGCCGTGGTCTCGGCCTTTGGCAGCACGCACAACGCCAAGACCGCGCCGGAGAGCGACCCCAACCTCAAGTCCATCGTCGACGCCCAGGTCGAGGTCGCCACCATCTTCGGCAAGACGTGGGACTTCCATGTCACCAGCGCCCTGCGCGTGCCTCTGCCGCGCAACCTGGAGCTCATCCGCGGCAGCCTGGCCTTTTTGCGCTCCAACGTGCGCGAGCTGTTCTTCGACGCCGAGCATTTCTTCGACGGCTTCAAGGCCAACCCGGAGTATGCCATCGCCTGCCTGAAGGCCGCGCGCGAGGCCGGAACCGACGTGCTGGTGCTGTGCGACACCAACGGCGGCACCCTGCCCACCGAGCTTGGCGAGATCATCCAGAAGGTCCAGGCGGAGCTGCCCGGAGCGGCGCTCGGCATCCACACCCACAACGACTGCGAACTGGCCGTGGCCAACAGCATCGAAGCCGTGCGCCGGGGCGCCGTGCAGGTGCAGGGCACCATGAACGGCTATGGCGAACGCTGCGGCAACGCCAACCTCTGCTCCATCATCCCAAGCCTGGAGCTCAAGCTCGGCGTGCGCTGCATCGGGCCGGAGAACTTGAAGAAGCTCAGCGGTGTCTCGCTCTACGTGGCGGAGACCGCGAACCAGCGCCCCTTCCCGCGCCAACCGTACGTGGGCGGCTCGGCCTTTGCCCACAAGGGCGGCGTGCACGTCAGCGCGGTGCTCAAAAACCCGCACACCTACGAGCACATCGAACCCGCGCTGGTGGGCAACTCGAACCGCGTGCTGCTCTCCGATCTGGCCGGACGCAGTAACATTCTGTTCAAGGCCAAGCAGTACGGCTACGACCTGGACAAGGACGATCCGGCCGTGCTGGACCTGCTTGTCGAGCTCAAGCGCCGCGAGGCTCTGGGCTACGAATACTCCGTGGCCGAGGCCAGCTACGAGATACTCTTCTTCCGCATGATGGGCTGGAGCAAGCGCTACTTCCAGATGCTGAACTACCGCGTGCTCGATGCCGTGAACGACGACAAGGAGCCCTTCAGCGAGGCCACGGTGATGCTCCAGGTGCGCGGCGAGGTGGCCCACACGGCGGCTACGGGCCACGGCCCTGTGAACGCTCTGGACGTCGCCCTGCGGCGCGCCCTTGAGCCCTCGTACCCCACCCTGGCACAAATGCGCCTGCTGGACTTCAAGGTGCGCGTCATGTCCCTCGCCAGCAAGGACGGCAACGGCACGGCCTCGTATGTGCGCGTGCTCATCGAGTCCGGCGACCGCCACGACCGCTGGACCACCGTAGGCGTTTCGCACAACATCATCGAGGCCAGCTGGCAGGCCCTTGTGGACTCCATCAACTACAAGCTCTTCAAGGACGATCCGCAGAAGTGGCCCAAGCCCGGCGGCAAGCACGACAGCCTCGACCCCAAAGAGGCGAAAAAGGCCTGATGCCCCAGCTTTCCGGACACCAGCCCGCCGAGCGCCGCATCACCGTGCTCTGCGACAATGAATCCGCGCACCCGGCCTGCGGCTGCGAGTGGGGGCTTTCCCTGGCCGTGGACCTGGGCGGAGCGGACGGCCTTTGGCTTTGGGACACGGGCCAGAGCGACCTGTTTCTGAAAAACGCGCAGGCGCTGGGCGTCGATGTGGGCGCAGCGCACGGCCTGGCCTTGAGCCACGGACACTTCGACCACACCGGCGGACTTGCCGCCCTGTTCGAGCGCACGGCCTTCGCCGGAACCGTCCACGCCCACCCAGCCTGCGCCAGTGCGCGCTACGCCGAAGAGGCGAACGGCAAACCGCGTAAACCGATCGGCCCGCCCAATCCCCTGCCCGACTTCGTGACAGCTGGCCCGCTGACGCCCCTGGCGCCCGGCCTAACCATGCTGACGGATATTCCGCGCGCTCCGGGCCGTTTTGAGGCTGTCCGCGGCTTTTCGCTGGACCGCGAGGGCAGCAAGCCAGACGCCGTGCCCGATGACGGCTTTCTGGTGCTCGAAACCGCCAAAGGCGCGGTGGCCATTATGGGCTGCTGCCACAGCGGGCTTTACAACTCCCTCGCGTGCGCCCGGGACCGCCTGGGCATGGCCTCGTTTTACGCCGTGCTGGGCGGACTGCATCTCTATGCGGCCGGCTCCGAAGCCATAGAGGAGACGGCAGCCGCAGTCGCGGCGTTCGACATACGCCAATTGGTCACCGGGCACTGCACCGGCGCCGACCGTACAAACACCCTCCGCGCCCTGCTCCCCTCTTGCGATGTGCGCCCCCTGGCCGCCGGACAAAGCTGGATTTATTAGCCCGAGACACCGCTTTTATTCCGTCTGGCTCTTCCCTTCGCCAATAGTCTGAGGTAATAAGGTATCTGCCTTTACCCATCTTTCACGTGCACCTGTCGCCACGGAGGCCAGCCATGGATGATGCGCCGCTGCTCGACCTGCGCAAGTTCCTTGCTCCAGAAACAGTATTCGGAGCGGGAGCGGCATTGCTTGCGGGGCGTTACGCGCAGAACCTCGGCGCGCGCAAGGCATTGCTCGTCACCGATCCCGGCGTCAGCGCCCAGCCTTGGTTTGTGGAGATTCTGGACAGCATTGCGGAAGCGGGGCTCGGCGTTGAGGTGTTCACCCAGGTTCACCCCAACCCGCGCGACAGCGAAGTCATGCGCGGGGCGGAAGTGTACCATGCCACCGGGTGCGACGCCATCGTCGCCGTTGGCGGCGGCAGCCCCATGGACTGCGCCAAGGGCATCGGCATCGTGTGCACCAACGACCGCAACGTGCTGGAGTTTGAGGGCGTGGACAACGTGGAGCGCCCCGGCCCGCCCCTCATCTGCGTGCCCACCACGGCAGGAAGCTCGGCCGATGTGAGCCAGTTCGCCATCATCAACGACACGGCGCGCAAGGTCAAAATCGCCATTGTGAGCAAGGCCATGGTGCCGGATGTCGCGCTCATCGACCCGCTTTTGACCTTGAGCATGCCGCCGGAGCTGACGGCCAACACAGGCGTGGACGCCCTCACCCACGCCATAGAGGCTTACGTGTCGAACGCCCATGGCCCCACTACGGACCTGTTCGCCCTGGAGGCCATACGCCGCGTTGCCAAACATTTGCCTAGGGTCATGACCCACCCGGACGACACCGAGGCCCGCGCGGGCATGATGCTTGGCAGCATGTACGCCGGTCTGGCCTTCTCGAACGCCATCCTTGGGGCGGTGCATGCCATGGCCCACAGCCTGGGCGGCCTTATGGACCTGCCCCACGGGCAGTGCAACGCCATGCTTCTCGACCACGTCATCGCCTACAATTTCGACGCCGCCCCGGAACGCTATGCCGACATCGCCGTGGCCCTGGGCGCCACGTTCTTTCCGAACGCCACCTGGGCGGATAAGCGCGAAGCCCTGCTGAGCCAGGTCCGCGCCCTGAAAATCGCCGTGGGCATCACCACCGGCCTCGGCTCTCTTGGGGTGCGGCTGGAGGATTTGGACGGCCTGACCGATTTCGCCATGCACGACCCCTGCATGGTCACCAATCCCAAGCTCCCCACGGCCGGGGAAATTCGCGCCGTCTTCGAACATGCCCTCTAGCGGCGAACCTCCGCAGAACTCTCTGCGCAACAGGCTCATCGGCCTGGGCGAACGCTCCATGGCCAAAAGCTACTATCCGGAGCTGCGCCGCAGGCTGGACGAGCTGGAGCGCTTCCGCTCCGTGGTGGACCACGCCAATGACGCCATCTTCGTCTTCATGGCCGACGACTGGTCCGTGGCCGACGTGAACGAGACCGCGCTGCTGATGCTGGGCCTCAACCGCGACGAAGTGCTCGGTGTCAACATCACCCAGCTTTTTCCGCCGGAAATCGCCGCGCGCTACGCAGGCGTCGTCAAGGAGGCGGGCCCGGACCCGGCCGGGCTAGAGTTCCGCAACGGGCACATCGTCACCACCCTCACGGGAGCCGAGGGCCGCAGCGTGCCCACGGAAATCACCGTCACGCTGCATTCCTTCGCAGGCAAGGGCTACGCCGTCGTCATCGCCCGCGACGTCAGCGTGCGCCTGATGATCGAGGCCGAGCTCGACAAAAGCCGCCGCCTCTTCTCCTCGTTCATGGAGAATTCTCCGGCCATGGCCCTGGTCAAGGATCTGGAGGGCCGTTACATCTTCTGCAATCCGGCCTTTGGGGACTTCGTGGGCCTTGCTCCAAGCCAGGTCATCGGCCGCATGGACACGGACCTCTGGACGCCGGATGTCGTCGACTTCCTGCGCGAGACCGACGAGTACATCAAGCGCGAGGGCAAGCCGATCATCCAGAAGCAGCAGGTGCGCCGGCTCAGCGGCGGGCCGGTCCGGCATCTGCAGATGTCCAAGTTCCCGCTCCTGCAGCAGGGCGGCATCACCGGGGTGGGCGGCATCGGCGTGGACATAACCCGCCAGGTGGAGACCGAGCTGGCGCTCAAGGAGAGCGAGGACCGCCACC
>Ga0209373_10001453_pt1 | contig 27623 bp, 23 predicted proteins | sample Higcelweek5metaG_FD_187173 | JGI IMG/M metagenome (GOLD analysis project Ga0209373, IMG submission 187173) | Freshwater pond sediment microbial communities from the University of Edinburgh, under environmental carbon perturbations - High... | ecosystem: Environmental > Aquatic > Freshwater >... | reverse complement strand
AATCTGTCAAGTTTGGATCCATTTTCGCGAGAAACAGTCCAAATCAGTCAAGTTTGGGTCCGTTTTCGCGAGAAACAGTCCAAATCAATCAAGTTTGGGTCCGTTTTCGCGAAAAACAGTCCGAATCAGTCGGGTTTCTGTTGTTTTCAGCTAGAATGGATCTATTCGGTCGGGTTCTGATCGTTTTCCGCTCAAACAGATCCATTCGGCTCGAATATGAATGGCTTTACGCCAAAAGCCATTCATTTTAGTCAGATTTAGGTCCTTTTGTTCACTAACTCTGTCCAACATGAGACAATGTAAAATTAAAACGGGCAGAAAATGAACTAACCTTAACCGAATAAAAGCCGATCCGATATTGAAACAATGAGCAAAGCATATTTTTTGTGGAAGTTGAGTCAACACCGAATCGGTTTTGAGAAAAGTTGAATAAAAAAGAACGGGTAACAGGTAATCACTACCTTGCGCAAAATATAACCCTTATCAGTTTATGGAAAACAGACAATCTTCGGTGTAAATGTGGAGTAAAAAAAGATGCAATACAATAGGTAAATATAATGATTTTTATATAGTGAAATTATACCATATAAAATTGGATTCCAAACCAAAAAGGCGTGGAAACAAAGCTATTGACAGGAGATACTAATTGATAGGAATCAGATGGTTTTTGAAAGCAAAAGCCACAATCTCCACTACATTGTTCAGATGTAGTTTTTCTTTGATGTGTTCTTTGTGCGAATCCACCGTTGAAGCGTTGATACAGAGTTTATCAGCCGTTTGTTTGGAGGATAACCCCTTCGCAAGACACTTAATAATTTCAATTTCGCGTTCGGTGAGTTGGAAAAGGCGTAGTTTAGCGCCTTCCTGCTGTGCAAGTCCTTCGGTAAGCACATTTTTTGGAATGGTACTGCCCAGAAAAAATCCGCGGCCTTTGCATACTGCCTTCACCTGATCCAGAATATCGTCGGGAGTGCTATCCTTGCCTATATAAGCCCTGGCACCAGCACTTATGGCATTCACTACGGAACAATTGTCCTTGTGATGGGAAAAGAAAACAACCTGCACGCCGGGAAAATGCTCCGTTATTTCGCGACAAGCCTGAAAACCTTCGCCTTTTTGTTCGAAATCAATTTCGGTAAAGACGACATCGCATTTTACCAGAGGAAGTTGCTGCAACAACTGCACCGTATCGGATGCTTCGCCACTGATGCGCACCCAGTCGTGCAAATTAAACACTTGTTTGAGACCTTCCCTGCAAATAAAGGAAGGATCTGCGAAGAAAACATGAATTTGTTTCATAATAGGCAATTAGATGAAGTGTACAAAAGAAACTACCGAAAATTATTCCGGCCTCAATGCGCTATAAGCGACAATAAGCGTTTAAGTACTGTGACAAATCACTTATATATCGCACATTCTGCTATTTCTTTCGTGCATCAAACAAACAATCTCATCGCACTCAGGCGAGCTACCACGGCAAGAAATAGAATTCCCAAACCACCTGGTTCCCGAAGGTCTGCCAACAGGCACTAAGGAGCAGGTGTATCAACCGATTTTTTGTCGCCGGCAAGTGGGAACATGTCCCGCCCGACGGATACAATCAGTACTGCTTCAGCATCGGCAGGTTTTTAAACAACCCCTATTGGCCTAACAGCAATGCAAAAATACAAAAATATTTAAATAAACCTCTTGTTTTGAAAAAGATGTAGAATAAAATGTATTTTTTTTCTCATTTTGTTATTTGCGGAGCAGTTCATCGCTTATTCTGCCGTAACAATTTCGGTTTTTGCCCGTTTCAATCCATCGACCCTGGCTTCTATTCTTATTTTGCCTGCTTTTTTGTCGGCTTGCAGCAATATCGTTGCAATTCCGGCCTCAGCCTTCATCGGATTTTGTCCTATCAGGCGGGCAGCTCCTTTTACAATAAAATGCACAGGTACATCGGCGTCCATTACGGTATTTCCGTTCACATCACAAACTGTAGCATACACAAAAACAACATCGGCGCCATCGGCTTTGAGCTGTTTTCCGCTAAAGTCGATACTTAATTTCAATTGATGAGCCTTTCCGGCGGTAGTGACCTGATCCACCGACTGAATGATGCCGCCCTTCAAACCCACGGCCCGCAAAGTGCCGGGACGGAAAGTTTTCAGGTAGAAAACAAAAGGAGGATGCGGTAACTGATCCGAAACAGGCGTTCTTTCCACCTTTTTCAGCTCTATCATTTTATTGTTAAGGTACAATGCCACTTCATCACCATCGGAATAAACCGTCAGACGGTTGATATCGGATGTTGCATTCCAATACGAGGCTATTTTCGTCGTAGGCAGATGCTGACTTCTGTAGAAATAATACGCCCATTTGGGTAAACGGAATATATCCATCACACCCGACGATTCAATATCGGGTGAATAGCCCCGGTTATAGTCGAACATTAACCAATTAGCATCGCCAAGATGTGGTTGCCGCAGGTTATCGTTATGGGCTTCCTGAAAATTAGTTGCTTGTTGGAGCAAACGTTTTTCGCCATCGCCGCGCAGCTGCCTGCTTGTGCGTTCATTGCTCTTGAGTCCCGCATATCCGGCCTGATTCAGTCCGGCATCCTGTGCAAAATACTCCCAATCGCCATATTCACCCGTAAAAAGGGGCATTTTTCCCGTATATTTCTTCCAATAATCGGGGAATTTAGCATGTTGACGCGCAGGAATGTACACATCATAGAACCTATCGATCCAACCACAGGTAATCAGTTTACTTTCGGGCGATTCCTCGCGGGCTATCTCGTTCATTCGCTTCATAAAGTCATCGGGCATGCCCGATTCGTTCAGCGAGAGCTCCCACATCACCACACTGGCATGGTTTCGGTCGCGGCGGATCAATTCACGGGCATCGCGGTACGAATGTTCCATGAATTTTTCATTTCCCACGAATTGCCAGCCCGGAATAGCGGCAATAGTGAGCAATCCCAGTTCGTCGCAGGCATCCATAAAGGCATTGGCTTGCGGATAATGCGATAAACGTACGATATTAAATCCGGCTTCTTTTATTTTCACAGCATCGCGGTACTGTGCATTGTCCGAAAGGGCATTGCCTATGTAAGGATATTCCTGATGCCGGTTGGTGCCGACCAATAAAAACGGTGTTCCGTTGATCATTAGTTTCGAATCCACTATTTCGAACTTCCTGATGCCTGTGCGCGTACTCAAAGCATCTACTATTGCGCCACCTTCCTTTATACTTACGCTGAGGGTGTACAATGTTGGATGATCGGGATGCCAAAGATCCGGATCGGTGACCTCCATCTGCTGAAAAACATTGATTTCACTTTCAGGAGTAAGGATAATCTTTTTTGAACTTACTGAATTTACAATATAACCTTCGCTATCGGCGAGTTTATAATCCACAACAAACTCTTTTGTTACCTTATCGTCGTTCCGGATGTGCGTATTCACAGCAAGTTCGGCCATATCCTCGCTCACTGTAGGATACCAAATACGCACGCCGCCCGAAGCCGCTGTATTGGCACGCACCGCATCGGTAATGTGCAGTGGAGTAGTTACAACGAGCGAAACATTGCGGTAAATGCCGCTGAAATAACAAAAGTCGAGTTCCTTTATCGGCTTTCCGGGTGGAATTTCGCCATTGTCGCCATTCAATGTTTTTACAATGATCCGGTTGACTTTATCAAAACTAATATCATTGCTGATATCAACAGTAAACGGCAGATAACCGCCCGTATGCGTAAGCAAATGTTTTCCATTGAGCCATACATCGGCCACCTGCATCACCGCTTCGAAGTGAACATACACTTTTTTATTCCTCCAGGCGTTGGAAGCAATAAAATCTTTTTTGTACCAGCTTTCGCCTATCCATGGATTTACCACTACCAATGGTTCTACCTTTGCTGTATGCGGTAAATTCACCCTTTCCCAGCTGTCGAAGCTGAAATGTTCGTCAAGAGGAGTCCCTTTTTGTTTTGTATTGAAATCTTCCAGGTTCGAAAACTGCCAATCGGCATTGAACGAAATGATTTGTCTCCCTTTTTGGGCCGATACTGTGCCGGTTAGAACTATAAATGCAACAATAAGGACTGTTACAAGATGGTTTTGAATGTATTTCATAATGTATGTTTTTTAAAATCCTGTCGTTTCGCTCAATACAGCGCTCACAACGAACAAAGAAAAGCAAAGCTTTGTAAAATTACAAGTTTATTTACAAATAATGATGCTAAAACAGAAAAACAAACCCACTCGCGTCACTTCACTTAGCTTTAAGCTATGTTTAGCCTGCATATCTGTTTAATTGAAAAGAAATTTGTATTTTTGCAGTATCAAAATGGATACATACAGTGGAGCGCCTTTCCCGATCACTACCGGGAAGGAGTAGAAGCTGACCAATAAGCATTTAAACAGATGAGTCTTGTAGAAAAAATTAAAGCAGCGCAGAAAACTGCCTTCTCGTTCGAGTTGTTACCGCCCCTCAAAGGCAACGGTATCGACGGTGTGTATCGCACCATCGACACTTTGCGCGAGTTCGATCCGAAATACATCAACATCACCACCCATCGCAGCGAGCTTGTTTTTAAAGAAACTGCTAACGGCTTTTTCGAACGCGTTGCCGAGCGGCATCGTCCCGGAACGGTGGCCATTGCTGCTGCTATACAGAATAAATACAAAATCACCGTGGTGCCTCATGTCATTTGCAGCGGATTTACACGCGAAGAAACCGAATATGTGCTCATTGACCTTCAGTTCCTGGGCATTACCGACCTGTTGCTGCTGCGTGGCGACAAAGCCAAACACGAAAGGGAATTTTCACCCACAGGTCATGCCCATGCCACTCAGTTGCAGGAGCAGGTGAATAATTTCAACCGTGGTTTGTTCCTGGATGGGTCGCAAATGAAGTCGCTCACTCCTTTTTCATACGGAATGGCTTGCTATCCCGAAAAACATGAGGAAGCTCCGAACATGGACTCCGACATTTTTTATGCAAAACAAAAGGTAGATGCCGGCGCCGAATACTTAGTGACTCAAATGTTTTTCGACAATAACAAGTACTACGAGTTTGTGGATAAATGTCGTGCCAATGGGATCAATGTTCCTATTATTCCGGGCATTAAACCCATCACTTTCATGAATCAGCTCACTGTTTTGCCTAAGATTTTCCATACCGATATCCCTGTTGATTTTGCCGATGCTCTGCGCAAGTGCAAAACCGATGCCGAAGCTGCCGAAGTGGGCGTGGAATGGTGCATTTTGCAGGCAAAGGACCTGATTGCGAACAATGTTCCAAGCATTCACTTCTATAGTATGATGGCTACTCAAAGCGTGAAGAAGGTAGCGGAAGCTGTTTATTGAAAACGGGTTGTTTGCATCCCATTATGGGTTAAAAACAGAAAAACAACAGACATTTCCAATTGATAAATAAGCGTTATCGTCAGTATCGCTTTTCTTAATTAAGTTTAAACGTACAATACAATCGCTGTTTCTGTTGTTTTACTTACTAATACATTAATTTAAATGCCCCAAACGGGTTAGGTTATGAATTTTCTATTTTTTATTGTAATTCTTGTGCTCCTTTTCGGAGCTATCATTTTATTTTCCGTACTGGGATTTATCCGTTCGGTGTTCAGCGCTATCTTTGGTATTGGCCGACGTAGAAATACTTATCAAACTTCGCCCGATCAACCCTCGTACGAAGCTGATTCAAAAACAAAAACAAAAGTTTTCGAACCTACCGAAGGCGAATATGTCGATTTTGAAGAGGTGAAGGACTAATAACAGGTTATACTGCGAATAGGTGGATCGTTTCTGTTCGTTACTTAACAATAACAAACTCAACTTCTTTAAAATAATAACTGCGCACTTCGCCTTCTTCGGTCGTAAGTTCCAGTTTTCCATCCCTGCCCACATTAGTTATGCAAGCATTAAATGCTTCGCCATCGGCACGGAACGGATACAGCCCATCCCTGCGATACAAGCTTTCGAAGTAGGCGTTTCTTATCGCTTCCACGTCCATTGCTTGGTACAATTGATGAATTTCGCGGGTGATTTGATCCAAAATGGTCTTGCGGTTCATCCGTTTGCCGGTAATCTGCCGCAGCGAAACGGGATTGGGAGCATTGCTTCTGAAAACTTTCTGATTGATATTCAGTCCTACTCCTGTCACCATCCATTTCAGTCGGCCTCCCTGTAGAGAGTTCTCTATCAGTATGCCTCCTATCTTTTTATCGCAGTAATAGATGTCATTCGGCCATTTTACTGTAAAACCATCGGCATAAGTATCCAATACCTTTTGAATGGCAATGCTTACCAATTGTGATATGATAAATTGTTGATCGATTTCGATCTGCGCAGGATAAAGCACGAAACTGAACAAGAGGTTTTTTCCTGCTTCGGCTTCCCACGAATTCCCTACCTGCCCTTTTCCGGCCGTCTGAAAATCGGTACGGATCAGAAATTCCTCAGGCAGGTCTCCTTCCCGCAGCATTCCTATCAAAAGTGCATTGGTCGAATGGGTTTGTTTTATGTACATTGTAAAAAACCGAATGATTGTGTTTATATACTTCCGTCCCTGTGCTTATTTCGATACCTGAAGCAGTATATCTTCTATTTTTTTTGTCACTTCGCGCGAAGTTCCATTGGCATTATTAATCAAAAGAGCAAAAACAAGCGTTTTGTCGGGGCATTCAATATAACCCACATAACTTTTTACCCTGGCAATGGTTCCGCTTTTGGCATGTACCTTTCCTTGCAGACTTGTTTTGTCAAGAAATGACTTCAACGTTCCGCTTTCGCCCGACACCGGAAGACTTTTGTAGAAAACATCGGCATATTTGCTCTTGTTTTGCATGTAACTGAGCAGCTCCACAAAAAACCGCGCCGATACTGCATTCACCGGCGAAAGCCCCGATCCATCTACCTGAAATAATTCATCCACTGGCAACCCTTTCGATTTCCAGAACGCCCGTATGTTCTGTATTGCCTCTTCAAATGTCCCAATCTCCTGAGTTCGGGTGGCTATATACTTAAAAAGGTATTCGGCATAATGGTTATTGCTTTTTATATTCGTTTCGGTAATCACTTCACTCAGTGGTGCCGACAAATGTGTGTAAATACTGAATTTCCTGCAACTGAGATTGCTCTTTACTGCAGGTGAATCGGCAATAACAGCCCCTGAAGCAATCAGTTTTTCGCTGAAATGCTGAGCCAGCAGCAAAGCCGGCTCGGGAATATCGCCTTTCACCACAAATTCGCTTTTACTGGCCGGAATCTCGCCGGTTACAAAACGATGATACGAAAAAGGAGCTCCATAAAAATAAGCATTATCAAAATTGATGTTAGCGCTTTTTACAAAATTATCAATCACTAATCCTTTTATGACTGGTTCGGTCCGAATTGTCTCGGTCAGTTTCCCAGCCTTGCCCGAATTGAAAAAAAGCTGATAGGTATTGTCCAGATACGAAATACCATGAATACCCGGCGCATAATAATTCCCCATGTCTTCCCAGGTCCATTTCGGGTTGATCACTTGCTGGTCGAACAGGCCGGGATCGGCAATAACACCACCATTTATGTTCTTTATACCGGCCTTTTTAACCGCTGCCACCCATTTTTCAAGAAAATCCTTATCACCTGCTTTCGCCGAACCGAGTGTTGGGTCGCCTCCACCGCGGATATACAGATTTCCATTCAGGGTACTGTCCTTTTCTATCCGTCCATCGATTTCAAGTCGCGTTTCAAAACGAAAATCAGGCCCGTACATTTCCAAAAAAGTGGCTGTAGTGATTACTTTCATCGTGGAAGCAGTTACTGTTGCTTTTTTCGGACTCAATTCATAGAGTGTTTCACCTGTTTTCAGGTTGCGAACCAACAAACTTATATTGGCATTTTCGAGTAGTGGGTTTTTGATAAGTTGTTCCACCGTAGTTTGCGAAAAAACAAGTTGAACGGCAAAGCAAAACAGAACAATCAGGCGGCTGGAATGTTTCATATACGTAGAATTGTGGCGTTGAATAGCTAAATATTGCGCAAAAGTAAATACATTCGATAAATAATCAGATACAATCATCGAAATTATTTTAATTATAGCTTCTGTAGTTCATGTTTTAGTCTATATTTGTATTCGAATAAAATCTTATTTCAAACTTCTTCAAAATCTACATCTATGAAAAAGTTTATTTTATTTATTTCACTCTTTTTGTTTGTCTTTATTTCCAGATCATGCGTCCACACGCACGAACCTGAAGTTGGAACTACGCTTATTTGCAAAGCAGACTACGCAAAAAATGCCGTCACAATCGACTCCCTGCTTTTTTCCGAAAATGATATAGAATACTTCAATCTTTCAACAAACGAATTGAAGCTGAAAACAACTGCTAAACCCATTGAAATACAGAACTTCAACAACTTCAGGTTTTATATGGGCAAGGATTCGTTGTTTACGGCACGTTTGGCCTTAGATGTCATGTCATCTATCATCAACGATTTGGTTTTTTACCAAACTCAGAATGATGAGAAACTGTATCTTGAAGATGGATATCCTGTTAACACCAACAGCCCTGAATCATTGACGATTCGTGCCCAAAACAGCGCAAAACGAGCCGTAAACTGGCAAAAATTCATCGACAGGATGGATTATATGAACAAACTAAGAAATTGAGGATTATTTTTTCTCCCACTCCAGCATCATCTTTTTAATTTCGAGCCCCCAACGGTATCCCCCCAAACCACCATCAGTGCGAATAACGCGATGACAGGGAATAAGAAATGCAATCGGATTCGCTCCAATGGCTGTGCCCACTGCCCGGACTGCTTTTGGACGGTTAATGGCATCGGCTATTTTTGCATAAGTCGTTGTAGCACCTACGGGAATTTCCTGCAGGGCATTCCAAACCGACTGCTGAAACTCAGTACCAATGGGGTGAATACCTGGCCGCTCTTTCCTCTGGAAAATTGACTTTGAAAAATAAGCAGCCTTTGTGTCGTTTTGAACGAAGTTCGTTTCTGGAAAACGTTGTTCAATATCATACAACGCACTTTCATGATTTTCGGGGAAAGTAAGCGCGCAAATACCGTCGGTCGAGAATACAATACAACATTCTCCGAATGGACTTTGAGCAAATCCAAACGACGGTTCCGATTGAGGAGGTAATTGTCTCATGTAAGAATTATTTGTTTTAAAAAAATGAAATCCGACCTTATTTAGACAAATTAATCTAAAAGACCGGCTGGAGAGAAAATAGAACGAAAATCTAAATTACATTTGTTGCAAAATTAATAATTTAATCGATTCATGCAACAAAAAGCTGAAAATAAACACAAAAATCTATGTATGCCGGACGTGTAGCAAGTGCCGAGATTACGAAAACACCAGATATTTTCATGTATCATCATAGGATCATCTCAATTGATTCCGACAAAAAACTGTAAACAAAACTGTAAATAATGATCAATAAAATAATTTAGTTTATGAAAAAGAAAATTTCTCTCATTTGTTTCGCAACGACTTTCATATTTACATTGATTTTTGCCCAAACGAGCAAAATATCATGGCAGCCACTTCCCCTTAAAATTGATGGCAATCCCAATGACTGGATCACCAACCTGCGATTTTATGATGCTGATTCGAAAATTAAATATGAGTTTAGAAATGATGCAAATCATCTCTATTTTTCATTTAAATCGGATGAGAAATCCTTGCAGTTTCAGCTACAACAGGCCGGTATGAAAATGAAATTTATTGTTAAATCTAAGCCTAAAACCGTCGCGAACATCACATTTCCAACAAAAAAAAATGGAGGCGGAAGGTCTTCAATGAGAGAAATGCAAAATTCTACACTTCCTCAAAAAGATGAATTAAAACTAAATACGTTTGCAATGCGTGCTGAATTAGCACCTAAAGACACTGCAATCATCAAGGGCTTTGTTTTTGCTAAAGACTTTGTTGTCGGATCAACAGATCAGAACAACGGCATCAATTTCGCCAAAAGCCGGGGAAATTCTGAAGAAACTGCGTTTGAACTTGTCATTCCGCTTCGTGAACTTTTCGGAGACGGTTATAATTTGAACGAAATCATACTAACTCCTATACAATTTCAACTAAACATAGCTGTACCAAGTCAAATTAGCAACAATGCCAATATGGGTAGACCCAGAGGAGGAATGGGAGCTCCCGGTGGAGGAATGAACGGGGGAATGGGTGGAGATAGAACCGGTGGCGGTCCAGGTAACGGTATGAATGGTGGCGGAGAAATGGGAGAAAGACCGCAAACATCTCATGAAAATGTGACAGGAATGCCCCTGATGACGGCAAAAAACATTAAATTTGAATTTATTTTGACCACAGAACAATAAAATCAAAAAAAGCGCGCCGTAATACTGAGTAGTTTTTTCATCTGTTCCTCGCCATCTGTATCGTTTAGTTTCAATATTAAAAATAGCCCTTAGAAATAGCAGCTTTCTCGTTTATTTTGTGTATATTTGTATGTTTTTTCTGATAAAAATATTCCTGACATTACGTCAAGAGTAAATTTCGGAAGAGTGCAATCCAATATCTTGATATATATATTATTACAATAGAAAAATGAGCGAAGAAGAAGAAAAAGCAAGAGACCTTGCGAGCGCAGATTATGGTGCAAGCAGCATTCAGGTACTTGAAGGATTAGAAGCAGTTCGTAAACGTCCCGCCATGTACATTGGCGATATCGGAATTAAAGGGTTACACCACTTGGTATACGAGGTGGTTGACAACTCTATTGATGAAGCGATGGCTGGTCACTGCGACACCATCAATGTAACCATCAACGAAAACAATTCAATTACAGTAGTAGATAATGGCCGTGGTATTCCTGTGGATATGCACGAAAAAGAAGGTCGTTCGGCGCTGGAAGTGGTAATGACAGTACTTCATGCCGGTGGTAAATTCGATAAAGGCAGCTACAAAGTTTCCGGAGGTCTGCACGGCGTAGGTGTTTCTTGTGTAAACGCATTGTCAACATTAATGCACGTTGAAGTATCACGCGAAGGCAAACTGTATATGCAGGAATATTCTTGCGGAACTCCTCTTGCACCTGTAGCCGAGGTTGGAACTTCCACAAACAACGGAACATTGGTTACCTTTATGCCCGATAGCAGCATCTTTATCGAATCGGTTTACAAATGGGACATTCTTGCCAATCGTCTTCGCGAATTATCTTTCCTTAATGCCGGCATAACGTTGACACTTACCGACAAAAGAAGTGTAAACGAAGATGGAACTTTCAAATCTGAAGTGTTTCATTCGGAAGAAGGACTGAAAGAATTCGTTGAATATATCGATGAATCGCGCGAACCATTGATCGATAATATAATTCATATTACAACAGAAAAGAACGGAATTCCTGTTGAAATAGCAATGACTTACAACACTTCATACAATGAAAATATTCACTCTTATGTGAATAATATCAACACAATAGAAGGAGGAACTCATTTGGCCGGTTTCCGTCGCGGACTGACACGTACGCTAAAGAAATATGCCGAAGACAGTAAAATGCTCGAAAAACTTAAGATCGAAATCAGTGGCGATGACTTCCGCGAAGGACTTACAGCTGTAATTTCAATCAAAGTTGCCGAACCTCAGTTCGAAGGTCAGACAAAAACCAAACTCGGAAACAACGAAGTAATAGGATCGGTAGATATGGCTGTGGGTGAAGCTTTAGGAAATTACCTTGAAGAAAACCCAAAATCGGCAAGAACAATCGTCGAAAAAGTTATATTAGCCGCTACCGCCCGTCATGCAGCCCGCAAAGCGCGTGAAATGGTACAACGCAAATCGCCACTATCGGGTGGAGGTTTACCCGGTAAACTTGCCGATTGCGCCGATAAAGACCCTGAAAAATGCGAACTATTCTTAGTCGAAGGGGACTCAGCAGGTGGAACGGCAAAACAAGGCCGTAGTCGTCAGTTTCAGGCCATCCTCCCTTTACGCGGTAAAATTCTGAACGTAGAAAAAGCAATGCAACACAAGGTGCTCGAAAGCGAAGAAATCCGAAACATCTACACAGCTTTGGGTGTAACAATTGGAACGGAAGACGACTCAAAAGCACTGAATATTGCAAAACTTCGTTACCACAAAATCATTATCATGACCGATGCCGATGTGGACGGAAGCCACATTGCTACTTTGATTATGACTTTCTTCTTCCGCCACATGAAAGAGTTGATCGAACAGGGATATTTGTATATCGCCACTCCTCCACTCTACCTGTGTAAAAAAGGCAAGGTGGAAGAATATTGCTGGACCGAACAACAACGTCAGGCATTTATCGAAAAATATGGCTCAGGAAACGAAGGTGGCATTCATACCCAGCGATACAAAGGTTTGGGTGAAATGAACGAAAATCAGCTTTGGGACACAACAATGAACCCCGAACACCGTACCTTACGTCAGGTTACCATCGAAAATGCAGCAAGCGCCGATCATGTATTTTCCATGTTAATGGGAGATGATGTAGCGCCACGTCGTCAGTTTATCGAAGAAAATGCAACTTACGCAAAAATTGATGCTTAAATATTAATTTGAAAATTTGATAGTTTGAAAATTTGAATATTCCCTGATGGCTTTCATCTTAAATGAGTATTTAAATTTTCAAATTCCAAATTTTCAAATTTCAAATTTTTGATAATGAATATAGCCGTTTACTGCTCCTCGAGCAACCACATTCCCGAAAGTTACAAGAATTCAGCATTTGCTTTGGGGCAATGGATTGCCGATAGCGGAAACACGTTGATCTTTGGAGGCGCTACCGGCGGCTTAATGACTTCGGTCTCGGAAGGTGCTTCAGCCTCAGGAGGCAAAATAACAGGGATAATACCTCAGGCTGTTATCAAAATGAATCGCCAAAATTCATTGTGCACCGAATTGATCAGCGTAGAAACCATGAGCGATCGCAAGGCAACAATGAAAGAACTGGCCGATGTGTTTGTAGTGCTACCGGGAAGCTATGGAACTTTGGACGAAATGTTCGATGTAATAGCCGCAGCTATTGTTGGAGAACATAAAAAGCAATTGATAGTAGTGAACGAAAATGGTTTTTACGATGACCTAATGCGTCAAATCGAAAGAATGATAGACGAGAAATTTATCCCTATCGTTAATTATAAACCATTAATAGTAAGAAACATAAATGATTGCATTCTACATTTAAAAAATTTCTGATTAAAAAACTCTAATTACTCATCCTTTTATTCGTATCTGATTATGAATTTATTTTGGAAAAGTCTTTTCGGTAAAATTACTCCAACCACCAGGCTCGAAAAAGAAGAAGCCGATCTTATTGAAGCGATGCACCGATACAAGGAAGTTGAGAAATCGGTAGAATTAGCCGAATACAAAACCCTTTTTCATGAAGTAAAATCATCCGATTTTATTGAAAGAAAAAAAACACTTCAAAACAGAAAATATAAAGATACGGAAGAATACAGAATTTCAGCCAAATACAGTAAACTCGAAAAATCACCCAACATTCATCTTTACTTTCAGGTACTTAAATCAACAGTCCTCGAACATTTTCTGGAGTTTAAGGCTAGTCCAGAATTTGAAGAGCTGGGCGACAAAAGTAAAGTAAGCAAATCAGAAACACTTCGGAAATTTAAGCATTTTGAACGTTCGAAAGAATATAAAACTTATACCCGGTTTCACGATTCATACATAATAAAAGAATACGAACAGCTCAAATTAAAAACATCCGATCCTGATTTCAAAGCAAGAAACGAATTCTGGTGCAACCCGCATCGCTGGAAAACAACGCCTGAATACAAAAAAGAACAACGTTTTTACGAACTGGCAAAAAATCCAGATGTTGTTTTCTTTCTCAAAGAGAAGCCCGAAAGATTTGAAAAATTCGAACGGCTCAAATTGTCATTCAACGATGAATTTCAATGGAATAGCCTTGATAAATCGCATTGGAATTTTGGTTTTCACTATCGTAGTGCCAGACTAATGGGAAATCACTCCTTTGCTAACGAAAAACAAGCAAATAACTCAGGCAGAAATGTTTCAGTGGATAATGGTATTCTGAAAATAGCAACAAAAAACGAAAAAATAAAAGCAGCAGCCTGGCATCCTACCAAAGGGTTTATTGAAAACGAATTCAATTTCAGCTCCGATATTTTGCAAACTGCCGACAAATTCAGACAAAGAGGAGGCGTATTCAGAGCCAAAATACGTTGTACTGGCAACATCAATCATGCATTCTGGCTGGGTGCCGACAACAAATTACCGCATATAAACATTTTTCATTTCGATGGCAAATGTATTAAAGTAGGCAATGCAAACAGCAACGTGATTGACGGAATAAAGATAAAAGGAATAAATACCTCACAGTTCTTTATTTATTCGCTGGCATGGACCTCAAAAGAATTGGTTTGGTACATCAACGATTTTGAAGTTTACCGCACTGCAAGTAACATCCCCAATGCAGAGATGTATATGGTTTTCAACTCATTCATTACGCAAAAACAAAAAGGCTCTGTCGGCTCTCTTGAAGTGGATTGGGTACGAGCCTATCACTATTAAAAGCTAACAAAGCAAAGGGCTAAGCCTTGTCCAGGGAAATACATCATCAAAAACAAAACGAAGAGACAAGGAAGCAACTTGTCTCTTCGTTTTTCTAAAATAAAACATCTATGACAACAACCCGAAAGATAAATGTACAAAACCGTTTCGATATTGGTGGGAATAATCGTTTCGTGCTGATAGCTGGGCCATGCGCCATCGAATCGGAAGAAATGACAATGCAGGTAGCCACCGAATTGAAACAAATATGTATTGAACTGGGCATTAATCTGATATTCAAATCATCATTCGACAAAGCCAATCGTTCATCGGTTAAAGCCCCACGCGGCTTAGGGATGGAACGCGGCTTGCAAATACTTCAGCGCGTTAAAACGGAGCTTCAATTGCCTATTGTTACAGATGTACACGAAAGCTGGCAGTGCACCCCGGTGGCCGAAGTAGCCGATATGCTTCAGATTCCGGCTTTTCTCTCGCGCCAAACCGATTTACTTATTGCCGCTGCAAAAACCGGCAGAATAGTGAACGTAAAAAAAGGACAATTTATGGCACCCTGGGACATGAAAAACGTAATCGATAAATTGCGCGATTCAGGCAACGAAAACATTTTGCTTTGCGAACGAGGTTCATGTTTTGGGTATAACAACCTGATCGTGGACATGACTGGCTTAGTTGAAATGCGAAGCTATGGTTTTCCTGTGGTTTTCGATGCCACACATGCCGTTCAAAAACCCGGAGGACAAGGCACTTCCACTGGAGGAAACCGCGAAATGGTACCTTATCTTATGCGTGCCGCTTTGGCAGTAGGCGTCGATGCTATCTTTGCCGAAGTGCATCCTGATCCTGATCATGCTTTCAGCGATGGACCAAACCAGATTTATCTTTCAAAAATTCGCGAAATACTGGAGCAGGCAATACTGATCGACAATATCACTAAAAATATTTCATCAACTCCAAAAACCCAGGATCAGTCTTCCCAACTTCCTAATGTTGAGCCAAAACTCACTTCAAGGAAAACCAGTGAAAGTAAAGCCAGTGAAATTAAGCTTTTACTCACCGATGTAGATGGAGTGCTGACTGATGCAGGTATGTATTATTCCGAAAATGGAGATGAAATAAAAAAATTCAATACGCACGATGGAATGGGACTACAACTCATTCAGCAAAAAGGCATTAAAACAGGAATTATAACCTCCGAAGACACAAAAATGGTTGAAAGAAGATTTAAAAAGCTCCGACTCGACTACCTTTATCAAGGCAAAAGAGAAGGCGGAAAGCTGGCTGCGGCACTTGAAATTTGCGAAAAAGAAGGAATTACACTGACCAATGTTGCCTATGTGGGCGACGATGTGAATTGCCTTGAATTGCTGTCGAATGTAGGATTAGCGGCATGCCCGGCCAACGCAATAGAAACCATTAAACAAATCCCTGACATTATTCAGTTGAACAAAAAAGGAGGCGAAGGCTGTGTTCGCGAATTTGCTGAAATGATTTTAAAACAAATAAACGTTGTTTCTGAATAGTAAGAATATGGATGCAGTAAAACGATCAAAGGAAATTTTCGAACAGGAGATCAGTGAATTACAAAAACTCTCTAACAAAATAGGAGAAGAGATGAGTGCCGTAGTTGAGATGATTTATGCATGTAAAGGGAAATTAGTGATAATGGGGATTGGTAAAACTGGCATTATTGGTCACAAAATAGCCTCTTCGCTTGCATCTACAGGAACACCCACCATTTTTATCAACGCCGCCGAAGCTATGCATGGCGATTTGGGTATGATTGCTAAAAATGACATCGTCCTTTTAATTTCAAACAGTGGCAGTTCTTCCGAAATAATAAATGTGATTGCTCCGTTGAAAAAAATTGGCAGCCGCCTTATTGCCATGACCGGAAACCCTAACTCGCCATTGGCCGATGAAGCCGAACTTGTCATCAATGTAGGAGTTGAAAAAGAAGCGTGTCCACTCGGATTGGCTCCAACTACTTCGACTACGGCAACACTCGTAATGGGCGACGCATTAAGCATTTGTCTTATGGAACGCAGGAACTTTAAAGCCGAAAATTATGGTTTGTATCATCCCGGTGGCGCTTTGGGACGACAATTACTAAGTCGGGTGAAAGATGAAATGACAAGCGGTATTCCAAAGGTTTACGAAAACACCTTGTTCAAGGATGTGATTTATGAAGTGAGCAACAAACGATTAGGCATGACGCTTGTTTACAACGCCGACAACAAAGCCATAGGCATTATCACCGACGGAGATATCCGGCGTGCTATACAAAAATTCGACGAACTTAAGCATCTGCAAGCTTGCGACTTCATGACAAAAGGATTCAAAAAAATTGCTGCTGATGAGTTGCTTACCGAAGCCCTCGAAATGATGGATGTAAATAAAATAACAACGTTGGCAGTCACCGAACAAAACGATGAGGTCATTGGCATCCTGTCAATTCATAATATTATTGACTTCAGAAACCCTGTACATTGAAATTCAAGAAAATATATATTGAAATAACAAACAGCTGCAATTTTGATTGCAGCTTTTGTTTTAAAACGCAAAGAACCAGCAGGTTTATGACTCCGGATGAATTTCGGACAGTAACCGAAAAAATACGTCCGTTTACAAATTATGTGTATTTGCATGTGTTGGGAGAGCCACTTTTACACCCGAAATTCAATGAAATTCTATCGATTGCCGAAAAGGCTTCGCTCAATATAAACATAACTACAAACGGAGGTTTAATCGAGAAAAAAAGGGAAATTCTTTTGCATCATTCCATACGTCAAATCAATATTTCGCTGCATGATGCCGAAGAAAATGTTCTTCCTGAAAAATGGAGTGATTATCTGAATTCTGTTTTCGAGTACGCCACCGAAGCTTCGCCCAAAACATACATTAACCTGCGTTTATGGAATGCTGGAGTCAATGCAAGCACTGATTTTAATCGCTTTTGCCTTGAAAGAATTGCATTTAAATACAACAAATCGATAGAGGACCTAACTTTAAAAGGGAAAGACAACGGAATAAAACTCTCCGATCATATTTTCCTGCAACATGCGCCACGTTTCGAGTGGCCCGATGGTGAAAAAACCCGCTCCGAAACCACCAAAACCTGTTATGCACTGCGCGATCAAATTGCCATTCTGGTAGATGGAACAGTTGTTCCCTGTTGTCTGGATGGAGACGGAAACATGAATTTAGGAAATATATTCAATTCCGATCTTTCTGAGATTTTGCATACCGAGCGATCGTTGAAAATTCGCAATGGATTTATAAACAACCAAATAACTGAGGAATTCTGTAAAAGTTGCGGGTTTTTTATATCATAAATACTTTCTCAGCTTTCAACTAAAAAATATATATAGTTAAAAGCTGAGAAGATGATTTGATTTACAGAAGCTTTGCAGCCATCTTATCAATATAAAAATCGACAATTCCATTTTGATTATGAACATGCGCAGCCGGATACAACTGTGCAAGCGGTTCGTGGTTAATAATTTGTTTCAAAATCTCAGCTTTACTATCGCCTGTGAGTAAAAAAACCACTTTTGAAGCATTGTTAATTGTTTTGCCGGTAAGCGTAATGCGTTTCTGACCCGTCAGAGGATGAACACCCACGCCTACCGAGAATTCAGAACTGAGCAGACTCATATCATTGGGAAAAATAGATGCCGTATGTCCGTCTTCGCCCATACCAAGCAACACCAAATCAAAAACCGGAAAACCTGATTTTGCAGGAAGCTCCTTCCAAAGCACATCCTGATAACGTTTTGCCTCATCGTCGGGTTGATCTTCACCTTTCATTCTGAAAACATTTTCAGCTTTTATAAAGGTTCGCTGCAAAAGTGTGTCGTAAGTCAGGCCAAAATTACTTTCGGGATGAGTGGGTTCAACGCAACGTTCGTCGACCCAAAAGAACCTGATAACCTGCCACGGAATTAACTTTTCGTATTCATCTCCTAAAAGCGTAAATAGTTGTTTTGGTGTACTTCCACCCGAAACAGCTATATTTAACTTCTCATCTGAGGTTTTCTTTGCTAGCGCCATTTCTTTAATTAATTCAGCTACAGCACGTGACGTATTTTCCGCATTTTCGTAAATGTGAAGATTGTGACTCATAAAATATATTAGTTTTATTGTTTTAGCAATTATGAAATGAATTTGAAAAAGCTCAAACCCATTGATAATATGAAAATAAAAAAGATCTATTCTGTTTTAAATTTTTCGAAAGGCTGACGCCATTTAACGTATTTATCTCCAAATAAATTGTTCGATTCAACAGGCCCCCAGGTTCCCGATTCATAAAAATACAACGGGATATCAGGGTTGTTTTTCCATGCCTGAAGAATAGGGTCGACAAACTTCCAACTCGCCTTCACTGCATCGGCACGTGCATAAAGTGTTGAATCACCTGTCATTGAGTCGAGCAATAAACGTTCGTATGCTTCAGATATTTTTTTCTCGGCCAAATCGGAATAATGAAAAGCCATATTTACATTTTGCACCTTAAAGCCTGCACCCGGAATTTTCATTCCAAAATCAATAGCCACGCCGGCATCCGGATGAATTCTCAGAATAATCATATTATTCGGCTCAGTCAGACAAAGTTGTTTAAATAGCTGATGAGGAGCTGGTTTTAGGTGAATAACCACTTCAGTCACCCGTTCGGGCAATTGTTTGCCGGTACGGATAAAAAACGGCACATCGCCCCAACGCCAGTTGTCGATAAATACTTTCATCGCTACAAAAGTTTCAGTCTTTGAATTGGCGGCCACCCCGGTTTCCTGTCGGTATCCTTTTTGAATATCATCGCCTATCTGGCTCGAAATGTACTGTCCGCGCACCACGTTTTCGGCCACTTCACCGGGTTTTATAGGACGAATGGCTTGTAATACCTTTACGGTTTCGTTGCGTATTGAATCCGAATCGAAAACAGCAGGAGGTTCCATAGCCACCACGGCAAGTACCTGCAATAAATGATTCTGTATCATATCGCGCATGGCACCAGATGTATCGTAGTAACCGCCACGATTTCCCACCCCAATTTTTTCGGAAGCGGTAATTTCAATTCTTTGTATATATTTTCGGTTCCAAATGGGCTCAAAAAAACCATTTGAAAAGCGCGTTACCATAATGTTCTGGACTGTTTCTTTTCCAAGATAATGGTCGATTCGATAAATTTGTTCTTCGTTGAAACCGGCATGTAGTTTCTTGTCAAGATCGAGGGCTGTATCGTAACTGTAACCAAAAGGTTTTTCTACAATAATACGTTTCCATCCCTCTTCCTCTTTGTTTAAACCGTATTGAACAAGATGCGCAGCCACAACTTCGTAAAGGAATGGAGGAATTGAGAAATAGAAAACAATATTTTTAGTAATGCTAAGTTGCTCCGAAAGTGTATCAATATATTCCTTTAATATGCCAAAATCACTCTGTTGCTGATTGTTTACTTTTTTGTAATACACCTTTAGCAGAAACTCTTCTAGCTTTTCCGGGTATTCGGCTATTGTTTTTTTTGAAAAAACGCTAAGGCTTTCGCGCACATCAACACGATAAGCCGCCTCATCCTTTTCCTGACTTCCGGCACCCACAACTACAAAATTATCGGGCAATAAATTATCGATATAAAGCTGAAAAACAGCAGGTAGTAATTTTCGTTTCGATAAATCTCCGTTCGAGCCGAAAATAACAAGTATCTGACTTTCTATATTATTTTTTTTCATGTTTTTCTTTAATATTTCATACTACATCAACGTCACTCATTTAATGTTAATCCATTTTAAACATAACAAGTGTCTGACTTATTTGTTTATAGTTGCTGCCTATTACAATATAGTTTCAAACCACACATTAGAAGCATTGATTTTTTAAAACCATTTTTTGTATTTGAATATCAGTAGCATTATAACAGCTACAACAAGCATCACTATCCACATGGCAAAATAGCCAAATGGCCAGTGAATCTCCGGCAAATAATCGAAATTAGTACCGTAAACACCTACAATGAACGTTAATGGAATAAATACGACCGAAAACACAGTAAGCGTTCGCATTATATCATTCAGTTTTGTGCTCATCATGGTGTGATACATAGTGATTTGATCGTACAGTATTTCGCGGTAACTATCTGAAAGTTCGGTGGCTTCGTTGATATTATCCTGTAATTCCTTGTAGTGAACCCTGTTTTCGTCCTTTATCATTTCGGTTTCCATCTTCGCAAGCGTCAGAATCATTTCCTTGGCTGGTTTAATGTTTTTCCGCAAAAAATTCATGTCTACTTTATAGCCATTAATTTCTTCGAGTAGATTCTTATCCGGATTCTTAGTCATGCGCTCTTCCAGATTTTCTATTTTTTCGCCAAGCAAGCCAATGATATAGATATAATTATCTACGACAATGTCGAGCAGAGTAAAAGCCAGGTAATCAGACCCTGAGGTACGTATTTTATTCTTATGTTTACGGATACGTTCGCGTACAGGATCAAAAAGCGAAGTTTCCTGCTCCTGAAACGAAATTAATACATGATTAATAATGATCAAACTCAGATTTTCGACAGATAATTGTTCTGTTGATTCGTTATACTGCAGTATTTTTATTGTTGTAAAAAAACCATTGTCAAATTCCTGCACTTTCGGGCGCAGCGATGGATTCATAATGTCCGAAATTATATTTACCGGAATTTCGAAAATATCGGCTAACCCTTCCATTCGCGACACATCATGCAATCCGTCTACATTGAGCCAACTCACATTTTTTGTATTTTTCAATTCAAGAAGTTGATCATCCGATTTAATTTCGTACTCGCGAACCTGATCCAGGTCGAAATTCATGGCATGCAAAGAAATTTTATCTGTCTTTTTTAGTCCCCTGAAAACAAGGGCATAAGGCGACAAACCTATATCTTCTTTTTTCTTTTTTATAAATCGCGACATAGTGAGTTGATTTATTTAATTACAAATAATAAAATAATTAATCTGCCTTTAACCAACCGCCGACCGTCGAGAGTATCGGACAGATTGCTGAGAAGCAGCTGCAATTGTGTTAGGGCAAAGGTAGGAAATTTTTATATTAACTTCTTATTATGAAGCATCTATTTCAAAAAACATCTATATTTGCAATCTGTTTAATTTCTTGCGTAAAAAGTAGATGATTTTGTTCTTTGGCACAATCATTGATGAGATTAGAAATGCAATAATTTGCTTTATCAGTTAAATGAAAGTTTTGAAAATCATATCGTTAACAGTAGTCGTTTTTCTTCTGAATATACATGTTTATAGTCAGGAAAACAACACTGTACAGGAACGTACTCCTGAACAGGAAGCCATAAAGCAAACCGAAAAACTTCAAAACGAGCTACAACTCACCCCCGAACAGGTGCAAAGGGTGAATGAAATTAATCTCAAATACGCACGCGAACGACAAGCATCGAACAATAGGCGGGATGCGATTAAACGAATTAAAGACAAAGACAATGATCTGCAGAAGGTACTCAATCAGGAACAATACCAGCAGTTACAAAATAAACGTTATGAACGTTCTTCGTTTCAGTCGCCATCCTCAAGCAGTAGTTTTCGTCCCAGTCAAACCACCAAACCCGATAGCAGAACTTATCAGCCAACGCGTACTACTCAGGCTGAAGGAAACGAAAGAAGAGGCAGTAGCATAAACAACAGTTCATCTGAATCAAGACAACGTAACCCGTCGACAAGACCACAAACAATTGAAAGACAAGGACAAGCAGCACCTTCAATGTATCGATCCAATCCTGCTGTGAATCCCGGAAATTCTTCACGCGAAAGACAAGGGTCGGCTGTACGAAATGAGCCTCCACGCACATCACGTTCGGTTGACAATTCAGGTTCGAGAAACACATCCACGCCTGCAAGAAGTACAGAATCATCGAGCCGATCTGAATCATCCAGATCCTCAGGTTCATCATCGGGCAACAGAAGATAACTCCATGCCTAATCCTTTTTTCAGCTTTAAGCAATTCACAGTATATCACCATCGTTGCGCCATGAAAGTGGGTATCGATGGTGTTCTTTTGGGCGCCTGGGCGGACGTAAACCGCGCAAGCAAGGTGCTGGACATTGGTACCGGCAGCGGATTGATAGCTTTGATGCTGGCACAACGTAGTAACGCCCACATTACAGCCATTGACATTGAACCGAATGCGGTACTTCAAACAGAGGAAAACATAGAAAATTCGCCATGGAAAGACAGGATCAGGGCAAAAGAAATTTCGATCCAACAATTTGCCGCAAGCACCGATGAAAAATTCGATCTTATTGTTTCGAATCCACCCTATTTTGTTAACTCTCTGAAAAATAGCAGCGCGAACAAAACTACTGCCCGACATACCGACTCCCTCACGCACGAAGAATTAATGCTCGGAGCAAAAAAAATACTTGCTGACAATGGACTAATCTGCTTAATCTTGCCTGTAAATGAAGGAGAAAAATGTGTGCAATTTAGCGAAAGTATTGGCTTGCATTGCCACAAAACAGTTTACGTACACCCCAAACCAGCAGTAGAAGCTAAAAGGGTATTACTTCAGTTTGGTTTTGCCCCGATAACCACAGAAGTAACCGAACTAGATATTGAAACTTCTGAAAGACACCAATACAGCAAGGAGTTTACTGCATTGGCAAAAGATTTTTATCTGAAACTATAAGCAACAATAAAAACAGAAACAACAGTTAAAACCTCCCAAAAGAGGAATCAACCATTGTTTCCGGTATCCTGTTATTTCTGAAAAATCTGTTACAACAGCGCTTGAATTTTTGCAGCCAAAACCGCTTTCTGAGTTGCTCCGATTTGTTTGTCGACTACCTGACCATCTTTAAAGAAAAGAATAGTAGGGATATTGCGAATTCCATATTCATTAGGAGTTTCCACATTTTCGTCGACATCCATTTTTCCGATAACAACCTGTCCGTCGAATTCCTTTGCTAATTCTTCTACAATCGGACCTACCATACGACATGGTCCACACCATTCTGCCCAAAAATCAATAACTACAGGTTTTCCGCTGTTAATAATTTCTTTGATATTTCCATCCGTTAATTCTAATGCCATAACTTTATATATTTATAATTAATAATTTAAATTTCTTTTCTGAATAATCAAAAGCATTATTTTTTAATTTGAATTGCTCTTCGATAATTGATAACGATAATAAAAACAGTGATCTATCGAAATTGTTTTACAAAAATACTAAATAATAGTATTGATAATTTCTATCTTTATTCATTTATTGCAAAATCGAGAATTGAAGCTTCCTTTGCCTTTTTAATGTACCGATAAACATCGGTATCGATCTTTATCCTGTGCTGCCTCGAAAACAGCTTTATCTTATTGGGTGAATTCTCATCAATTACGTGAACATAAACGTTCACATTCCCTTTCTTAGCAAGTAAAAGAGATGAAAGTTCGTCGGCAAACTCATCATCGATTTGCTGAAGTGGTATTGTAAGCGTTATTTTATCCACCAGTTTATCTTTTACATCTCTGAAAAGTTCAATTTTCTGAATTTTAAGCTCTAACTCCTGAGGCGAATTTGGATCTACAGGCTTTTTAAACCTATAGTCGGCACCTTTTTCCTGCACAATGGCAGTGATGTACAGATACAGGTCTTTGATCATATATTTGCCAAATTCCACATAGTTATTACCGAACAATGCAAATTCGAATGCGCCGACATAGTCCTCGAGCGTAAAAATGCCATAAGGATTTCCGGCCTTGGACGTACCATTGCGTAAGTTGGTTACCATTCCTCCTATTCTGAGCGGTTTTCCTTTCAACGCATGCAAATCTTTTAAATCTACAGTGGTGGTATTACAGATGTGATTGATTTCCAGCTCGAACTCATCAAGCGGATGGGCCGACAAATACATACCAATTAATTCACGTTCCTTGTTCAGTTTTTCCAATGGCGACCATTCAGGTGCATAAGGAATTTCAGGTTTAGCAATTTCCACCGCTTCCATATCGCCAAAAAGCGAATTATGATTCATCGAGGCATCTGTCTGAAATTTATTCCCATAGCGTAGAATAGATTCAAGAACGATTTCTGATTTGCTGTTTTCAACAAAAAACTGCTCTCTGCGGATATCCGAAAAACCATCAAAAGCGCCACACAAAGCCAAACTTTCGATGGCCCGTTTGTTGCACGAAGTAAGGTTGACCCGTTCAATAAAATCAAAAACACTCTTGAATTTTCCGTTTTTGTTTCTTTCGTCAACAATGGCAATCACAGCGCCTTCGCCCACACCTTTTACGCCTCCAAGCCCGAAACGGATGTTCCCATCTTTATTCACCGTAAAAGTCAGGTCGCTTTCATTTACGTCAGGACCCATTACACTCATGCCCAAATTCTTACATTCGTCCATGAATTTACCAACTTCGGAAATGTCATCCTTATTTCGCGTTAAGTTGGCCGCCATGAACTCTGCCGGGTAATGAGCTTTGAGATAAGCTGTTTGATAGGCTATCCACGAATAACAGGTGGCGTGCGATTTATTAAAAGCATATTTGGCAAATTCAGCCCAGTCGCTCCAGATTTGTTCCAGTTTAGCCCGTGGACCGAATCCGTTTTTCTCGCATCCTTCCATGAACTTTACCTGCAAAGCCGCCATTTTGTCCACCAGTTTTTTACCCATTGCCTTGCGCAATTCATCGGACTGACCGCGCGTAAATCCGGCCAAATCGCGACTCAATAACATGACCTGTTCCTGATAGACAGTAATTCCGTAAGTATCTTTCAATCGCTTTTCCATGATCGGAAAAGGATATTCTATCTTCTCACGCCCCTGCTTACGATTGATAAACTGAGGAATGTATTGCATTGGTCCCGGACGATAAAGCGCATTCATCGCAATTAAATCTTCAAATTGCGAAGGTTGAAGCGCCTGTAAGTGTTTTTGCATACCAGCCGACTCGAACTGGAATGTACCAACCGTCAGGCCTTTACTAAATAGCTGGTAAGTTTTTTCATCATCTATCGGAATGGCGTCAATGTCAAGATTTATTCCTTTCGATTTTTTTATATTCGACAGAGCTTCCTTGATAATCGACAGGGTTTTTAATCCCAGAAAGTCCATTTTTATCAATCCGATTTCTTCGATGACCGAACCTTCGTATTGCGTCACCAGCATTTCTTCACCGGTTTCTTTGTCCACAGCCGTGCTCAGCGGCACAAGATTAGTCAGGTCATCGGCACCAATAATAACGCCGCATGCATGTACTCCGGTTTGGCGAACGGTTCCCTCCAGCATTTCAGCATATCGAAGTGTGCTGGCCAGGTTCTGATCCATTGAATTTCGAGCCTGCTGCAACTCAGGCACATATTTTAAACAATTTGAAATATTCACTTTAGGCGCTTTTCCATCAGCCCCTTCAGGGAATTTATCAGGAATGAGTTTGGTGAGTCGGTCAGCCTCCGAAAGTGGTAATCTCTGAACACGGGCCACATCTTTGATCGATGATTTGGTGGCCATGGTGCCGTAAGTGATAATATGTGCAACTCTCTCCTTCCCATATTTCTCGGTTACCCAACGCAATACCTGTCCACGTCCATCGTCGTCGAAATCAATATCAATATCGGGCATCGAAATACGATCGGGATTCAGAAAACGCTCGAACAGCAAATCATATTTTAGCGGGTCAATATCGGTAATTCTTAAACAATAGGCCACTACCGAACCTGCCGCCGATCCACGTCCGGGACCTACCGACACGCTCATTGCGCGGGCAGCATTTATAAAATCCTGAACAATGAGGAAGTAGCCCGGGAAACCCATCGTTTTCATCACATTCAGCTCGAAAGCAATGCGTTCCGATTTTTCATCGTCTAGCACATCGCCATAGCGTTGTTTTGCTCCCTCATAGGCCAGTTTTGCCAAATAATCGGCTTCTAGCTTTACCCGCACCACCTTATCGTAACCACCTAAGCGGTCGAAGCCATCCCCGAACTCTTCGCGCAGCATTTCTTCTGTGAAATTTTCGCGATACTGTTCTTCAGTCCCAAAATCGGCAGGGATAGGATAAACAGGCATCATTGGCGCCGAATCAATGTCGTAAAATTCTACTTTATTGGCTATTTCCACAGAATTTTCAAGCGATTCGGGCACATCGGCAAATATCTGAAGCATTTGTTCGGGCGTTTTCAGATATTCTTGTTTGGTATAGCGCATGCGGCTCGGATCGTCAAGGTCCTTTCCGGTGCTCAAACAAATCAGCCGTTCGTGCGCTTCGCCGTGTTCTTCTTCTACAAAGTGAACATCGTTGGTAGCCAGTAGCTTTGTATTTGTTTTGCGAGCTAGTTTTATAAGCTCAACATTTTGGCGTTGTTGTTTTTCGAAACATTCGTAATCGGCATTTGGCTTATCTGTTTTATGTCGTTGAAGTTCGATGTAAAAATCATCGCCAAAAACTTCTTTGTACCACAATACTGCTTCCTCGGCAGCCACTAAATCGCCGCGTTCCACCTTCTTGTGAATTTCGCCACCCAAACAGGCCGACGAAGCAATCAACCCTTCGCTGTATTGTTTCAGAATGTCATGATCGATGCGCGGACGGTAATAAAAACCTTCCATCCAACCAAGCGAAACCAATTTACAAAGGTTTCGATAACCGGTTTTATTTTTAGCTAATAATACCAAATGATAACCACTACGGTCTTCCTGATTGGCTTTTGAATGACGACTATTGCGAGCCACATAAGCCTCACAACCAAGAATTGGTTTAAATAAACGTTGCTCTGCCTCGGTAAGTTGTTGGCGGAGTTCAGCTTTTTGATCTTCCTGCAAGTCAGTTTTGCCCAACTCAGCCTTTAGAGCTTTTATCTGGTCTTTGGTTTTCGAATTTTTCTTTTTTGTATAGTTAAAAAATTCTTTCACGCCGAACATATTGCCATGGTCGGTAAGTGCAATTGCATTCATACCGGTTTTTGCAGCTTTATCCACAAGTCCCGAAATGGATGACATGCCATCGAGCACAGAATAATAAGAATGGACATGAAGATGAACGAAAGAACCCATATGTATATATTTGAATAATTG
>Ga0209373_10001452_pt1 | contig 27627 bp, 23 predicted proteins | sample Higcelweek5metaG_FD_187173 | JGI IMG/M metagenome (GOLD analysis project Ga0209373, IMG submission 187173) | Freshwater pond sediment microbial communities from the University of Edinburgh, under environmental carbon perturbations - High... | ecosystem: Environmental > Aquatic > Freshwater >... | reverse complement strand
CACTAAATGTTAATTCTTGAGTTTTTGTAGTATTGGATATTGATTGGATCACACCCAATGAATATTGTTTTATAATTCATGCTTCATACAGGATATTTTCAAGTGAAATATATGAATTTGGGAAACAAAAGTTTGAAATTTCAAACTTAGAGATGTCCTCTTTTGGATTAACGTACACTCCCCTCTTTACTTTCACTAACTTTCCTGTTTTCTCATAATAATTTAACAATGACTTTGCTTGATCTTTTGTTTTTCCTGCAAAGTTTTGGAATGTTTCAATATCTATCAATCTAAATAATTCAATTTTCATACGACATACAATAATGTAAAATTATATTTTTACTATTCTATATGTCGTATTATATCATTTTCTTAGGAAAATGCAATTATTTTACAATAAAATAGCAATATCCGAAGAATATATGCGTATTATAGTACGTCTGCCTAAATCTAATTTTAAAAGTAAGCACAGAAATCATCATGAAAGTGTATGATTGAGTGTGTATGGGGTTCGTGAATAACCCCGTTAAGTTAAGGTTGAACTCAAACTTTTTAGCCTTTTCAAATCATTCATTCTGCTTTTATCTAACAGACAATCGTACAAAATAATATTTCAAAAAATCACAATATGTATTATACTTGCTATCAGAAAAGAGCCAAAATAATTTGATTTTTATATAAAATATCATAGAATATATCAAATAAAAAAATAATTGATAATTATAAAAAATGAAAGGATTAAATCATAATAAAATTCCTTCCCCTCTGGATCAAATCTCAAATTCTTTATTAGAAAACTTATCATGAAAAATTATGTTAGAGAGTAAAAAAAACGTAGAACATACTTTATGAAAATCTTCAGAAAGTATAAAAGTTCCCTGAGATGATACAAAGTGGTTTGAGTATGTAAAAGAACAACTCAATAATCCTGAAATAAGTGAATCTCAAAAAGCGTATTTTAGTAGAATTATGAGGGTTCATGCAATGAATAACCTAACATCGATTCCATGACACCCAATCAACTTACTTATTGAAAGTATACTTGGGTCAGAATTCTACCAATCTTTTGATAGTGTAGAGGTTCCTGAGGTTGTTTCCGAATTTGAGACATTCGACTTGTTCAACTTTCCTACAGACCACGTAGCAAGACGTCCGAGTGACAGTTATTTTATATCCAAATCACCCAATACACCAGAAAGTATATTACTAAGACCTCACACTTCAGTTATGTGGTATCATTATTTGGTAAAATGATGATGAATTGAAAAACTTACACAAAATGGAGAAGTGAAAGCCCTCTCATGGGGAAAGGTATATAGAGTAGATGAGCTTGATAAAACACATCACGAGTGCTTTCATCAAATCGATGGCTTTACTATTGCAAGAAAAGATAAAGAAGTAATTACTCAAGAGACACTGAAAAATGTGCTTGCCAATACCATACATGCATTATTTTGAGATTCGATTGAATATAGATTCAATGAAGACAGTTTTCCATATACTACAGATAGTTTGGAAGTTGAAGTGCTCTATGGAGGAAAACGGCTTGAAGTAACTTGAGCATGAGTGGTTCATCCAACAGTATTAGAAAAATTATGACTTGATTCAGAAGTGTATAACGGTTGGGCATTTTGATTTGGAATTGAACGTTTGGTTATGGCACTCAAACAAATTCCAGATATTAGAATATTTTGGAGTGAAGACCAGAGAATAACGAAACAATGGGGAAATTTTGAACCTTACAAGGAAGTTAGTTCATTTCCTCCAGTATTCAAAGATATTTCTATGAAAGTGCCAAAGACAAAATTTATGAAAGATGAGCAAGAACAGGCAAAATCATGAGAATTTGAATTAACAAAAAATACCGAATCTGATTTTTTTGCAGTGACTGGGGTTATTAGAGATGTGTGAGGAGATCTGATAGAAGAAGTAAAAATCACTGATATGTATGAAAATGATAAGAAGTTTTGAAGTGAATACAAGTCCCTGACTATGAGAATAGTATTCCGTTCTATAGAAAGAACATTAACCAATGATGAAATAAATAAGATGTATTTTGAAATACGTAACAAATTACAAACAAACCTAGGGTATGAATTAAGATAACAAATTGTGGTTTCAAACGAAACAATTTTATTTTCTAACTTTTTTTGTATGAAAAAGGATGCCTCTGATAAGGTAGTTTCGTCAAATGTTAGTACTGACGGATCTCAAAGCAGTGCAGAAGGAAATGGATGAGAGAATACAGATGTTGGTGTAGTAAAAGAGTACTACGAAGCTGAATCTTGGCAATTCTCATGATGCTGAGATTAATTCAGAAAAATGAGAGAGAGAAGTACCTCTCTCATTTTTTGTATTTATTATTGATGAACTATGTTTAATATTACATTTATCGTCAATTTTACTTGACTCACTTACTTCCAAAAAAAATTAAGCAAAAAAACAAACATTGAAGTTATACTCAAAGACTCGTGAATTCTTAAAAACGAGTTAGAAGAAATGTATTGATTACATAAAAATCAATTGTACGAAATTATCACTTTTTTTTCTATTCCAGATAATTTTGATTTTAGAGTAGAGGTTTATCCTATGTACTACTACATCTGAGCAGTAAATGTATATCGCAGAGTTATTCTTTTGTGACAGCCGAAGCATTCTCAGCATCATTATCTTGCATTGATAGTACACGAGATAACTCATTGCTTGTTGTCTGAGAAGAAACTTGAGAGAATCATCGAAGAGATACTGTGTTTTTTGTTTGAGTTCAAAACGCTCCAAGAAATCGACTGAATAGATCTAGAGGATATTTCTTATACTGTCAATATAGATGATTTCCATAGAAAAGCTATTTGGTATGCAAAAGAATGTTTTACTGATTTTCTAGATTATTTTCAGAAAAAAGATTATGATAATTTGATAGATTTTGTTAAAAATAAAGTAAACTCTGACGATCTCAAACTTAATATACCTACCAATATTAGTTCTTATCTACAAGGATTCAATGAATAATAAAATATTTTTTCAGCGAGACAGTCTTATCAGAAGAGAGCACTTTGGAACACTTGTACTTACACTGGATGGAAAGCGTTTTGTCGTAGAAGATAAGTACTTTCCACTCCTTCAATTTATTGCACTCAATCCAGATGATGCCCTTTCAATTCCTCTCTGAACACTCAAAGAAGCTGATATTATAAAGTGTCTTGATTCACTTTACGAAAAGAGTATTATCACGTACGAAAAACCTTCTATCCAAACAAAAGTTCGTTGTATTGATAATGGTATCTTTTCATCAGATGCACTTTCATTTCCAAGAACTGTTTACTGGGAATCTACATGAAAATGCAATTTTCGTTGTATTCATTGTTATTCTCAACCCAGCAACCATTTTTTTGACTGAATAGATTTGGCGGTTATGAAAAAATTGGTGGATGAGATGGTTCTCAATGGAGTAGAGTTTTTCAATATTGGTTGAGGCGAGCCACTTCTCTACCCACACATTTTTCCACTATTAGAGTATTGTAAAAACGCATGATTAATGGTAGAGATGACCACTAATGGCTCATTACTTTCAACAAAAAACATACAAAGACTGGAAGAATCTGGATTACACTTTATACAAGTAAGTCTTGATGGTGCTTGTAAAAATACGTATGAAAAGATTCGTATTGGTGCTAGATTTGACGTGCTTTTATGAAATTTACAAGCATTGAAGAAAGCGGGAATAGTAATATCTATAAATACAGTTTTAATGAAACCAAATGCATGAGAGATTCTTGATATCCTTCAAGTATGTGAAGAACTCTGAGTTTCATTTTTTAAAATTTCTCCATTAATGGAAACTGGGAGATGAGGAACAAATAAACAGATGCTTCAATTAGACCTCAAGGAGTTGAAGTCTGTGTATGAAACTCTGGTTGATTATCAAAAAAAGCACCAAAATACTCCTCTTAAGATAATTTTTAACCGAAATCTACTCAAGCCATCTATAAAAAATCTATCTTGGATGCCTCAGGGGCATTATGGATGTCCTGCATGAAGAACTACGTGTTGAATCGATTCGTATGGGAATGTATATCCATGTTCATACATGAATAATCAATCACTCCTTTGTTGAAATATACAACAAAAAACTTTAAAAGAAATATGGAGTCAATCTCATATTTTCGACCAATTGAGAAATCTTTCATCCATCAAATGAGCCTGTGGAGATTGTGAATATCTAGATTTTTGTGCTTGATGATGTAGAGCATCTGCATACTTAAGATTTGGTACGCTTGATGCATCAGATCCTTTGTGCGTTGTTCATCAATAATTGTTTAACTGTTTGAATATGTACTATAAACTTTCTTGAGATGTTTTATGGAGAAATGAATCTCATACCTTTATGATTTTACTACCGATAGAAAAAAGACTCCTTTTTTTCCCAAAAAAAATATCTGATACGATCTCTTCTGAATGAATCATTAGGGGAAACGATTCCAACGAAAAGTTTATTTGATTTCTAAAACAACACAATCTTGTAAGTTCTTATATCCCCTCCCCTTCCAAACAACTGGTATTTTGATCTAGTCAAACAATTACTGCCCCACTCAATGTGACACTTCAAATTACAAATATGTGTAATTTAAAATGCTGACACTGTCATAGGACTCAGAATGGACATACACATATTAGTTTTGATCGTGTTTGTCTGCTTATTGACGAATTACGTGAAATGAAAGTGTTCAATCTCAATATTTCTTGAGGGGAACCAATACTTCATCCAAATATTTTTAAAATCATTGAATACGGTTTTTGAAAATGAATGAATATAACTATGTCTTCCAATCTAACTCTCTGGAATAACGAGACAGCTGAAAAACTCTCAAAAATATGATTGAAACATCTTCATGTATCCTTAGATTCACATATAACAGCCAATCACGACCAGATTCGTTGATTTCCTTGAGCCTTTCGTTTGCTTTCAAGGAATATAGAATTTCTCAAAAAACATGGGATTGAATTTACTTGTGTGACGACGATAGTAAATCAATCACCGAAGGAATATATGGAAACAATAGATAAAGCATTTGAGTTATGAGCTAGCGGACATAAGACAAATCTTTTGATCCCACAATGAGAATGAAAACACCTTGAAACGACATATTATTCTGACACTCAACTCTTCCAAGAATATATCGCAGTGTTTGAGGAAAAGAAGCAATTGTATAAAGATACAATGCACATTATGGCAGAAACGATGTTTTTAATCTCAAAGTGAGAAAGTCTCACAAGAATGCAATCGCAACCCGAAGTCTTGCAATTTATATGCCCTGCTTGAATAACCACGGCATGTGTTACTGAATCTTGAGATGTTTTACCCTGTCCATTTTTTTCTGAATGATGAGTCGATAATATTTTTAACAAATCATTTTCTGACATCTGGAAAAAGAATGAAGTGTTTTCATTTTTTCGTGAAACATCTTCTCAAAAACAATATTGATGTAGAGCAAGGGCTTATTGAAAAGCATGAGATTATTCTTCAGTCGATCAATATTGAGTTAATTTTATACTATAATGTTTGAAAAAATGAGCGAAGATAGTATTAAAAAGGGGGTAAAACTCATTCGAAGTTCTTCTATGAAGTGTTTGATAGATCCTAGAGTAAAAAACCAAATGTTCAATGCTCCGACGTTGCATCCAAAAGTACTCAATCAACGAGAGGAAAAGGAATGAACTCTCTTGGTAATGGATGATTTTTCACTTGTAAAGATACCAAGAGATTCGCAACGACTCTATCAGAATTCAGCAAGATTTCATGCCCCCATAATTGTAAGATGGGATATTTCCTATAAGTGTAACTATAAATGCTTGCATTGTTACTCTGAATGTTCAAGTGAATATTCAGATGGACTTGATTTTAAACAAGTAAAACAACTCCTTGATATTTTTGATACTCACAAAGTGCAATTTGTTCAGATACTCTGATGAGAACCTTTTTTGAGAAAAGACATTTTTGATATTATTCAGTATGCAACTTCTAAAAGCTTTATTTTCTGTGTGAATTCAAATGGCTTTTTATTACATGAAAAAAACATAGTGCGTCTGAGAGAAAATGGGTTAGAGTTTATTCAAATCAGCCTACATGGTTTTCGTGAGCAACATAATACACTTGCCAATAATATGTCTTTTGACCGTGTAGTAAATAATATAAAGTTACTCGTTCAGGCTTGAATTCAAGTAAGCGTTTCATGTGTTCTTTCTAATATCAATGCTTCAAAAATTCTTGAATACATAGACTTTTTAGTGTCTTTGTGAGTAAATAATATTCAGATATTAACTCCACTGAATGAATGAAGAGCAAAATATGAAAATATTTCGCTTGATCCTCTTATTCACTCTACTTTAAAACAACAACTCATTTCCTATAAAAATGAACATCTTAATCTCAATCTCGATATACCTTGATTTGATATTGACCTAATCGATGGGTTGGTGAATATCCATAAAAATGATTCTAATTTTGAATTTTTTTGTGGATGTATTTGAGGTGTGTCATGAATTCGTGTTGATCCACTTGGAAGAGCGTGTATTTGCGTTTGAAAGGTTGGACAGCCTATTGCTAATTTACTCCAAGAACCTATGGAACAGGTTATGGAAAAAATGTACAATTGGAGAAAAGAACATATTCCTCCCATGTGTGTAGGATGTAAGGATTATCTCAATGAGTGTCAAGGAGCGTGTTATTTACGCTTTTAATTCTTGGTAACGATATAGTCATCGAGAATTAAAACATCTATATTAGTGGACAAAAAACAATGTATTGCATCCTGAGGAGTTTCAACAATTGGTTCATCTTTATTAAATGAGGTATTGATAATCATTGGAACTCCAGTAATTTTAAAAAAATCACTGATAAGTTTGTAGTATTTTTTATTTTGTTGTTGATTGACAGTTTGAATTCTTGCACTCCCATCAATATGAACTATACTAGGAACCAATAACTTTTTTTCTTCTTTCACAAAAGCTGTATAGAGCATAAACGGACTTTTTGAGAGTGAGAAATATTCACTTGCATATTCCTCAAGAACACTAGGAGCGAACGGACGAAATCATTCACGACACTTTACTCTTTGGTTGAGAATCTTTTGCATGTTAGGTTCTCTTGGATCTGCTAATATGCTTCTGTTTCAAAGTGCACGAGGTCAGAATTCACTTCTTGACTGAAACCAACCAATTATTTTTCCTTGTGAAAGATACTCAGCAGTCAGTTGGGTGACCAAATGACTTTTTTTGTATTGAATTTTTCAATCAAAAGTTTGAATTGTTTTAAGTATTGCTTCTGAAGTATATTCTTTTCCTAGATAATCACTATATTGATACGATATCTTGGGCTTTTGTAGAATATGAAGGTATCAATAATATGCACATCAGATACTAATTCAAGCATCTGATGCAACAGGAAGAATGAATAATTCTTGAAATCCAGAATCTTTTATCACGAGATTGTTTGCGGAACAATTGAGTGAAACTCATCAACTATAACATAATTGGGAATGCTTTGAATGTTTATTTAGCCATTGAGATAAAAAAAGTATAGCTTTTTCAATTTCTGATTGAGTTTTAAATGCTAAATCACAATACTCTTCCCAATGAGTTTCTAGTTGTTTTCCATCGTAATTTGGATTTTTATACACTCTCCCCCACTCAGCATCATAAATAATCTCTCAATTCTCTCCTATTTCAAGCAAATTCTTTTTATTTGTATTATGTCCAAATGGTGCTAGTCACATAAGTTTTCCTGCATCAAATCGTGAACGAAATATATAAGACGCAACTTTTTCATACAAATGCCCAATTCAACAAATAGAAATAAAGCTTTTATGAACTTTTCACATATTTTTTCTGAGGGTTTGAAATGTGTGTTCTTCAAAATCATAAAACGATTCCCTTTCTATATAGGAAGATTCAGCATTTTTTGGAAATATAGAAGCATCACTGATATCTTCTGTGATATCCTCTCTGTAATTTCATTGTCCATCAATGATCATAACAGAGCTTTTTGTGAATGGACTTGCTCAAAATACTGCGTAAGCATGGGCAAGATGATGAGAAATTTGAATAATCTTCTTTTGATCTACTCAGTCAAGCAATCTCGGAACACTATATCACAAGATGGTATCTTTTTCTTTGCAATAAAGGAGTGTTGGACTATTTTCAATGAACAAACTAATGTCTTCAAGAACTATTCCTGCCTCATCGAGACAGTATTGAATGCATTCATCCAAATTGATATTTGTAATGTTGCCATCATGTTTTTTTCTACTGAGCCTCTCTTTTTGAATTGCAACTCTGGGAATTCCATCTTGGAGCAAACATACTGAAGCATCGTGTGAATAACAGAGTCACATAACATAATGATGTTGTTTCATCGACGTTTAATAAATGATAAAATTATAATGTGTTTTTGTAAGATTAATGCATCCAGAAGCGGTGATGAGATAGGTATCTTCTATTCGAATTCATCAAATGTGTTTATTGTATGCTCAAGGTTCAAATGCAATAGTCATACCTGATTCAAATGGAGTTTTTGCTCTTGGATGAATAACTGGAAGTTCATGGAGATCTCTTCCAATTCAATGCCCAATTGCATGATGGCAGATATATTCTGACTTATTGGGTGGGATGAGAGGTTGAGAGTGAAGATCTAAATGGATATCAATTGCTCGCATTGCTTTTTCAAATTCATCATAAATTTTTGCAATAATGACTCATGGTTTGACTTCTGAAAGAATCTTTTCTTTCAGACTAAATATTTCATTGTAAAGCACTACGAGTTCTTTTGGAGGAGATCATTTAATGTATGTTCTGGTCACATCTGCATAATATCCAAGATCAATATCTTTATATGAAAGGTCAATAATAATTGGTAAGTTTGCTTGGAGAGAATGATTATGCATAAAGTGTGGAAAGAATCAATATTTTCCACCAGCAATAATTGGAAAGGGACAAATAAGATTATTCTGAGCCATAAATAAATTGATGTGTTTCCTGAGAATATGGGAAGTTAGTTGTACTCCTTGATAATAAAGATATTTTCAACGAATTTCAGATTCTTTGAGAATTTGCTCAATGTGCAAAAAACATTGCTTGCTTAAAGACGCATTTCTTTTCATAATCTTGATTTCATTGGAATCTTTGATGACGTTAAAATATATAAAAAATGAATCTTTGATGCATATATCCATTCAACTTTTCTTAAACTTAGAATAGAGCCAGAGAGGAAATGTTGACGGGACGAAGATAGAACACTGAAAATTTCAAAGAAAATGCTCAATGCTTTGAAAGATGGGTTCGTTGTCTTGTATAAGTGAAGACAGCAAAAAAACATTGGAAATCTTGGAATGTTCTTTAAAATAAGCATATTCATAATTTGGTACATAAATAGATTCTCTCTCTCAATCGAATACAAATAATATATCACTTGGTACAGATATCCCAATTTTTTTGTATAGAAATGAGGAATCACATGGATTCGCATAGTGAACATAAAGTATAGTTTGTGTCATAATTATTCTTCAAAAAATATTCTTTTTGTCATACGGATGTACTGTGGGTCTTCCACCCAAAGAGGATAGAAATTTTCACGTGCATAAATTGGTTGGTTCTCTTTTCAAATTCACAAAAGGGTTCATTTTTCTATGAATTGAAAGTCCTGAATGTTTTTTTCGATCACTCAAAAATCTTCTTTTTTGAGTATATCATAGACAAGATGGATATGTGCCTGAGTGCTTTCGGTGGTTGTTTGTGAGTCGAGAATTCCGAAAAACTGCAAAATATTTCTCATAAGCTGTAAAGCAGTTTGGATAGATTTTTCTTCTTTATCATATCAGACTTCAAATCCGATACCCTTCACTGCTTTCTTGATTAGTGAGTTTTTTTCAACAAATACAGCATTTTGAATTCATATTTTTGATAGAATTGCTAGTTTCTCTCTTGAATAGATTGAAATTAATGCATACGGACCAGAAATTGGAAAACTAGTTGAATGAAAATCAAAAGTATAAGCTACGTCACTTAGAAATGGAGCTATACTTGAGGCAATGAGCGACTCGTATGAGTCTCATCATTGGTCTAAGAATGCGTTATTAAGATCTGTATGAATATATCTTTTGTTTTCATGTATAGCCTGTGGGTTTGCGAATATTATTCGAAAAGGAGCTAGCAAAGAACTATCTCATATTTCTTTCTTTAAAAGATTTATGGCTTTCAGCGGAGCCTGCTCATTACCATGGACTCATACAATAATATTAACTTTTGGCGGAAGTGCAAGTGGTCAAAAGATTTCAACTTGTAGGGGCATAAAATTGTTATCTATTAGGGGGGCTTGCATAGAATTTATATAGTTTATAAAATAATTGTGGATTGGAAAGATAAATGGAATGAGTAGATTGTTCTTTGATGCATGTGTCATATATTTTTTCTATCCATTTTTTCGGGAGGAGAGATACTGTCGAGTAGGGATGAGACATTTTTTTTATTTGTTCAAGTAAAAGCTGAAAATTGCATAAGAATGCTTCTTGAGAAAAGTGAGTCTGTGCTTTTTTTGAGGATTTTTGTGAAATCAATTGATAGTAATCTGGTTCTAAAATAAGTTTTGTCATGTATTGAATTACCCCCTCGTAGTCAAAGTTTACTCAGTAATGTTCTCCAAGATTTGATGAAAATGATCAATAGGGGAGGTTAATATCTTTTAATCATCACCAATGACTACTTACAAGTGGAGTTCATAAAATCATAGTTTCAATGGCAGAAATTCAGAAATCTTCCTCAAAGTTCCAAGTCATATTTATATTGATGTAGGAAGCTGTCAGAAGAGTAATGATGGATGTTCTAGGTATACGTGGAAGAAATATAACACCTTGTATACCATGGGCAGTTATGTAATTTTGAATTTCTTGTTCATAGGCTTGAAAATCTGCTTTCTCATTTCAGAACCCATACGTGGTCAATGAAGAACCACTTCAGACAATGACGAGACAAACTTTATCTTTAGGGAGACTTTTATAAATTTTTAGGATTCAGAGTATGTTTTTTTCATGATTAATTCTTCCATGATAGAGAACTATCTTTTTGTCATTTGGTATCTTGTATTGTTGGAAGAGTACTTCAATATCTGATTCACTTGTACATTGATTTCATAGAGTCGTAAAGTAGGGCAGTAAGAAAGAATGGAGGGAGTTTCAGTATACATAACGAAACTTTTTCAAAGCACCACGACTTGCAAATGTGATAACATCAAGGGGTCAAATGTAGTCTCGATTTCTATAAAGAGTAATTCATGCAGCATGATCCATCCAAGCATGTCACATAAAAATAGTTGGTTTTGAGTGATTTTTTTGGTAATGAATACATTTACTACAAGTGTTGAGGACAATATCAACGTTATTATAAAAATCATTCAAAAGAGAAGAATGTTGGTTGGCATCGTTCAGACAGTAGGTGAGAATCTCATAATTTCTCTCTAAAACAACAATAATGTCATTTACGAGATTTTCAAGACTCCAATAGAGTTCATTTTGATAAATTATTCCAATCTTCATGGGTGTTGTGGTCAGAATATATTCTAAGATATTTTTATAGTTGTGAAAGTCAAAGAAGAGCACAAAGAGAGTTGACGATTATGTAGAAGCACCTTGAAAAGTACCGTATTGTTTGAGTTCATCTTGTGAAAGTCAAATGTCTTCTAGTGTCAAAGAAAGTTTTTTGAGTATCGAATGAATAATCTCGTAGTCTATATCAAGATTGAGTATTTCAATTGCTTTTTGTTTTGTAGTTTCGTGATATTGGATTAACATAGATTCTTCACAATCATAGTGAGAATATCAAAAGTATTTTCTAGATAACACAACTTGCAGGAAATTGAGAATACAATTCGTTGAATATCGTGGATAGCTCATCTTGGGAACTTTCCATCCAAGCTCATTTTCTATGATTTTCATATATGCCTGAGTGTCTCTTTTTTCGTAAATCCAAGGTGAAGCAATCTCTATATTATATTGCTTGAGTAATTTCTCATTTTCTCAAATTTCTATTCAGATATTTTTAAGAAAAGGATAATTTTTCAACAGTGAATCAAAGGTATTTTGGGATAGATTCCGAAGAGGAAATCTGCTGGGTTCTTTGTCTGATTGTCCCTTATTCCGTCCAGTAATGAGATAGGGTATTTGATAGGCATAGGCAACTTCTATTGCTTTATGAATCATAATAGGGGCACAGAATCGACAAATACTTATAGGAATTTTTTCAAGGAGTATGGTTTTTAGTACTCGTGGGACAAATCATGGTTTATCAAACATCCAATCAATTTCAAGTTTCTCCACTGTATTACTTATGTTTTCAAGTGCTTCGGGGGATTCAAATCAGTTATCAAAAGTATAGGCAAGAATTCTAAGATTTGTATCTTTTTTTAATTTGTAAAGAGTCATAATAGAGTCTTTCCCTCAACTGACCAAAACTAGACAATCATAGTTTTTTCAGCCTTTTCTTTTGGAAATAGTTTCGTTGAATTTTCACTCTATTTTTTGGAAATTATTTTCCAAATGCTCTCGATGCTTTTCAAAATTTAGACAAAAAATACATTTTCCGCTTTCTGAAGCTATGTACTTTGAATTTATGTTTCTCACACATGAGGTGCACAATTTTACATTATGATTCATAAATACGCAATAAAAAGATAAAGGGACAAAAGATGAAGCTTTAATGAAAATTATCAATCATGGACTAATGGTCTAAAATATTCAATAGTTTTCTTGAGTCAATGTTCTAGATCTATTGTAGTCTCCCGTCAGAATAGATTTTTTGCGAGTTGGCTGTTTGCTTTTCTTTGTTTCGGGTCATCCGAAGGTAAAGGTTGAAAAATAATCTTGCTTTTTGATTCAGGAATAAGTTTAAGAATTGTTTTAGCAAGGTTTTTCATATTTATTTCTTCATCGGATCAAAGATTTATAGGTCAAGAGTTTCACTCAACATGATTCATCATAGCAATTATCCCCTCAATTAAATCATCAATATACTGAAAACTCCTCGTCTGGCTTCCATCACCGTATATAGTGATATCTTCTCATTTGAGTGCTTGTATAACAAAATTGCTGATTACTCTGCCATCATGAACAAGCATATTAGGTCAATATGTATTAAATATTCTGATGATGCGAACATCAACTCCATACTGTCTATGGTAGTCCATGAATAAGCTTTCAGCACATCTTTTTCATTCGTCATAGCATGACCTGAGTCCTATTGGATTGACATTCCCCCAATAAGATTCACTTTGAGGGTGAATCAATGGACATCCATAGACTTCGGAAGTTGAGGCTTGAAGAATGCGAGCATTCAATTTTAGTGCGAGATCTAGCATGTTAATACTTCACAGTACAGAAGTTTTTATGGTTTCAACTGGTTTTCTTTGATATGAGACTGGTGATGCAGGACAGGCTAAATTATATATTTGATGAAATTGTCATCAGAATGGGTTAATGATGTCGTGAAAAATAAATGTAAAATTAGGGTTACAAAAGAGATCTTTAATATTTTCTTTTCATCAAGAAAATAAATTATCGAGGCAAACGACCATATTTCATTGTTGAATAAGTTTTTTACACAAGTGGCTTCAAATAAAACCAGCTCATCAGGTTACCAATATTTTCTGCATGTGAATCGATAACAAAGTAAATCAAAGTGAGTATAGATGAGTGAATAAAAGAAAATTTGTTGGGAAATTAGGATGAGCGAATCAAGCTATAGATCAAAGTTTCTTCAAGTATGAATATTAGTATCTATTTAACAGTTTAGAGTATGTATAAGAAACATCATAATCATACTGACAATAAAAAAAAATCAAAGCATTTTATAATAAATTAGATAGCAAGTATAATACATATTGTGATTTTCTGTAAGATGATAAGTTGGGAGTGGATAAAGAGGATAGATAAGACAATGAGTATAGAGAAGTTTAAAAAAATCAAAAGTTATGGCAAGTATGAGCGAGCTATGACTGGAGCGGAGCGAAAGGAATAGCGAGCGAATACTTGCCATAACTTTTGGCGGAAAATTTGCTCATACAAAAAAGAAATATATGATTGTGCTAGTTTAAAACATAACCATATATTTCTTATGACCAATAATACCCATTATATTTTAAATTACAAATAAGATATGAAAGAATGTTCTATAATGACAAGAATAAAGATAATAAAGCCTATTCTTGAAAAAAAGATAACTCAAAAAAATTTGGCTAAATCTCTCCGAATATGAAAAAATACCATAAACAACAGTATGAAACTGTATTATATGAATGAGGCACATGAAATTCAATCTGGTTATCTCAATCTCGATCAAATATAATATCTGTTTTAAAAGTAAGGAAAAATTGTTCAAAGAACTCATATTGTCCGTAAAAATTATAACATTCTGGCTTTTCCTTTTGGCATTCCTCTCCGTAATCATCCTGAGTCATCCCCATAGATCTCTCTGATGAGAGGATTATCATTTTAAATATTTCTTACTTTCACTCTCACTCCAACATTTTGAAAATATGGGAATATTGATTTGATGAATGATGTATATTTGTTTGAAATTCAAGTTGAATATTTTCCATATTGAGAATTCTCAACTGATTTGAATAGATCATTTTCTATTATTACGAGGATATCCTTTACTCTCTCCCCTACTTCATTAAATTCTTGATTAAAATTCTTATTGATATTCAAAACCATGAACTTGATGAATAACTCTTTATTGAGGGTAAACTGTTCATGAAAAAGCTTTCACATTTTTGTACTGGAATGATGCTTGATTTTCTCTTCCATATATTCTTTAATAAATGCCGTGTAATATTCCTTTTTGGAAAAGTTTGAAAAGATAATTTTGTTTGTTGCAGAAGATTCTTTTATCTTTTCCAAAAATGGGAAACCTCAAGTGTTAGCATATTCTAACATGAGGTTTATAATGACTTGTTTATCTTGAGTTGAAATATTCATTTTTACTTGTTATGGGTTAATTGAAGCTCACTTAGGAAGAAATATCCCCTTGTAAACAGAAATCAGCAGTAATCAAAGTACATTCTTTCTTTCAGGTTCCTCAAGCATTCCTTTTCTAAAGTTCTCGATAACTGTCTTTGTATCAATCTTATGATTTGAAAGCTGATTTGATATGTCTTTTACTATTGCTAGTCATTCGTATGCACGTATAAACCCGTCGTCATTGATCATAGAGTCTGATTTATATACTTTTAAGATGGTATCAATTTCTTTATTGATAAGACTCCATTCTTCCCCATTCAAGAATAGTAATCTATTTTTTATTACCCTCTTATATTCTTCTAAATCTTTTTCTAAAGGATACTCATAGCGGTTAAACAAAAATATATCGTCTACTTTAGTGAGGGTTTCGGTCTGTGTTTTTCTAAAAGCGAATGGTAGCCCCATTCAGAGTTGATGCTTATTTCCTAATGGAGTATTAATTGGGAAGGTGTTTGGAAATGTGTCCATACAAATGATAATAAAGTGATAAATTGTAATACTAGAGGATTCCCTACTACAATTTCTAATATAAGAAATTTTTCACACTCTCTTTAGATGATATATATGCTATTATCTAAAAACAAGAAATATCACACTTAGGTGATATTTCTTGTTTGGTTCTGTTAATATTCTTTATCGAAAGAAAGGTTGAGAGTCACCTCCACTCCTAGAGTCCAATGCCTTTTTCTTTAATTCTTTCAACTGAGGATGCTTTTACTAGTGATTGAAATTGATTATCACACTTAGCATAGTCTTTTCTTGTATTTTCTCAAACGGTATAGTATGGGATTGATGCTATTGTTTCATTACCTGCTTGTAGCATTACTTCACTACCGTCATTGATGATTTTAAGCTTCCTCATTGAAAGAAAACTTTCTTCAATAGATGAGAGTTTTACATTGTTGTGAACTTTGTAAAAGATCTCCTTGAGGTTATCAACAACCTGTTGATTGTATTTTTGCATAATGTAACTGTTATGAAATAAAATATCATGCAAATACTAATATAAGAAATTATAAACTATGAGGTACAAAGAAGTTGTGGTTTATGAAAATGATACCCTTGGAAGAATACTATATCTTCTCAAAAATTATGGTCTACTAGGAGATGAAGATATTTATCTTCAATTCCTTCTATAATGATAGGGATTTTTCATTTTCTTTTTTGTATATCCGATACTAGTTTTTCTATTTTTATTAAAAAGGCTTCTTCTGAAATATGACTATTTATGAGCTGTAATGCAAATGACTTGTCAATTTTTATGAAATCAATATCACAAATCATATCTAGGAGCTCATTGTTATTGTTCTCATTAGGAAAATCATCTATCCCTACGAGGATTCACGAGGAGCGGAGATTGCTGATAATTTGATTTAACCTTTCGGTTTCTTCTTGATTGAATGCTCCATTTTCGGTTATTTCCAATGCTAATTTATCAAAATCTTTAAATTTATATTCTTTACAGAGAGTATGGATTCTTTGAAGAAATCATACCGATATGAATGTATGAGGTTCAATGTTGATATTATAGATAACATCTTCATGTCATTGATTATATGATTTTAGAAACATTTCAATTACCATAAAATCAAATTCAACCTTTTGAATATTAGACATCATTTGGATCTTATCATATACCCCTAAACTATTCTCTCTGCATAAGATCTCACTTACTGTATGAGATATTCATCATCTCGTTCTTTCATAGATCTTTTGATGAAAGAGTTGAATTCATCAAATATCAACAATGTCTTTTAATGCCTGCATGATTATTCTTTATTAAAAAGTATAGTTCGTAGTTTTTCAATCCCCTCTTTATTTTTCAAAGATATTTTTTTTGTTTCAATTATGTTTTTGATTTTTTTCTTATCTACATTCCATGCAACTGCAAGAATCTCTATTGTCTTGTTTTTCATATAAGAAATGTCGAAATATGCCTTAATATCAAAGGGGTTCTCGGCATTTAGTTTATTTTTATTAAAAAACATTTTTACTGTTTTTTCACTTTTCCCAACCATTGTGGCTAAGAGCATATAGCCTGCATTTTTCCTTATATTACTTTGGTTCATACGATGAATATATAAATTAAAATTCCCTAAACCAAATAAATAGTCAATCTAGGTGGTTATATAATATATATTTCCATTACAAAATCCCAAAAAATGATTTTTGGGATTTTGTTGTTTTGAGTCATGTGTATATCGATAATTTAATAGGACTTGTAGAATTTCTTATATTCCAAAGTGTTTATTACTTAATATCTAATTTATGTTTTTTTATTGACTTGACTTATGAACTAAGATTTTACTTCATCACGAAATGTTCCGAGGTGGACGGGGATACATTTATGAAAAAGCGAATAAAGAGAATCCAATTACATACTTCTCCTTTCGTACTTTATTGGATCATTTATCTCAAGATGAATTAAAGAAGGTGAATACCTCTCCTATTTGAGTCTACGAGTATATAGATTGAGAAAAACCACATCAATTAAGTTCGTTTGCACTCAGTTCTGCTCCCGTGAATAGAGCATTTGTTTTTTACAATGAAATATCGAATGTTGGCAATTTACGTCAGTTGTACAAACTGAGTAAAAAGGATGATTCTGATTTTGCACGAATGATTGCTTCTGATTACTATAGTTCCTGAGTTCAAGAAAAGAGAGAGATAATTGATAAGATAAAAGATTCATACAAATTGATAGTACCAAACAATTCAGATAATATTCTTCATGAATGAGTAGTAAATAATGTTCAATATAAGGTAATTATAGATGATTGGAATATTAATATCCAAGTAACTATTGATGAGGAAAATGAGTTGTTTTCTTCTTTAAAAGAAATGGAATGAAATAGGGAGATGTGATATACTGATAATCCAACCCTAACAAAAATGCAGGCAGTTTATCTTTCAGTTGCTAAGGAATTAATTGAGAATGCTAATGCTATGAAGTGAAAAATTAATAAGCGTAGACTTTTTTTTCTCAATTCATATACGCAAATCTTAAATATCCTTCAAGCTGATGAGAAATTTAAAAAAGGAAAACCTAAAACTTTTATTGATAACCTACAAGTGGAAATTGCGAAATTATCTGAAATGAGTATTGATGTCCCTGAGTCTCTCTTGGATGCAACGATATCAAGTCGTTTAGATCACCTCATGAATTATAATCCTACTTATAGTTCAGGAAAAACGGACTTAATGGATATTTCGGATCTAACACAAATAGAAAAGGTATTGTATCATAAATGTTATCATAATTTACCACATGATCTCGATGAATATGGAAGTAAAATGAAATTAGAAAAAAAGGTTACAGAAGGATTTAGAACATATTGAAAGATAACACATCAAACTCCTGAGATGGATGTTAGTAATATCCAAACGATTGTAACTAAATTATGAAATCTTAAAACTGATTCAAAGAATGTAGTAAACGCTATCCAAAGAGAGTACACATTCTCACCCAAGTTAAAGGTAGGAACAATTACTGTGGATAAGCATGAATGAACTCACTTTGAAAATCAAGTTGATAGATCTAAAAGATATGCAGAGAGTCTCTATAAGCTTACCAATATAAGAACACTTCACAAACAAATTATGGAGTGGGAGATTGATTACAATAATGTGTGAGATTTTAAAGAATTGGTTGGGAAATACAAAATGTTAGCTGAAGATATTGCCTCAAATTATTCATGAGAGGGTGGGCTTATAGTAACTAAGGATGTAATCACTGCTATTCTTACTTATGTTTCTACAACTCCATGACTCACTGAAGATGAGGAAAGAGAATTTAGATCTAGACTATATTCTAATACTCGTAATCTTTTAAATACTATTTTAGAGAAAAAAGATAATACATCTTCTGAATTGAATAAAATTATAGGCACTCTTGAGTCTTCGTGTAATTTGTGATTTGGGTCATTATTTCAGGTGTGAGAAGCATGTAGTGTAGCTCTATCAAAATTAGATGAACTTTGAATTGATGTGCAAAATACAAATTACTCAATTTGAAATGTTGAATGAAGAGGAGCATACTTCACTCCAGATGCCTTTAGTAATTTTCTCAAACCATTCTTAGAGGATGTTCAATTTGTCTGACAAGTGAGTGTACTTGACCCTAGTTGTTGAAAAGGAACTCTATTGTCGTATGTTAATGGTGAAAATGTAAAGAAGGTTTGAAATGATGTAAATACCCTATCCTTAGAGATATTAAAATACACTCAAGGACTCAATTATGAAAAATTACTTTCAACTGAAAATATTGAAGAGATGAAATACTATGTCTCTAATTCTTCATTGATTAGTACACTATGAAGCTCTGAGAATTATCTTGATTCATGAGTAAGCTTTGATGTTCTCCTTTCTAATCCTCCGTATATCAATCAATCTATTGATAGAAAGACAATCAACGTATTAAAAGAAAATTGATTGAAGAATTTCGTAAATGGAAAGGTGAATATGTCTGAGTTGACCTATAGAGCACTTTCACAAAATTTGAAATTATGAGGTCTTGGGATGAATATACTCTCAGCAAGAGGGTTATCGAAAACTGAGTTAAAATCCAAATTCAGCGATTGAACCTACTTGGTTCCTTTATATAGAATTTGAGTGAATGGGGATCCGTTTAAAGCCGAAGGAGTTGAATTGGCACCAATTGATATTTCATGAGATGATGTCTACACATACAGAAATTGAGAATTGGTAAAATGAAGTTGAAAAGCTGAATTTTTTGTAACCATCTATACACGTTTAGAAAAATCTCAACAAGATGTTTTTGAAAACTCATGTCCAACTATTTTGGTGAATAATAAGGATATCTCCAATATCTGAGTTTTTTTGAAACATGAAGTTTTTGAAAAATTAAACACACTCGGAATCTTCTCAAACATTAAAAATTATAATCATGCGAGGAATTACTATACACTCAATGCAATTCAGGACTTTGAGAAGCAGAAATGAAAAGAATTATGAGCACTGAAGGATATTTTAGAAAAAGAGTCGATCATAAATGAAGATGTGGAGAGATTTCTATGAAGCTATGGATCACTCCAAGAATATATGATTTACAAATCAAATATTGATAAATCTATTGGAAAATTAAAGTTCCATAAACCTATCAAAGAAAATACTCAAATCATTAATGAATCTCTTAATCTATTAGACAGAATTCATGTTAAATATACTCCTTATACCATGGAGGCAATGAAGACTATCATAAATGAGGCATCTTTAAAAATCGTCTTAGAAAGAGAGTTTGGATTGATTGATAATTCATATTCTTTTAGACCATGAGTTGATTCTAAAGTGATAAATCGATGAGGGAAATTCTATTTTGAGGATTATGATATTAGTAAGTTATTAACACATCCTTTCCCTTTTTCTCTTCAATTGTTAGATTTAAGAACATATAAATTTGTATTAGGAAAATATTTACTCAATGTTGGTGATGGGCAACTTCTGAACGATAAACTCAGTACTATTAAGAATATTGTGGATTACTATTCCCATATTGAGGATAAATCACCTCTTTTTACAGTAAAAGGCATCGGTGGTATTTGATGAAGTAGTAATATTGAGAAAGTTATTGATAAACTTATAGAGGATAAAAATAGAATTTGTAGTTTAAAAACTTCAACGATTGATGAGTACTTAGTGGGATATTTATCTTTTGGTATAAATGTTGAAAGATTAAAAGAGTTGGTTGTTTATCTTAATAATAATCCGAAGTCATTTGAATTATTGGGAAAAGATGAAGGTTTTCTCAATAAGCTTGCTTCTGGCAATATCATCACTTTTCCTAAATGATGTATATTGAAACTTAAAGATGATTCTTTTTGAACAAATGTTTCTAAATCTACTCAAGGTTTGTACAATTATATTCAGAAATATGCTCAGGATAAGGGGGTAATTGCATTCGATTCTGTTTTGTTTGATTGAAAAACACCAAGAAAATACAGAAACAATTATGAATTATTGAATGCTTTATCAAACGTGCTGATTCATGAATATAACCAATGAAATGATTATTTCTCGATGGTAATTCCATTTGCAAAACATTCAAGCCAATCCTTAAAAGAATTCTCTAAGATAGTAAACTATTCAAAGTTTAATGAAATTCAAAGAATTGATGGGTATTTTGACTCAATAGCCCATATTGAAAAAGATTTTAAAAACCTTGAATATTTGGTAAACAGAACTCAATCTAAATTACGTAAAAAAGTGAATTTTACAGAGTTTACTGATCTGCTTTCTGAGAAACACAAGGATTCTTACGCTCTTCATAGCGAAAGCGTTGTTCAATGGGCACGTGATTTCCTTATAGAAAATCATACCATTTCTCAAGAAAGTAAAGATCAAATTAGGGAAATGTATGATAAATTGAAATACAATATTACTACGATTAAAATTCCTGAGGTGAGAAATCTTTATATCAGGAATATTGATTCAATAAGGAAGAACATAGAAACTCTTTTAAATATGGAAGTGAAGCTTGTTAATTCAGAATTGATGCTGAGTAATTTGAGAGATTTGCCACCACTAACTTCATCATATTTAAAATCACCACAAACACTGATAAAACTTCATGATTTTCTAGAAGCATCTATTGTTAAAAATAAGGAGGATCTTGTATTGAATGAATTAGTGGATATTAAAAACTTAATAAAAAGTAATATTGCAACGGGAACTAAGGTGGAGAATGTAAAGTTGGAATCTTTTGATAGAAGTTACTTTTCTGACTCGGTTTATCAATCTCAAGAGAAGAAAAAAGGGATGGATAAACAAATCAGAACAGAATCAAAAGCACTTTTTGAAAAAAGGATTTTGAAAGAAATGGAAGATTTAAATTGAGAGAGCGACAATGGAATGCTTTTGAATATTTATAATGAATCCGTTGTAAGTTTTATTCAAAAAGAGTTTTCCTCAAGAATTGTATTTATTGATAATACAATAAATCACTTTCTTTCATTGGAATCAAAACTTGATGATTTAAAGAATATTTGAGTAAATGACTCTATAACCTTAGATGAATTATATGACACTCTAAACTATGCAAAGTTTATGACTGCTAATTTAGATGGAGCAGATAAGATTATCGCTTTGGGTTTTATTGCAAAGAATGGGGATGAAAGAGATTGAATGAAGGAATTTATTCTCAACACAGATCTTCCATTTAATTCAATGATTGATTATGATAGAATTGATGCTCTTTTCAAGCAAAGACATGATGATTATGAGAGATATGGTAAGAATATGGCAGATTCGATTACAGCGTCCCTTTGAGTGAGAAGTAATTATACGAAACTCTACACATCTGTATTGCTCGATATTGAGACAGAAATACTTAATAAAAAGGATTACAGTGTTTTTAAAGAGGATTATATGGAATTCTCAAAATATATTGACTCTATTTCTCCTTATGAAGAAGAAATTAAACTATCAACGAAACTTGCAAGTGTTTTGGAGAAAAGAAGCTTATTGAATAAGAAGAATGTCTTATTTCAGGACTTACTCGAAATAGATAATGTAGAGGAATATATATCCAACAACGGCTTAGACGACTTAGATGAGGAGGAGAAGATTGCAATTATTCTTTGAGACAAAGATTTTATAAAAAGCCTAAAAGAAGAACAAAATCTTCTTATAAGACAAGTAAATCAAGCAATCACCGAACTAGATGTTGAAAATCTTGAGAATAAAGAAAAAATGAAACCTACTTTGATGCAAATGAAGGCTTTATATCACTTTAAAAAGTGACTTGAGGGAAATAAGGATTTGTATAAAATGCTCAATCAGAGTGAGGTTGGTACAGGTAAAACATTTACTATGCCTTTCTATAACAAAATTCTCGATGATTTTTACAAAAACGATTCAATAAAGATCTTCTTTACAGAGGCAAATCTTGTTGCGAATACAACCAAATCACTCATTGAGAACGGAATTCATCCAAGTGATATTCATGAAGGAAAACTTTCGGATATCAAAGATGTAGATTCAATTACACAATTCATAAAGAAAGGGGGTAAAAATGTGATACTATCAAGTGCTACTCTCCAATCATTTGATCCTAAGAATATTGATGTATTATCTAAATATTTAAAGAAAGGTGATAAGAATGTTTATGTGTATTGTGATGAAGCTACATTTTTAAAGAATACAGAATCACAAGCCTACGAATGATTTCTATATTTCCAAGGAAAAATGAAAAAGTCCAATAAACTTAAATTAGTAAATTACCTTACTGCAACACCAGTAAATAATGATAATGGAGATTTTCTTTATCTATTCAATCTTATGAATAAGAAAGATGTATTGAAAATGGTGAAAGAGCTATCAAATAGTAGAGATGATTATAAGGATCTATACAAGGTTATATCAATATTGCCAAATCTGAGATTGGGGAATAAAGAATCTCGGTACAATGATAGTAATAAAACATACACGTACTACTTTGTCCCAAATATTGTCTCACTTCTAGAATTCATAAGAACAGGACATGTTCACGTAAATTTACTTACACAAATCAAAGACCCTTATATTAAAGATAAATATCTGGCTCTCAGAGAGTATTACGTCAATATGTGAATTAGTATTCCGAAAATCACAGAAGATGAGTTTAGGGATCCTCGTTATATACCGAAAGACAGTCTTGCTTTTAACTCTAGAGATACTGATCTTTCTAATACTCTCATTGATTTGTATAAACACTTGAATATTATCAATTTCGATAGAAATCTAAATTCTCTTGGTTTTGATGGAACAAAATCTCAGTTATTAAAAACATATTATTCACTCAATCCGTCTTTATTAGAATCATATCTAATTGAGGTTTTCATAAAGGAATTGAATGCGGTTCAAAACTTTAAAAAGTTTTCTGAAAATTTATGAAAGGTAATCGACATCGGGAATACAGACTTAGATACATTATTCAAAACAGAGTCCGCAAACATTATGAGTAATCTCATTCTCGCTGTGTCTGAACAATGTTGATTAAGTATCACAAAAGATGAATATTCAATCAAGTTTAAAGTAAAAAAGGGATTTTCCGAGACAACAGAATCAAGATCGTTTCCAAAGTTCACACTTAATAAGGATCTATTAATCAATACTTTAAATGCGGATGATTGAGATGGATATTTATACAACAATAAATTTCTTGATGCAGTTTTTCAATCAATTGATGTAATCAGCTACTCAAATTTTAAAACCTCTTTGAATAATCTTAAAGCACTTAAAGAGAAATGAGTAAGAGAAAGTATCTTAAAAAAAGAAGAAAATATCGCACGTAAATATCTTGATAATATCTCATCTATCATTTCTAATTTTATGGGAGTAAAAATTAGTTTTAAGACTGATAAAGAAGATGTTGTTAGATATTTTAGTGACTTTATTGAGATGTGTTCAAAAGGAACTGATAGTGTTCAAACAGTCGAGGGAACATATAAAGATGATCCTGCTTCTTTCCTTGGTAAGGTTCATATTTCAAAAGAATCGCCTGATTATAAGAAGTTTTCAAAAATTCTTGAATCACTCTCAAAGAATGAAGAATTTTCTGGTTTTTCCGAGAGAAGATATCTTATTCAACTCTTAGAGGATTTTAATTCACCGTTAGTGTCTCTATTCGTAGATAAATCCCTTAAAGGAATTGTAAATGATGCCAAAGAATATTGATGCCAAATCACTCTTAGTGATGAGGAATCACAAGAAATCAAAGACTACATCCTTTCAAAGTGAAATACTCTTAGTGGTACTTTAATAAATATTGCACAAAAGAATTCTAAGGATGAGATTAATTCTCTTATCTTAGTAAACTTTGTAAATACCGTTCATAATCTTGAAAAAGAGATCAGAAAGCTAAATTCCAAGATTTCATTCATTACCTCTAAAGATTGTTCAACAAGTAAGGAGAAATTAAAAATAGTTTCTGATTTTGATAAACTTGAAGATTTTGGGAAGGTCTTAGTATCAACAACGAAATCTATCGAGAAAGGTGTGTCTATCTTTAACTCTTTGAAGTGATATACTACCGTTTGAGATGAAAATGCTTGAGCTCTTACTCAAAGATTAGGGAGATTTAGAACACTGATGAAATCTCAGTTATCGAAACTAGAGGATGTAAAAACTGCTATTGAGAAAGGAAATCTTGATTTTAAATGAGAAAATGAAAAAATCCTCAGAAATATCAATGCCTTGCTTACTAACTCCAAGGAATTCTTCATAATCGGAAATAAACTATCCGAAGGATTACTTCAAAGATCAGAGGCGAAAAATATACTTCTTCAAAAGGTAAATGCTACTTCCCTATTCAAATGACTCACCGATTTTAATGATAATTATTTCGGTGTCAATCATTGAAGCTTTAATGTGTCATGAGTTTTAAACTCAATTGAAGGTATTATTAAAAATGAAAAAGATTGATTTTTTGAAAGGATAAAAACTTTCGGTTGTGAAATACCATGATGAATATTGTCTAGTGAAATTAAACGTAATATTGAAACGAACATAAGACGTAATATTGATAATATGGCGTTGATTGAAAATATAAAATCAGATTATCCGCCACCTGAAAAAGTTTCTTGATTCAGTCTCTAATGAAAAAAAGAAGAGCTCTTGTCAAAAGTAGCTCTTCTTTTTTTTGCAAAATGTTTGGAAAAATACTATGAAATATATAGTATGTTAGTAGATTATATTTCTAAAATATTCCTATGATTGATTTTATTTCGTTTCTCAATAAATTGAACTGGATTGACCAAACTACTTTCCAGATCAATGAAATCAGGCTGTATAATCTATACATGTCATTGGTTTTCTATATGTTGTTTGTATTGTTGGTGTTATATGTATGACTTATAATCTACATCCGTCACAAGGTAAGTATCCAACGTTTTTTCGGATACAAAAGAATCTAATATCTAATATAAAAATATGAAAAACAAAGAATATGAGGTTGTTGGAAATACCTCTCTTATGAAAGATACACGTAGTGATGATTTCAGAACGTTTCTCGAAAAAAACGCAGATGGCGATTGATGACTTATATGCAAGCTCGTTTTAGTTTATATGGACTCAAAACATAATTTTCTTTGAGTGTTACTTTTTGAGATGGTAGTCGCTTGAAATTTGTTTCTCACTGAAAGTTTTCTTGTTGTGCTTGTGTGTTTATTTATGATGATAATCTATGGAGTCGCTTGAATCACTTATTTCAAGAGATATGTATATTTCAAAAAACATCTTAAAGCTATTTGGGAGATTAATTCTGAGAATCTGATATTGATGTACAGAAATATAGACTCAGAAAATGTAAAGAAAATGGTTCAAATCATTTCATCGGCAAATAATATTTATTTATCTTAATTTTTTACTATGGATCTTAATAAAGTACAATTAATTGGGAATGTTACCCAAAATATAGAACTCAAGCAAACCCCTACTGGGCAAAGTGTGGCATCTTTTTCAGTAGCGACCAATAGAAGTTGGTTAGATAATGCAGGAATAAAGCAGGAAATTGCTGAATTTCACAACATTGTTTTGTGGTGAAAACTTGCCGAGATAGCACACAACTATCTTTCTAAAGGAAAGAAAGCTTACATAGAAGGTAGACTCCAAACAAAAAGTCGGGAAGCTCAAGACGGAACAAAAAGGTACAAAACAGAGATTGTCGGGGAGAATCTTATTCTTCTTTGAGGTAAAAGTGATTGAATTCCAGATGATGCAGGAACTTCTCAAAAAAGTCCCGTAACACAAAAATATCGTAAACCGAAGGAGGATGAGATAAGTATTGATGATATTCCATTTTAGTATTTTTCGTGAAATACATAATTGTTTTTCAATAAAGAGATATATATCATATAACTATCTCTTTATTTTTTTATGTATTGGTATGGATCTTACTTGATTGGCAAATATTTACAAATGAATGCTTATTTTTAGGGAAGAAAATAGTAAAAGTGCTCTTGTGAGTTATATCTTTAGAATAAATCCTCATCAGAATTATCAAATGCTCTCCTCTCACGATATTATGGAAGAGGCAAATGAGATAGATCAGTTCTTGAAAGCAAATGATAGATATACAGTAGAAATAATAAAATCCAAGAGAAGAATGTGCGATTATGATTATATCGACAAATATAAGGAACTTTTGAAAGAATCGAGCCAAAAAGGATTATCAAAAGTATCTCGATACATCATGTATGGAAATGCAAAGTTGATCCAGTCAAAAGCTCCCAAGAGCTACAGACATGATTATTTTATTAAAATCACAACAGATATTACAAAACTGCAGGATGATGAAGAGATTATAAAAAAAAGGCAACTGGTAACAAATCTTCTCACCCATTTCCCCTATATTCAAGAAGCATTAAGTACGATTGAGGTTATTCAACTTATTCTCATTCAAAATAGGTATTTCTCAAACGAACTGATAGCCCTAACAAAGGAGGTGTTAATTAAAGAAGGAATTATTTTGTAAAAAATTGCTAATGAAAAAAATATTTGGTTTATTCTTTATGATATTTGTTATTCTTCTTTTTGTGCTTTGAGTGAATTATCTATTTAATTCTACACA
>Ga0209373_10001451_pt1 | contig 27635 bp, 24 predicted proteins | sample Higcelweek5metaG_FD_187173 | JGI IMG/M metagenome (GOLD analysis project Ga0209373, IMG submission 187173) | Freshwater pond sediment microbial communities from the University of Edinburgh, under environmental carbon perturbations - High... | ecosystem: Environmental > Aquatic > Freshwater >... | reverse complement strand
TGGTGGCTTGTAAGATCATGATTTTCATGAAGTCCCCCTGCGGGGGATTTAGGGGGCGAGGATTGATGCGTTTACAAACTTTAACTGCGACTTTTAGGTTTAATGCTGCAACAATCGTTTTTGACAATTTGGAAATCCCCGTCTGAAGGGGATTTCCAAATACCTTTTTGTCAACCTCAACCTGGATAGATCTGTTTCAATCCAGCGTTATAGATTGCCACCAAGAGTGGGAACAGTCCAGTCATAATACTTTGCAGCATCAGGCTTGCTTCCAAAGTCAGTGCCTACAGTTCCTGTGGCGGTAGATGTTTTACCTTTCAGGAATTTTTCAATCATAGCGGTCAGTGAGGCATTATACTGGGTGCGCCATGTGCAGTGATCACCAGAGGCGCCCTGATAAGCGAAATTATCATTAACTCCGAGTGCTTCAAAAATTTTCTTACCAACAGATGCTGTCACCCATGCAGAACTTTTATCCAATCCTGCATAGGTTCCGCTCGGGTTATCCACTATGTAAAGTGCCCGCGGTGCGATCAGAGCCATAGCCTCGTGCATGTCAACAGGCAGCTTGTCTGTGTTGTCAGCGCTGGCACTGTTACCTGAAGTGAATTTACCGAGTGCCACTTCAGAGAACCAGCGAACATAACTGATAGCATGATACGGCCACTCACCACTGGCATCCAGCTGCTCAACAAGGCGCAGACCCACTGTGCCGCCGATACCTGACTCGCATGGAATGGTCAGCGCTACACGGTTATCGAGAACACCACCGATAAAGGCACCTTTACCATTACGTGAACATCCGGTCAAACCGATTTTGAACGGATCGATTACGTCCGGATTCTGTTCCAGAAGATCTATGATACGACTGACCTGCCAGGCCTGAGCTATTAGATAACCAGCGGCGTGATTGGAACCATAAAAAGTGTAAAACGGACCTGTCTTGGCACCGCTGCCACCAGTTCCCTCAATGGCGCTTAAAGTAATCTTTGCAACGCCGCTTGGGATCGGCAGTGAGCTCCCCATACCGCCGTCATAGATTATAATTGCAGGAGCAGGTGCAGTCGCGCCGTTCATGCTTACCGTGGCACTGAATGAACAGCTTTTTCCACTTTCACTGACGTTTACAGTAATCTTGCTGCTCGTCACTGTGCCCGTGACAGAACCTTTGACTGGAATCGGCTTGTCGCCAAAGACATACTTGAACAGCTGCTGAAGGATCAGTTCCCTCTGACACGCCCACTCACTTTTATCCTTGATTCTGGTGTTGTCAAGCTTCATGAATGGATCAGGAAGTTTGGAATTAGCCTTGAGTGCACTGAATTCCGGCAGAGTACCGATTTTGCAGCCGATTGTAGGATTTTCCACCTTGCCCCAGGCAATATCTCCGGTTGTCCCGCCGCTGCTGTCCATCTCGATCTTGACATCGCTGAGAGTATACGATTCGATTGGGGTTGCAGACGTCTGTAATCCTGTTTTTGTAGCTACAAGTGTATCAACCGCTGCTGAAGCCGCTGCTTGTCTGGCAAGAGAAAAACCATCATCAGATCTTGAAATATTATTTTTATTGACAAAATGGAGTTCGTTTCCCACACGGATAACATTACATGTATGTACCGTATTATTAATGGTCATCCGAACAATATTCAGACCTGATGCAAGTTGTGGAAGTGTGATCTGATCAGTCATTGGATTTAAATCGGAAAAATCGATTGATGCAATTCTTCTTCCATTTCCGGAAAGAATAGAAACATTTCCGTTCAGCATTCCTTCCATCGGTGAAAATTTTACAGTGTTCCCATGAAATTCAAATGATAATGTCTGCGTCTGTGTAGCTTTCATCCGTATTGCAACCGGCGCAGTCAATTCGAATGCCCCATCTGCTTTGGTGACTGCAGAAACATTTTTATTTTTAAGTAATACAGTAACACCTTCAAGCGCCCCCCCGCCTTTTTTTGTTACTTTTCCGGTGATCCTGTACTCATCAGTGCCTGCTGCCATAGCGTAACCAACCAAAAAAAGCAGTAAGAATAAATGCTTGATTTTCACAATCCACCCCTTTGAAACATTTAAAATTTTATGCAATTAAAAGGATTATCTGATATTCTATTGCATTCTCAAGATTAAAAAATATACCTTTATATGCACAAAATACAAAAAATGATCATCATATTCTTTTTATTGTAATATAGGCCCACAATTTTCGTACACAAGACGTATACATTGTAACCCGGCATTAATATCAAATAAAATGTCTTCAGATCAGGTATCTTCACAGCGTGACGTTAAGCTCAGCAGAGTAAATCATGAAAAAAACCTTATATTTCATTTAAAAGATCTTTAACTTTATTATTGTCTGCTTCATGGAATACAATCAGTCACTTGATGTAATAGTCATGGTACAGCTTTTTCTATCAGGATTTACAGCTGCTATAGAATTATCAGACACGCCTGTAATTTCAAATACTGCAGATTCTGTATTTTCTTTATAAATATCATTTATTGTTTTAAAACCAATGGAAACCTGAGTCGTACCGGCAGGTATAAGAATATTCTCTGATGAAATTGTATAATCCTGGCCGGGGGTTGCGGTTGAGGCGGCTGTTGCCTTTATTGTAACAGTAAGAGGTTTACTTAATGCCTCTTCCAATACAATTACAGGTGCCAGTCCCTGATATTCTTCTGGAATCGTAAGACCCGCATTAGGTTCCATCATTACACCGACAATTCTTGGCTGAGAGTCTGAACTGTCATCATTAATAATTGTATACTGCAGTGTCGGGTTTTTACCTGCAATGGCAAGAGAATTATCCGTCTTCAGATTGAAGGCAAGCACTTCATCCAATTCTGTCAATGTGTCATCAATGATGCTGAATATGAACTCTGCACTTGTCTGACCGGGGCTGAAGGTAAGTGTATGTGTATTATTTGCAAACTTGAAATCATTAACATCTGCAGTAGATTTCAATATGTCCAGTGAATAGGTTAATATAAGCTCAGAGCTGAATTCCCGGTCTAACTTTACAACTGCATTAAACTCTGAAATGTTTTCAGATGCACTTGCCGCGGAAACTGCAAAACCATATCCTACACGATCATCATCTTTTATCGTAATGCCAACTGATGATTTACTGTTGTCAATTGCAACACTGTCTTTATCTGACAACGCCGGTAATGCCGGTAGTGTAATAGTAAACAATTCATCAGTTTCAGCAATTGTATCATCAACCAGTTTTACCGGAATTTTAACCAGACTGTCCCCGGCAATAAATGTGACACTCCTGATAAAACTTGCCGCAATGTCAGCTGAAACTGCTGACGAATACTCAATTTTATATGGAACAACAAGATTATTATTGAGCGGATTGCTTAAGCGGACTGTAAAAGTATCTTTTTTACTGTCCTCAATTACTGAAAGTGTGCGTTCAACTATAGAGACCAATGCCGCAGGCTGCGCCACAACTGTAATCAATTTATTAATTGTATCTTTTGAATTCAGAGAATCTGTCACAATGAACATTAATGATCTCAGGCCGCCGTCCCCTCTTTCGGGAGCCCATGAAAACTGAGGGCTGCTGCCATCATAAATTTTCAGAGAATCATCTTTAAGCCAGACAGTGTAGGTAAATGGTTTTGTTCCTGTTAGAGAATCAACCTTGAGTAAAATTGACAAAGGAACAGATCCTGCTTTTATTGAATCTGCAATATCACTCTCTGAAGTAAGCCATTTTACAGGAACTGGTTTACCGGAAGAATGAACAACATTCAGATTTAATACAGAATCATCACTTGCGTAGAATTCATCAGAAACACGTACTTTTACTTTGTAAACACCAGTATCCTTAATCGCAGGTTTCCAGATGACACTGTCATTTTTAACAGTTAAGACAACAGCTGCAGTATCGGCCCCTGTCCGAGAAATCGTCACTGTGGAGAGCAGTCTGTCGTTGTCATCGTCCTTTGTCTTTACAATAAATACATGTGCCATGTCAACTGATACACTTGGTGGAATTGAAACAGCAGTGATAAGCGGAGATCTGTTGTACAAACCTTTCAGGGTGTCACAGACTGAATTTCCGGCACTGTCCAGAGCACATATGACAAGAACTGTACTGTCTTTTGAATGAACAAGCAATTGATTGACAGAAAAAGTCACTCCATCAGACATTGCAGCAGCAGTTTTATTATTGACAGTTACTTTTGTCACTTTCTTATTATCTGAGGCGAGAATCTTACATACAACCTCTTCTGCACTGCTGACAAAACTTCCTGAATTTGATACAGCAACATCATTGATTTTAATTGAATTTATATGAGGAGCTTCATTATCCGGCAAATCAGGTGTATATTTTATAACGATCTTTGATGAATTCGATCGTACGGGACTGCTCAGAGATTTATCACTGAAAAGTTCCATTATTATAATGCTGTAACCCGGTTTTAAATTAAAAGAATAATTCCATTCGTCCTTGGCTGCAGAAATCAGTATGCTGCCATTATCCGTTCCATTGACATTAAATTTCAGATACAATGAATCATATTGTAAATGCTTTACAATTGACCCATACATATTCAGCAGGGAATCGATTGTTTTTGCGGTATCATTTACAGTAACAGGTATTTTTACACTAATTACAGGGGCATCCGGAGTAATATCTGCAACGTAATAAATATAAAATGTTTTACTTATGATTTTTCCGGAATTATCACTTATTACAACTTCTGCTTTATATGCTCCCTTGCAGGTGTCAAGGCTGTTTAAAGTCTTGCTTAACTGAACAGAACCGCTGACAAGCTGACTTTTATCAAATGGCGATCCATTGACCGATGCGCTTTTCAGAGACTCAGTGCCGCTTACCTCAGCAGTGAAAACAAAATCTGATTCTCCTGTAAACACAGAATCCGCTTTTATTGAATCATTGACGCATTTTATTTCCTGATGTGAAACTGCAGCGGATGATATGGAAAACGGGACTGATGGTGATCTGTATTTACGATCAGTTACATATAACTGTCCAATTGAACTTGTAATTGCAGTTTTAACCGGATATTTGTATTCAGGCATATAATCTTTCAAAAATGTGCCATCACCAAATTCCCAGACATATACTACTTCATCGGGAACCGGGGCTGTTTTTAAGATGGCAGTATCACCGGCTCCGCCTCTGACAGTCGATTGATATAATGGTGATTTTGCATAAAGTAAAAACGATTCTGTAACCGAATCACCACTTGTCAAAAATGATTTCACCTCGATTTTCTGAAATCCGGTATCATAAAACGAAAATGGAAAGATAACTGCTGTGCCCTTGAAATCTGCCGGCCCCAGAATCGAATCTGATTTACTCCAGAGACGATTATTGTCAATATGAATATTGACATCTCTGATATGCTCAGTCAGATAAACCTGAACAGACAGTGATTCTCTTGAAAAAATAAGAACAGTATCAAGGTCATTAAAACTTCTGTCTTTTACAGATGCTCTGGCAAGTGTAATGTCCAGATATGGATTTATCTCATTACCGCAGCTTAACATAAGTGATAATACGGCTGTCAGAAGCAGTACTATCTGTAAATATCCTTTATTAATTTTCTCTCTCCTTTATATCAGAATGCTGATAAAATCGTGAGCTCTGCTGCACCAGATACAGTTAAGAGCGCTTTATACACCGCAGACTGCATTTGCGGGTAAACCTATATAAAAAACAATCTTTACAAACAATTACATCTGGACCCGTCATTAATCAATATCACAATAACAGACAGAAAAACTGTCAATTTCATACAAATTCAATTCATGCAATCTGCTGGTAGGGTGTCTGATTTTTCCGGGGCTGGAATACTGGTGTCTGGAATATTCAGAAAATTAATTCTTCGCAGACTAACGCAGTAAAAGTGAATACATTTTAAAGCCAGTAGCTTTTTTAAAATACCTGTTAAAAGATACCAAATCAAGTGAAATTATAGTATGCACGGCTTAAGTAATGTAAATATCTGTGAATTATCATGTTAGGAACAGAGTTTGAGCAGTGGAACGAATTCCGTCCTCAGTCTGCCGCCCAATATTAACTTTTTCCCGGGACATTGTATTTTTTCAAAAAAGACAGCCAATTCCATTTTCTCGAATATTCCAGAAGTTGTTTAAAAAACTTTCATCTGTTTTTCGCAGCTATTTACAGAAAATGCAGCGCAGCGACAATGCAAAGCGCGATTATAAGAAATATGAGCAGGATGTAACCAAACTGGATTCTCTTTTTTTCAGATTGTGCTGATGCTGCGAATGTAACACTTACAAGTTTATCCTCTATACTATTGTAAACATATACACTGTCAACATCATAGCAGACAAAGTATTCAAGAAGCTGCCTGCGTGTCGCGGCACATGAAAGATTCACATTCTCCCCCCCGCTCTTTGCATCAACTACGGAACGCATGCCGTTTTTTGACACAATGAAATCGGCACGCAGCTGAAACTTCTGAGCCTCTCCGTCAACTATCATTTCGCATTCAGTGAAAGCCTGCTCTTTTTCTATTGTAAACCCGTGCTTTTCAAGATAATTCCTTGCACGTGTTTCACCCAGAGCACCGCCGTCTCTGTTTGCTTTAAGAAGTCTCTGCCTTCTCTTGCGGCTTGAGTACTGATGCAATAGACTTCCTGTAATCAGAAAGAGTATAATGCTCAGTACGGCGATAAATACTATTAAGTATAGTTGATATTGCGGCAATTGAATCATTGGGGAACAATGTCCGGATTGTTTTGAAGAATTTCACCGGAAGTATTAATTTGATCTGCATGCATCAAGGTGATGCACACAAAAAATTATCATGTCTGGATATCATTAAAAAACGGCGACAGCTTTGCACGGGATGCAGGATTCTGAAGCAGTTTGCGCAAAGAGCGGTCACGAATAAGCCTCACACGTTCGCGAGTCAGCTTGAGCTCCTTGCCTATTTCTTCAAGTGTAAACTGACGGGAGAAATTGAGACCATAATACATCCGCAGAATCCGTTCTTCGCGGCTTGTTATATTCTGAAGACAGCTGTCAAGAACCGACCCAAGTTCTCTGCGTTCATTCTCCCCATCCTGATCAGGATCTTCACCAAGCATATCTGAAAGCGTTTTTGTAGAATCATCATCACCGCCGCTTGAACTCACAGGGGAGTCAAGTGAAACGCCCTTGAGCTTTTCCATTATGTCAACAATTTCGCTCTCGTGCCCTTCAAAGTCTTTCTCCGCAATTGTGATATTGTAATCACCGCAGTTGCGTTCAAGCGCCTGTTTGAATTTGTTGATAAGTGCAATTTTATTCGGCGGAATTCTTACTGTACCGGCCTGTTCAAAAAGAGCTTTTTGAATTGACTGCCTGATCCACCAGACCGCATACGAAATAAATTTGACATTCATGGTCAGATCAAAACGCTTTGCAGCTTTTAAAAGCCCGATATTACCTTCATTGATAAGTTCAAGATAGCTCAAACCTCTTCCCCGGTAACGTCGTGCCACGCTTACAACAAAGCGGAGGTTTGCTGTAATGAGAGTGTCAATCGCGCCGGGTTCCTCATCTTTGACACGTACAACAAGTACGCGTTCTTCCTCATCGGTAAGAACCTTGTAGCGATTAATATCCCGAAAATAAAGTGTCTCAGTTCGAGTTGTCATAAAATTCATCAACTTAATCGTTTTAATTTCTTCATCTTTTATATAATTTAATTTAATAGCTGCTTTCAAAGCAAGAATCTCAAGCATTTCCAGACTTCTTTATCATAACATATTATAACACCTGCAATATGTTTCAACAATGAATTTCCGATAACATCTTAAATTTTAATAATTAGCATCGTTCAGCAATCTGCTTTTCCGTGATTATTATCAAGCTGTATTTTTTTTAAAATTGTCAGAACACAGCAAATGTTATAATTTCAAAAATCAGTCAACAATAAGATTCTTGGTCTGCTGACCTATTACAACTATGCCGCTTTCGCTTACTGCGAAACGTTTCCTGTCCTCCTCGATATTAAAACCAATGCGGTCGCCGGCATCAATTCTGATTCCCCTGTCAATTATCGCATTTCGGATCTGGGCTTTCTCGCCGATTTCCACATCAGGGAAAATTATCGAATCCTCGACATTTGCAAGACTGTGAACTCTGACACCCCTGGAAAGAACTGACCTTATCACCTTTCCACCACTTATGATGCAGCCGCCTGAGACTATCGAATCAAGAGCTTCACCTTTTCGCTTCTCCTCCCCTTCACCATCAAAAACGAATTTTGCAGGAGGCGATTGTGCCGGTGCAGTGCGGATCGGCCACCGTTCGTTGTAGAGATTTATTTCAGGTACAACATCTCTTAAAGTCATATTTGCCTTGAAATAAGCTTCGAGTGTCCCGACATCTTCCCAGTAAAGATTCTGTTCAGGAGTGTCCCCTGGGATTTTATTGTTTGAAAAGTCATAAACATAAATCGGGTAATCTTTAAAAATTTTAGGTATCAGATCTTTTCCAAAATCATGGGATGAACCGGCCACAGTTGCATCTGCAAACAGTTCACGTACAAGAAATTTTTTATTAAAAATGTAATTACCCATTGAAACAAGCGCCATATCCGGATTGTTTGGCATTGGTTTGGGTTTTTTAGGTTTTTCTTCAAAGCCTATCATCCGGCCGCTTTCATCAACTTCAATGACTCCAAAGCTTGATGCCTGTCTGACCGGACGGGGAATTGCTGAAATTGTGCCCACAGCACCAACCTGACGATGATAATCGAGCATCTGCGAAATATCCATTTTGTAAATATGATCCGCTCCGAACACCGCCACATAGTCAGGATTTTCATCTTCAATGAGATTCACATTCTGAAAAATCGCATCGGCTGTGCCCTGATACCACTTTTTTCCAGTTCGCATCTGTGCAGGCACAGCATCAATGAAATGTCCAAGCATCCTGTTAAGGTTCCATCCTGAAGTCAGATGATTAATCAGAGAATCTGACTTGAATTGAGTAAGGACTTTTATTTTAAACATCCCTGAATTGATAAAATTGTTTAAAACAAAATCTACAATCCGGTACTTCCCGCCAAAGTAAACTGCAGGCTTGGCCCGGTCCTGAGTCAAAGGATGTAAACGGGAACCTTCACCGCCAGCCATAATCATACCCAGCACGTTTGGATATCCGACAGAAGATCTGAATGATTGCATACGCCTCCAAAAGATTCAAATGTTTTTCAGATTAAAAAAATAGTTTTATGTAGCCAGAACGTCAAACAAGGGAACCTTTTTTCTTTCCAGACGGCTATGTGTTGACATGTTCAAAGCATTATATGATATTTATAATGTTATAATATTTGTCATATCGTGACAATATAAAAATATTGATAAGATACTGAGATTATTTGAAATGGACTGATTAAACAGTCGTTTCATGTTTTAAAGACCTGTCCCCTCGACCCCTTGAAAAATTGCAAACTGGAGGATTAATGATAAAACGATTTCTATTTTTACTGTTGTTTGTACTTTCCCTTTATAGTTATGTCCAGGCAGCACCCGCAGATGATGCACAAAAAAATACTTTACCGACAATAGTAATAATTCCGATTTCGGGTACAGTCGACGCAGGTATGGCAGCATACCTGACACGGGCACTCAAAGAGGCCAGAAAATATCCCGACAGGGTGATAGTTCTCGAAATGGATACTTTCGGCGGTCAGGTGGATGCCGCGTTCCAGATTGTTGATACAATGCTTAATGTCAGGGACGCAATAACGATTGGCTATGTAAAAACCAAAGCAATCTCCGCCGGAGCACTTATTGCTCTGTCATGTCAGAAACTTGTCATGCAGAATAATACAACAATCGGTGATGTTGCTCCATTAACATATGATAATAACGGTCCGAAAATGCTCGGCGAGAAGTTTCAATCACCTATACGTGCAAAATTCCGTACTCTTGCAAAACGCAATAATTATCCTGAGCGGCTTACAGAAGCAATGGTCACTGAAGGACTTACGATTCTGGAAGTGCACTTTAAAGATACTGTTCTCTACCTTGACTCAACAGAACTTGCAGAACTCGGACCTGAAGTCAGAAAAAACATACTCTCAACCAAAACAATTGACAACAGCAGTGAACTTCTGACCATTGACGATGTAGAAGCGAACAGGTTCGGTTTCTCTCAGATGAGTGTGGGGTCAGTTGACGAAATGCTCAAAAGATCCGGATATGAGAATTCTCCGGTGGTAAGAATTTCAGAAACATGGTCTGAAGCGTTTGTAAGATTTATCGGTACAATTGCTCCGGTTCTGATAATGATAGGATTAGCAGCACTTTATTGGGAAATGAAAACACCGGGGTTTGGATTCCCTGGCATTATTGGTGTAACCTGTCTGGCAATTGTTTTTCTAAGCCAGTTTGTCGTAGGACTTGCGGATTACACTGAACTTCTTCTGATAGGCATAGGTATTATACTTTTTCTGGTTGAAATATTTGTAATACCGGGATTTGGTGTGATCGGAGTTGCCGGATTACTTGTCATGGCAGTCGGACTTGTACTCTCTTTTCAGGGATTTGTCATTCCAAAACCGGAATTTCCCTGGCAGATGAAAATGATGACTGTAAATGTTCTTAAAGTATTTTTAAGTATTCTTGGAAGTGTGATACTCGCAAGTGTATTTTTCCGTTACATATTTCCTAAACTTGGTCTTGTTGTCAGCGGCCCAGTTCTTACAGCAGATCTTCGTGATGCGAAAGAGAATTCCGATACAGTTTTAAAAATCGCACCCGGAGATAAAGGTACTGCAGAAACAATTCTTCGCCCGGCGGGTAAAGCGCTTATCAATGGAGAGCTTTACGACGTTGTCACTGAAGGTGATTTTATCAATAAGGAAAGTGCCATTACCATTCTGGCAATTCATGGAAACAGAATCATTGTAACAAAAACGCAGGAGTCAACATGATCAGTCAGCTGCTATGGCCTATAATTCTTCAACTGACAGGAATTGCAGTAATTATTGCAGAGTTTGTTCTCCCGTCAGCTGGAATTTTAAGTGTATTGTCAGTGGGAATTTTTGGATTCTCACTCTACCTGGTTTTTACAAACGTATCCGTATCAACAGGCCTGGTTTTTGTAATTTTTGATATCATGCTGATCCCGGTGGTACTTTTTATAGGAATTAAGTTCCTTGCTGCATCACCGGCGACCCTTAAGACAGCTCTCTCAAGTAAAGACGGCACAGTCAGTCAGCCTCCGGAATGGATAGAGCTTCAGAATAAACAGGGCGAGGCAATCACTGATCTTCACCCGACAGGAACAGTGCTTATTGATGGAAGGCGCCACGATGTAGTAAGCAGAGGCGAATATATAAATAAAGGAAGTCCTGTTGTTGTTATAACTATTGACAGTAACAGAATCGTTGTAAAGAAAACAGATGCAGAGTAATATTAACTTCAATTGAAAGGGTGACTCAAATGAGTTCAAACGTATTAGGGATTCTTACAGTAATTGCGGTGGTAATCGTAGTAGTAATACTTATTGTTATCGCATCGTATCTCAATCTTTGGCTTCAGGCACTTGTTTCAAACGCACGTGTAGGCCTTCTCAACATCATTTTCATGCGCTTACGAAAAGTCCCGCCAAAACTTATTGTTGAATCAAAAATCATGGCAGTAAAAGCCGGTGTGACAGTTTCTTCAGATGAGCTTGAGTCACATTTTCTTGCAGGCGGAAATGTAGCCCGCGTTGTTCAGGCACTTATCGCCGCTGACAAGGCAAATATTCCACTGCAGTTTAAACGTGCTGCTGCAATTGATCTTGCAGGAAGAAATGTGCTTGAGGCAGTTCAGATGAGTGTTAACCCTAAAGTTATTGAAACGCCGCGTGTTGCAGCAGTTGCAAAAGACGGAATTCAGCTCACTGCACTTACCCGCGTTACAGTTCGTGCAAATATCGACCGTCTTGTCGGTGGAGCCGGTGAAGAGACAATTCTGGCACGTGTCGGTGAAGGTATCGTTACAACCATAGGATCTGCAGCATCTCACAAACTGGTTCTTGAAAATCCTGATTCAATATCAAAACGTGTGCTTGAAAAGGGTCTTGACGCAGGAACGGCATTTGAAATACTGTCAATTGATATCGCAGATGTGGATGTTGGAAAAAACATTGGTGCCGCACTTGAAACAGACCGTGCTGAAGCAGATAAGAAAATTGCACAGGCAAAAGCAGAAGAGCGCCGTGCAATGGCTATTGCCGCTGAGCAGGAGATGAAAGCCCGCGTTCAGGAAATGCGTGCAAAAGTGGTCGAGGCCGAGGCGCAGATCCCGCTTGCAATGGCAGAAGCATTTCAAAAGGGCAACATGGGAATTATGGACTATTATAAAATGAAGAATGTTATGGCAGACACACAGATGAGAGAAACTCTGGGCACACCAAAAGGTGCTGATAAGGACAAGACGATTCAATAATAGTCGCTGCAAGTCAGTAAAAAGCATCAGGCAGTCAGCCGTTATCTTCTGCTGACAGCCTGCCTGCTGACAACTGGCTGCAATAAAAAAAGGTGCCACTAAATGGATATTCTTGATAATATAATACCAATACTGATTTTTATCGGATGGGTGCTTGTCTCTATTTTTGCCAGTACAAAAAAACGGCGTAATCAGGGACGGCCTGCACCGCGCCAGGAGAACCCCACTCCGTATGAATCGGGCGGTAATACGCAGACGCAGAGTGATAATTCATCTCAGATGAGTGATGAACTCCGCAGAACACTGGAAACAATTTTTGGAGACAAGGAAACTGCTGAGGAGAGGGTTCCGACACAACAAAGGGAACCTGAACAATATGAGCGGGATAGTGAACCTGTCGAGCAGCAGAATTATATGGATCCAAAAGTTTTGGAAGAACAGGCTGCCATAAAGTCTGCTTTTGAGAAGCTTGAGCAGAAAAAACTGGCTGATGAGAAATCAATCGCGCCGCCACTGGAGCTTTATGATGATGAAACAAATGAGGACAGGGAGTTCTCAGTCTCTTCTGAAGAGCTGAAAAAAGGAATTCTCTGGGCGGAAATTCTTGGACGTCCGGTTTCAATGCGTACCTGATCCTTAAAAAGTACATACCGGGGGTATCAAATTCACCCCCGGTATTTCATTTCTGCTTTACGAATTTTATTTTTCCTTCCTTTATATCAGCTTTTAATTATCTCTCCAATCAAAACTTAATTATTTTACATTCACTTAAAGAAAATCTGCAATAACTAAGAATAAGCCTTTGGGGGAGCATTTTATGACACGAGTAGGATTTGTTGGCTGGCGCGGTATGGTTGGTTCTGTACTTATGGAGCGAATGCTCATTGAAAACGATTTCACAGGATTTGAACCGGTTTTTTTCTCGACATCCCAGGCAGGGGAAAAAGGCCCGTCAATCGGCATTGATGTACCTGCGCTCAAAGATGCAATGGATCTTGAGGAGCTTTCAAAACTTGACATTATCGTTTCATGTCAGGGTGGTGACTATACAAATGATATTTATGACAAACTGAGATCCTCGGGTTTCAAAGGTTACTGGATTGACGCCGCGTCATCGCTTAGAATGCGCGACACAAGCATTATCGTACTTGATCCTGTAAACCGCGATGTTATTGACAACGGATTATCATCCGGAGTCAGGGACTTTATCGGCGGAAACTGCACAGTAAGTCTTATGCTCATGGCTCTGGCCGGTCTTTTCAGACGCAATCTTGTCGAGTGGATTTCATCCATGACCTACCAGGCTGCATCAGGGGCAGGAGCAAAAAACATGATTGAGCTCATCAACCAGATGGACTATCTGTCAAGTGCCTCAATCAAGACCCGAAAGACTCCCGCATTCAGCGCGCTTGATCTTGACAAAATAATAACAGGGGAACTTCGCGGAGAAAAAATCCCCACAGAGAATTTCGGTGCGCCGCTTGCAGGAAGTCTGATACCATGGATTGACAAACAGTGGGAAAATGGTCAGACAAAAGAGGAGTGGAAGGGCATTGTAGAGACAAATAAGATTCTTGGTACAAAATCCACAATTCCGGTGGATGGAATCTGCGTGCGTGTAGGTTCAATGCGCTGCCACAGTCAGGGCCTGACAATCAAATTGACAAAAGATGTACCCCTTGATGAAATCACAGCAATGATTTCATCTGATCACGAATGGGTAAAGGTTATTCCAAACACAAAGGAAGCAACGCTAAAAGAGCTGACTCCGGCTGCTGTCTGCGGCACACTCTCAGTTCCTGTCGGGCGTCTTCACAAAATGAATATCGGTCCGCAGTATCTTACAGGTTTTACAGTAGGAGACCAGCTGCTGTGGGGAGCTGCAGAACCGGTACGCAGAATTCTGCGCATTGTTCTTGAACATCTTGCGAAATAATCGCATGTAAATTTTACCGCGACATATTTCCATTCGGAGTATGTCGCGGCACATTATGCAGGGGCGTATTGCAATACGCCCCTGCATAATGTGCCTATTGTTTATTTATCCTGAAAAACACAGATGAAATTGTAATGTATGTACCTCGCCCCCTAAATCCCCCGCAGGGGGACTTTATAAAAATCATGATCTTACAGTGCCCCTGCGGGGGATTTAAGGGGCGAAAAATGATACATTTACAAATGAATACAAACACCTATTTTTTAGATCTGAACCCGAAAACGCTTCCGCATATTCCGCCCATTATGTGCGCGAACTGGGAAATTGAATCCTGCTGAAATGCGGTAACTATCTCTTTTGTCAAAAACAGAAGTATCACAAGGATAAATGTAAGCGGGATTTCACCGGCTTTAAAATTTGTAAATGAGATGAGAATGATGAGCATAAAAACAATTCCGCTTGCACCAAGTAAACCTGAAGGGAAGAAAAAGGTATTTAAAAGACCTGTAATCCCTGCCGCAATTATCATCATGAGCAGAATTTTTTTCGATCCGTATTTCTCTTCAAGAATCGGTCCGAGAAGCAGAATAAATGAGAAATTACCAATCAGATGATTCCAGTCCCTGTGCCCTATTGCATGGGAAAAAACTCTAAGATAGCTGAATGGATCTGCAAGATCCATATGCGGGTAGCATATAAAGAAACTGCGTATAAGATTCCCGTGCATAACCTGATCTGCAGTCAGAACAACTGCACAGATAATTGTAAATGTCAATATCACCGGAGAATTGTAGGTGATTTTCATATGTATTCCTTTCGTTTATTCAAAAAAGAGTTTTTCGGCCAGCCATATGAGATTATCTGCAAAGTGATCAATGTTTTCGCACCCTTCCAGATCATTGCTCACTTCACCGGCACTGCGGCCAAATGCCACATTCCAGTAGCGTGACCCGGGAACAACCATATCATTTATCATGTACCAGTAAAGTAACTGAGCATAAGTGAAATTATGCCCGGCACGCCTTGCAACAACAAGCGGTCCGCCTATTTTGCGGGAAAGCTTAAAACCGTCCGCGCGTGATACATATCCGACCCTGTCAAGTATCGCCATAATATTGGGCGTTGCAGATCCAAAATAAACAGGAGATCCGCATACAAAAATATCTGCCTCACAAATACTGGAATACACCATTTCGAAATCATCACCGGTTATTGAACATTTATGATTTCCTGCACGACACGCTTCGCACGCCCTGCATGGTTTGACTTCAATATCAGCACAGCGGATTAGCGAAGTTGCAATGTTCTTCTGTTCGAACCGATCAATGCATCGGTTAAGCAAAATCTCAGTATTACCATTTTTTCGTGGTGAACCACACAATAAAACAGCCTTCATGATTAGTATTCCTGTTCAAATTTACTGTCTTGAATTAAAAATATACATGTATCGATTTATAATAAAAATAAGTTATAATTATATGATTGTAATCAAATTACACTGTCTATGTCCAAAGTACTCTTATAAAAATATTAATAACAAAGGTTTTTTAATTTAAACAAAATTGTCTCATAATACCAGTCATGTCTCAATAACAATAAGTATTTAAAATAATCTAAATTCAGCTGAAACCATATACTTAGTTCCTGTTTTTCCTTTAATTTGTAATAAATTGACAAATATAGATTAAATTATAAATTTTGTCTCCAGCCTCCTGAATCCCCCGCAAGGTGACTTCTAAGACTCTGATTTTTATGAAGTCACACTGCTGAGGCGATGATTGATGCATATACAAATAAATTCCTTAATCAGGTTTATTTTAAAAAAAAATCTCTGTAATACATATTTGTAATTTATTTTCAGATTCCTATTATTCAATAATTTAAGGATTAGTCAAATGTTTTCTAATTTAAAGTATTATGTTGCTGCAGTTTCAATATGCGCTGTCATCAGTGGCTGTTCTCTGGACACCCTCTCTAAAAATCAGATCGGCTACTACACCGGAAAAATTCCCTGTTCAGATTGTCCGGGTATAGTTGTAAGTCTTGATCTGAGAGAAAAAGCAGTCTATGAGTCGGAACAGATGTACATGGAGCGAAAAAAGACGGTTAAAGAAAAAGGAACCTGGCGGATTATAAAAGAAAAAGATGTTCTGGGTAAGATGCAAAACACTCTAGAATTAACCCCCTATGAATCATCTGCAAAGACTCTATACATTCTGGTGAATAATACAACATTACAGCTTCTTGACACTTATAAGATGCAGATTGAGACTGCAACTTTGAAAAAACATGTCAACTAAAGAATCTCTATAAGCGAGCCTGAGCGGAAATGTGCTGCCTGTGAGTCTATAATAGAAAATTGTTTATTGAAGATGCAGTATATTTCAGATGAAATCATATTTGAACAGGAGAATACAAATGAATAAAATTCTATCTTTTTTTTCACTGATAATATTAGGAACCGCAGTGTCTGGATTCAGCGCAGAACCTGCTAATTCACTCACTGGCCAGTGGAACGTAAGTGATCAGGGACTTATTCTTGTCTTTTCAGGCAAAGATTCACTCAGCGTATCAAGCACTACTGATTCCAGTGTCCAGGGTAAAGGAACATTTGTTAAAACAGATACAACCTTTTCTGCATCAATAAAAAACAATGACATAGTGATGAAAATGGATTACCGGTATCGTTGGAAAAACAAGGATAATATTGAAGCACAGGCAGTTCTTTTTACAGTAAATGGTGATTCTGTCGAGTCTCCTAAAGATTGGACTGCGATGACACGATATGTTCCTGCGAAAAAAACTGATGTAACAGGTTCTAATGATACAAAATCTGTTAAATCATCTAAATGAACTGATATTATGCCTTTAGAGACCACAAATACAAGAGCGTGAATATGGAAAATTTATTCTGACATTTGATGAATTCCGGTGTTATATTGTCATATTGCACATATTTGTTTTGTATCCACGTTATGCGTGATCATCACAGAAAAAAACTAATGACCTTTTTCCAGAAATAAGATAATGAAAATTACCTTTATCTATCCTAAATTTGACAAATTTCTTGAAACCTACCCCGAACTGGCGGAAATGCCGGAAATTGCGGCAACCTGGGCATACAGAATGCCTCCTGCAATGGGAATACCGATTCTTATAAACATAACTCCGCCTGATATCGAGTGGCGTATTATTGATCAGAATATTGAACCAGTTGACTATGATGACAATGCGGATCTCTTTGCAATCAGCTACTTTACTCCTCAGTCAGGATATGCATACGAGATTGGTGATGAACTGATAAAGCGCGGAAAAAAAGTAATCATGGGCGGCATGCACCCGTCGATGATCCCAGAAGACGCATCCCTGCACTGTACAAGCATCTGTATCGGTGAGGGTGACACAGTATGGCCTGTAGTAATAAAAGACCTTCGCGCGGGTACACTTCAGAAAGTCTACAAAGCTATTGAACCTCCAAAACCGGAAGAAATTGTCTCCCCAAAGGCAGGAATTTTTGATATTGAAGATAAATACGACTGGCACGCATCACTATTGTCAGTTACACGCGGCTGCCCATTTGGATGCGACTGGTGCAATGTGCCGATTTATCAGAGCAACAAAATACGTTTACGTCCAATAGAAACAGTTGTTGAAGAGATCCGTAAATTATCGGGAAAAGAATTTTATATAACAGATGATATGATCATGCTTAATAGACCAAAGATTCAGGCCTACATGATGGATCTCTGCGAGAGAATCAAGGATTTCAAGGTAAATATGTTTCTGTCCTGTTCGCCGGCAATGAACAGTGATCCCGCATATTTTGATGCAATCGCGGCAGCCGGTGCAAAGAGCATGTATACAGTATTTGCAAGTGATCCGTTCAGCGCCCGTTTCTATGCAAGGCATCCGGGAATATGGGACCGCACCATCGATCTTGTCAAGCAGCTGGAAGATCGCGGCATTCGTTTCTTCGGCTCATTTGGAGTAGGGTTTGATACCTGTTTTGAGGATCAGTTCGATCTCATTCTTGAATTCTGCCATAAAGCAAATGTCAAGACCGCTGAATTTTTTATTGCAACACCATTTCCAAATACACCGTTCTGGCATCAGATTAAAAATGAAAACCGTTTTATTGAAACTGACTGGAAGAAATTCAACTGCGCGAATGTTGTATTTAAACCTAAGCATACATCACCGCAAGCTCTGCGTAATGGATTTGTGACACTCTGGAAAGAATTTTTCAAAAGTGTGAACCATGAAGTATCACTGAGCACTTTTCATCAGAAGCTTGACAATATACTCAAGTCGCGTGAGTTTTCCCAGCAGGTAAAAGATGCTGTTGCAAGGGGTATGAAAAATGCCGGTATCAACAGTACAAAATAAAAGAGGCATTCTGACTTGTGCCGCTGTTATCTTAGAATAGAAACATTTATTACATACTAAAAAAATAGCAGGAGTTTCCTTTGAATAAAAAAGCGATTATAACCGGAGGATCAAGGGGTATAGGGGCTGCGGTAGTTGAAGAACTGGTCAGCGATGGATTTGATGTGGCATTTTCCTATGTGTCAAACAAAGCAAAAGCAGATGCTCTTGTTGCCGCCATGACTGCAAAAGGGGCAAAAATTGCAGCATTTCAGGTCGACGTCTCCGACTTTGATTCCGCGGCTGCATTTATAAACACAGCGAAGGAATTCCTTGGTGATGTTGATGTACTGGTCAATAATGCCGGTATAACAAAAGATAAAACTCTTTTTATGATGAAACCTGAAGAATGGAATGCTGTAATCGACACGAATCTGACAGGATGCTTCAATATAACCAGAAACATAATCAGTTATTTTCTAAAAAGCAAACACGGCTGCATTATAAATATTACATCAGTAAGCGGACTTATGGGAATAGCGGGTCAGACCAATTACTGCGCGTCAAAGGCAGGCATTATTGGTTTTACACGGGCACTTGCAAAAGAATCTGCCCGTGTCGGAGTGACTGTAAATTGTATAGCCCCAGGGTTCATTGACACGGAAATGACACAGGCCATGCCCGAAAAGCATCTTGAGGAGATAAAAACCATGGTTCCAATGCGCAGAATGGGGACAGCACGCGAGGTAGCAGAGCTTGTCTCATTTCTGGCATCAAAGAAAGCTGCGTATATTACAGGGCAGGTTTTCTCAATTGATGGCGGACTGACGATCTGAGGTTGAGGTTGAGGTTGAGGATAAAGACAAGACATTGATTTTTAACTATATAGAGGATTTGAGATGTTTAATATTCAGGAAATTATGAAAAATGTACCGCACCGGTATCCGTTTCTGCTCATTGACAGAGTGACAGAATTCAAAGAGAACGAATCGGTGACAACTTTAAAAAATGTTACTATCAATGAAGCGCAGTTTCAGGGGCACTTTCCGGGAATTCCAATTCTGCCGGGTGTATATATAATAGAAAACATGGCACAGTCAGCATGCTTTCTTCTGGCAAAATCCGGTGGCGGCCTAAAGGAAAACGCAGTTTATTATCTTGGAAAAGTAAAAGGAATATCATTTCTGCAGCCGGTTGTTCCGGGTGATCAGCTTATTACGACTGTCTCAATTGAAAAGCAATTCGGTGACAGCGCAATGGTAAATGCCAAATCTTATGTCGATGGCAAGCTTGTTGCAAAGGGTGATTTGATGTTTGGAATGAAAATTTCCTGATCCGGATCACGATTTATCATGAAAAACTATTTTTTTCATTTATTTTAAATAATCTGATTTGGCATTTTTAGTCTTATTAACTATATTAACGATTCTTATAAAAACTTATCCCTTATTTCAGTCAAGGGACTTCTTAGAGCTATGAGTGAAAACAGAGTTGTAATTACAGGTTTAGGGTTGGTCACTCCTATTGGTACAGGAGTGGAAAAATTCTGGCAAGCTGCATTAAAAGGCGAGAACGGTGTCCGGCCATTGCAGATTTTTGATCCTACTGAGTACAGGACAAAAACTGGTGGTGAAGTACTGGATTTCGTTCCTGAAGACCACATGAAAGCTGATGATATTGCACGTATGGGCAGATCAAGTCAGTTTGCAGTTGCAGCCACCGCAATGGCATTAAAAGATTCTGGAATGGATATCTCAAAAATGAATCCATACAGGTTCGGTGTATGCATGGGTACAACCATGGGCGAACCGCAGATTCTTGAAAAAGGTGTGAAGATAAAGTATCAGACAGGTGATTACCGGCAGATACCGTCCACACTCCCCCGCCAATATCCATGTGCAAGTATTCCGGCAAATATCGCACGTGTATTCAATCTCAAAGGTCCGCATATCATTGTTCCTACAGCCTGTGCTGCAGGAAACTATGCAATAGGCTATGCCTATGACCTCATGCGTCTGAATAAAATTGATTGCGCTATCTGCGGAGGAAGTGATCCATTCTCAGGCATTGCATTTACCGGTTTTAACCGTCTGCTTGCAACCACGCCTGATATAGTTCGTCCTTTTGATCTTAACAGATCCGGTATGGCTGTAAGTGAAGGTTCCGGAATTCTTCTGATAGAGCGTCTTGACAGTGCTCTTGCACGCGGAGCAAAGATTTATGCTGAAATTATCGGGTATGGTCTTGGATGCGATGCATTTAAAATGACAATTCCTGATCCAACAGGAAGCGGCGGCATTATAGCCCTGAAACGCGCTATTGCAAACTCGGGGATTTCAGCCGACGATATTGATTATATCTGCGCGCACGGAACCGGTACAGGCGAAAACGATAAGATGGAAACAATGATTGCTAAAGAGGTACTTGGTGAAAAGAAAGCACATTCAACACCAATGACTTCACTGAAATCGATGCTCGGGCACACCATGGGCGCAGCATCTGCAATTGAAGCCGCAGCTTGCGCACTTATGATTCAGAATGATGTTGTCCTGCCGACAATCAATTATGAAACTCCGGATCCTGAATGTGATCTTGATTATGTTCCTAACAAAGCAAGACAGATGAAACTTGATGTCGTAGTCTCTAATGCTTATGCATTTGCAGGCAATACATCAACAATAGTCCTCAGAAAATATAAAGGATGATGCAAAGAAATGGCTCCCACAAAAATTTTTATTACTGATGTCGGAATTATCAGCGCATTAGGTATGGGTTTCGAAAAAGTTTCTGAGAGTCTTTCACAGAGCCCGCATATTTCATCTGTAAAAGATTACGAATTTCATCAATTTGAAAAAGAAATTCCATGCTATCAGGTACGTGATTATGAACCGGAAGTGGTTCTTGGAAAAAAGGGTCTGCGCCTAAAAGATCATTCAACAAAACTGATTCTTGGTACTTTTGAGACTTCATTTAAAGATATAATGGAAAATTCTGATGAAGAGAACCGGCCTGGAATCTGCATCGGTACTGCATTTGGAAGTGTTCAGAGTATTGGTGATTTTCTAAGTGACTCAATTGTAAGCGGCGTTCATGCAGTGAATCCTCAGGCTTTTGCAAATACTGTTATTAATGCGCCTACAGGCAATGTAAATATCCGCTACATCGCAAGGAATCTAAGTGCAACAATATCAACAGGTTTTAACGCAAGTATTGATGCGCTGATCTATACATTTGACTATCTTCGCAGAGGATATTTACAATCTGTAATAGCAGGCGGACTTGAAGAAATCAGTTACTATTCGATTTTAGGAATTGAAAGAACCGGTATAATGTCAGACGACTCAGCAGCAAAACCATTTTTTGCATCGAGCAAGGGTGTAATAATGGGTGAAGGATGCGCGGTCATGATGCTTGAAACAGAAGCTTCTGTCAAGACACGCAGCTCAAAACCAATCGCTGAAATAGTCGGAACCGCAAGCACATTCGATTCACAGGCTGCACAAAGTCAGAATGGCACTTCTGATAATGAAGCCGCAAAAGTCGCAATAATCACGGCATGCAATGAAGCAGGTATCACACCTGACCAGATAGACTTTGTCGCATCAGGCGCAAGCGGAAATCCGGTTGTTGACCGCCTTGAAGCAAAAGCGATTATTGCAGCAATAGGATCAAATATTCCGGTTACTGCATACAAACGTTTTACTGGTGAATGTTATGGCGCATCAGGAGCAATCAACACAGTCTGCGCTCTTTCTGATATGAAAAACAACAGAATCTCCGGAATTGGTGATGATTACCCGGTTATCGACAATATTAATATAGTCCGAACCACTATTCAGAAAAAAAGCACTTATGTACTTGTAACATCAATGGCATGTGATGGTAACTGCAGCGCGATTATTTTAAAGAATGTAAATTAACATTAAATATACTTATAGGGAGTTTTTTCATGAATCATGATGAAATTAAAAAGAACATCCAGAGCCTGATTGCAGAAATAGCTGAAGATATGGATGTCGACACAGATGTTATTACTGATGATGCAAGCTTCGTTGAAGACATGGGTCTGGATTCAATGGCACTGCTCGAAGTTCTTGCTACAATGGAAAAGAAATTCGGCGTTTCTATACCTGAATCTGAATTTCCAAACATTACTTCAATTAACAAATGTACTGCAACTGTCGAGAAATATCTCGCAGCAAAGAAGTAACTTTTTTCAGGCTGCTCTCTGATATATGAGCAGCCTGATCTTTTCCAATGCACCCATTCTCAGTATTCAAACTCTCATCATCTATAGGAAGCAATGTTTATTTTGTAAACACATCGCCTCCTGTAATTATTGACAGCGGACATCCGCACTTTGCAAATGAAACAGTTTTTTTAATGAGCAGTCTGTTGCCGCTTGAAAAGACAGCCTATATTCTGAGTACCCATTCGCATCCTGACCATCTTGGAGCAGCATCACTCTTTCAAAACATTTCAAAAGCATCACACTGCATCTTTCATCCATCGAAAAATGAAAAACTGACGCCTCTTCACAAAGAACAGATTCGTCTTAACATTGAAGAACCACAATATGACCGTATTCTTGATGATGGTGAGAAAATCATTCTTGATGATGACATAATTCAAGTTATTCATACTCCGGGTCACGCTGACGACCACTGCTGTTTTTATTTTGAAAAACGGCGGTTTTTGTTTACAGGTGATCTTCTGGCCAATAATGATACAGGTTTCCTAAATCTTAACAAACCATACAAAACCGCACTTCAGGAACTCATGTCTTCAATCGCTAAATGTCAGAAACTCACAACGCATCGTGTTTTCAGCGGTCATGGTGAAGCCTATCGAACTGCACCGTGGGACAGGCAGATCAGAAAATTGCAGCTTCTGGAACGTAATCCCCAGCACATTATACCTCATACCCTGATTTCACCATTTCTCTTTTTTCTCTGGGCAAAAGGCGATACAACCCGTGATGTGTGTGAAAAATATATTCTTGAACATGGTTACTTATTTAATGATTTTCTTGAAAATGTAACATCAGACTTACTGCTTAAAGAGTTTCGGAAACTGGTCTGCATGCTTGAATTAACAGGAGTGATTTCATCAAACGGTTCAATGTTGTGCCATCACTTCACACAAGATCTGCATTCTATGTGGTTCAGATAAGCTGAACATGTAATTTTTGCGTTGTTTAATACGCGGAAAACTACTATTTTTGTCTGATAAATTCAACAACTATTTCTATTCACTTTTTCCTAACCGGGTTCAATGAGTTTAAGTAAATTTTTACAGACAAATATTCTTCCTGTTATTAAAGGTAAACGTCCGGAGGAACTTAAAGCAGTCGTCATTGAAAGTGGAAGAACCTGGTTTCTTGATAATCCACAGGAATGTCAACTGATTGAAACCAACCTTAAAAATCTTCAGCGCGACTATTCACAAGATCTGATTGAGCGGATAAAGGATAATATTCTTCTTCATTATTTTGAAAAACTGCTTCCTCTGGTCTGCACGCCAGACCAGTTCGCAGCATTTATCAATGATAATGTTGACTGTTCAGATTATATTTCACGTCTTGAATCAATTCGCGAAAGCGGTCGCGGGATTCTTCTGGCAACAGCACATTTCGGCGGTGTTGAACTGATTGGCCCTGCTATTGCCACTCATAAAATACCTGTCAGTATTGTGTTGAAATTTTCAACCGAGCAGATGTCGCGTACATCAAATGATCTTGCAGAAAAATTTCTACAAAGCGGCAGTTTCGGTCCGATGAAATTTATTGAGCTTGGTAAACCTAAAACAAGCGCAGCACTTGATATGGCAGCAGTACTCAGACGCTCCGAATCACTGCTTGCTGTATTCGACGAGAAAACTGATTACAGTATCCCTGTCACCCTTATGAATAGAAAATTCTGGGGTGGTGCCGGATTACATAAACTTATCGCATACACACAAAGAAACATAGCACTTTTTACCGCCTTTATGATTCGTCAAAATAATGGCAGATATAAACTTCTGTTAAATGAGATAGATTGTTCAAGTGAAGTGGTGATACAGAAACTTTATGATTCCCTTGAAGATTTACTTTCGAATAATTTTGAACAATGGTATTTTCTTCATGAAGAACTGCCGCTGGTCGATCAAACGATATGATTATATGTATTAAACGCCTTGAGATTTATTATTATGCATTAAAACCATGGCTCAAATTCAAATGCGTTGACATTGGTATTACAATGAAAGGTACTTTATGATACTTAGATTTATTTATCCCCGTTTCAGAAAATTTCTTGAAAGCCACAAGGAACTTGATAGTTTTCTGAGTAAGTATCTGGTTGGTAATTATACCATGCCGCCTTCCCTGGCTTTACCAATACTTGCAGCCCTGACGCCTGATGAACATGAAGTACGACTTACAGATGATAACTACGGTGACCCGATAGATTACGATGAAGAGGTTGACGCAGTAATAATAAGCTGTTTTACTCCTCAGGCACAGCGTGCCTTTGAAATTGCCGATGAATACCGAAGACGCGGAACAACTGTTTTAATGGGCGGCATACATCCGACAGCAGCTCCGCAGGAAGCCATTCTTCATGCTGATTCAGTATGTATCGGTGAAGGTGAACCTGTGTGGCCATCCATGCTTGATGATCTTAAAAGTAAATCCCTGAAGCAGTTTTATTCCTCAGATGAAACATACTCCCTTGCAGATTTTCCAAACCCCAAACGTAATATTTTCAAACCTGATGTTTACAAATGGAATGCACATCTTGTACTGACCACCCGAGGATGCCCTGTACAATGTGACGGATGCCCAATTCCTGATAAAGAAGGTTTGCCGGTACGTTTACGTCCAATAGACAATATTATTGATGATATCAGGACAATGCAGTATAAACAGTTTTACTTTACTGATGACACAATCATGCTGCCCGGGAAGAAATATTCAAGATTCATGCTGTCTCTTATGGAACGCACCTCAGAGCTTGATGTAAGCATCTTTGTCGCATCGACCATGATGATGCTTGCTGAACCGCAATTTTATAAAAAACTTGCCAAAGGCGGCGTATCATCAATGTATACTGTTTTTGGCTTTGACAGAGTGTCGCAGCAGCTTTTTGATAAATCATGTACAAAGGAACAGTGGCAGGCCGCAATTGACCTGGTGCACATGAATGAGGATGCGGGCATTCACTTCTTTGCATCAATAGGTATCGGATTTGATAATCAGGACCGGAGTGTTGTTGAACGAATACTGAAATTCTGCCATGACGCTAATATTGACCTTGCGGAATTCTACATCCCCACCCCCTTTCCCGGAACACCATTCGGCCGACGGGCTGAAAAAGAAGGCAGAATACTTCACAAAAATTATAATACATGGAATCATGGTAATATTGTGTTCAAACCTCTGAACTTTACAGAGAAAGAACTAATGGACGATTTCTATACATTATGGAAATGTTTCTATTCAGGGATCGAGCCGGATTCGACATTGCGTACCTTTGATATTGCCAAAAAATCTTAGTGCAGAATTGCGAGAACTTGAAAAAATGTCACAGAGGTGGGATGCAGTTTTTATAGGATCAGGTATCGGCGCGCTGACTTGCGGAGCATTTCTTGCCAAAGCTGGAATGCGTGTGAGGATACTCGAGAAACACTACCGCATTGGCGGTTACGCTCACAGTTTTAGCCGAAGTCCATTCAGATTTGAATCCGGAATTCATTCCGTACCAATGGGTAAAGGCGGATACATTGACACACTTCTTAAAGCGCTTGATATTGACAAAAAAATTGAAACAATATCACATGGCAACATGTTCAGCACAGCATTCGGGGATAATAAACCTTTTATAATGCCGTCATCGCTTGACGAAATTAAAGAGCATCTTTTTTCATCATTCCCCCATGAGCAGGATTCAGTAAATGCTTTACTTGCAGATATGGGAAGTCTTTACAGAAATGTCATCGGCCCGCTTTTTCATTTTGAACCCAAAGGCAATGAGTCCAATCCATCAATACTTACAAAATATCTCGATCATAATTACCAGTCATATATTGAAAGTTATATAAAGGATCCGAAACTCAGAAACCTTTTCTTTGCACAGTGGCCATTTACCGGTCTTACACCTGACTGCACTGCAACCACATTTTTCACTCTGCTCTTCTATGTACATGCAGTTGAAGGCAACCACTATCTAAAAGGCGGCTTTGAAACACTTGCGGACGCACTCGCATCTGTCATCACTGACAATGGAGGTGAAGTCACTACAAATACAAATGTGACAGGTTTACATAGTGAAAAAGGTTCAATCCGGCATGCAGAGCTTGAATCAGGTGAAACTGTCGAGGGCAGGCATTTTATATCAAATACAAGCCCCCATGTTCTGCTTGAACAGCTGTTATCCCCAAAAGATGTCAACCGGCTGTGGCAGAAGCGTGCCCAAAACCTAACCTGTGCAGCATCAGCGGTTGGTGTATACCTTGGACTCGACACAGATATTTCATCCCTTATTCCACAGAATATTCATTTCTGGTTTAAAAATGATAATTTCCTCAGGATTAAAGACCGGATCAACAATTGTACAGATTCTGCAGATGATCATCTTATTGTACTTAAGACTCCTGCAGCATCAGAAAATCCGACACTCTTTCTCATGAGATTTGAGAATTACAATTACAGCAGCAACTGGAAATCCGACAAGGAAAAGATTGCAGATTCCATGATTGCCAATGCAGACAGACTTTTTCCTGGTATGTCAAGTCATATCAAGTGCCGGGTAACTGCATCACCGCTTACATTCGAGAGATATACAAATAACACAAACGGATCAATTTACGGATTTGCAAATCTTTCAGAACGTTACAACG
>Ga0209373_10001450_pt1 | contig 27660 bp, 17 predicted proteins | sample Higcelweek5metaG_FD_187173 | JGI IMG/M metagenome (GOLD analysis project Ga0209373, IMG submission 187173) | Freshwater pond sediment microbial communities from the University of Edinburgh, under environmental carbon perturbations - High... | ecosystem: Environmental > Aquatic > Freshwater >... | reverse complement strand
GTTACCCTAAAAAGCGCTTTACCACTGCCAGCAGTTGATCCTGCTGGAACGGCTTGACAATCCAGCCCGTTGCACCGGAAGCCTTGGCTTCGGCCTTTTTGCTGTCTTCGGATTCCGTGGTCAGGAAGATGATCGGAACGAAGCGGCAGCTCGGCAGGGTGCGCACCTGCTTGATCAGGGTCAGCCCGTCCATCCGCGGCATGTTCAGATCGGTCAGGATCAGGTCAACCGGCCCCTTGGCCAGCACATCCAGCGCATCCTGCCCGTCAACAGCGGTCCGCACGGTATACCCCGCCCCCTCAAGGGCAAAGCTCACCATCTGGCGCATGCTGGCGGAATCATCAACGCTCAGAACAACTTTCGACATTGGTCACTGACCTCCAATCAAATCAACCTTCTCCGCGTGCCGATGGACGCGCCAATCCAGGCAGAGAGCAGACGCCGCAGGAACGAGGTGCCCGTTTCGTCAACAGGCGTACAGTCGGGCGAGACTGTCTGTCCGTCAGCTCTGGCTTGCTCTGCGTCTACGGGCATTTGCCAACGTTCAAAGATCAAACGTATTGCGCCACCACTGCGATTGATTTCCACCATTGCGATACCGTGGTCTCCTGTATCGCTGCTGTTATAGGCTCTTAAACGAAACACGATATGTTCGCAATAAATTTTCACAGTCAAATCAATTTAACCAATAACGATCACAATGATCGTTATTTGCGCCCTGAGATATACCATATACACAGAATATTCATTTTTCAAATATGACTAATATAAGACCATAAAACACTTTTTCACCATCAAATTAGCCCATTAATATACTTTTTTAATAATAAATATACCACATTCACTTGCATAAAGTAGTCCGTACAAATGTAAATCACAAGCAGGATCGTCGCCATTAATCTATAAGTATATTGATGAATCTCAAACAATGGAGAGAGAATCCGGTTCCAGACCAGTGTGCGTTACATGGGATGCAGGCATCACTGGTCCAACATTTTAATTTATCGTAGTGATTTTGCGCAAAACCGGTTCCCACTTTTGCGCTCACGGCTCTCCCCTGGAGCAATGAGCACCAGCCCGATCAGGAAAGCGCGCGGCCTGCCCGTCGGCGTCACTGGGAAAAAAGGCTGCAACCCCCGGCCTCAAATCCCCATCCCGGCATCCAGTTCGCCGGTCTGGCGTTCGACCTCTTTCAACAGCTCGTGCAGCGGCGCATCGCGAAAACCGTGCTGCACAAGCTGACGAACGGTGTTGATCAGATAATCGCGGTTCAGCCCGGCGTGGCCGCAGGCTTCCATGATGATGGATGCCGCCTGCGGGGTCGGCAGTTCGCCCGCATAGGAGCGGTGGGCCGGGTCAGCCACCACCACGAACGACTCACGGGTGCGGCCATCGCGCAAACGGACCGGCAAGTAAGCCTCGCGGTAGGCATAGGCCAGCAATTCCCGCTCGCGCAGATACTCCAGCACCTCGGGCCAGCGGGCGGCAGCGACCCGAAAGGCCACCCCGGTACAACTGCCCCCCCGGACTGAGACCCAACACCAGCCCCGGACGGCTTTTGGTGCCGCGATAATGGTGGGAGTAGATACAAAAGCTGCGGTGATAGCCGTCGATTTCGGCGGCTATGGCTTCCTGGTGCTCAAAGCCGGGATTCCACATCAGGGATCCATAGCCAAAAACCCAGTATTCGGGGAAAGACAGCGGAACAGTCATGATGCTGCACAGTGGCAGAAAAGTCCCCGTCTTGCCAAGGGGTGTGTCTTGCCAAGAAGCGAGGGCTTCGTCATAACTGAGCATATCGCCGCCAAGGAGTGCATCACCATGCGCCGCCCGCTTGTTAACCTCGCCTCTGCCCTGCTGATGGCCCCGTTTCTTGTCGCGCCATCCGCCCCGGCTGTGGCCCTGACCTCTGACCAGCAGCAGGAAGCCATCAACTTCACCGCTGCCAATGCCGCGTTCTTTGCCTACCACGAAGCGGCCCATGCCCTGATTGCCACCCTCAACCTGCCGGTGATCGGGCGCGAGGAAGACGCCGCCGACATGCTGGCAGCCTCGATCATGATCCCGGCCGAAGGTGGTGATGATACCCGCGACCAAAAGATCATGGACGCCATTGACGGCTTTGCCCTGGTCGATGGGCTGGCAGGGGAAAGCCCCGGCGAAGAAGACTACATGGACGAGCATGGCCTTGATGCCCAGCGGTATTACCAGCTGGCCTGCCTGCTGTATGGCTCGGACCCGGATGGCTTTGCCGAGTATGCCGAGGCAATCGGTCTGACCGAAGACCGCCTGAGCAGTTGCCCCGACGAATACAAACGGGCCACCCAGTCATGGCAACGCCTGCTGGCCCCCTATCAGCCCAAGGGCGGCGCATCGAACGCCTTTAATCTGGCGTGGGACCCGCAGGTGCGCGGCCAGCGCTGGACACAGGCGGTCAAGCAGGCGCGGGCACTGGATCAGGTGGTCGCCGACCTCAACAGCCGGGTATTTCTGCCCAAGCCGATCACCATGACCGTTACCGCCTGTGGTGACGAAGTCAACGCCTGGTGGGACCCGGAAAGCCAGAGCATCACCATCTGCGCCGAACTGATCGAGCTGTTCGGAAATGCGGTCGAAGAAGACATTCTTGCTCAGGGCGATGATGCCAACGACAGCCGCGATGATACCAGCGACAGCACCGGCAAGATGGGGAGCAAGGGCGGGGCTGCCCCCAGCGGGGGTACCGGAAAGAAGATCGGCGGCAAATCCGCCTCCGACCCGGACGGTGTGACGTTTACCGTCGAAAAGAAATGACAAAAAGCAGGGCTGGATCACTCCGGCCCTGCTTGTATCAGGCCTGCGTCAAAGGTTAGCCGCCGATTTCGCCGCCATCCTTTTTGGTGATCGCCACCACGCTGGGCAGCGGCGGCATGTCGGCCTTGAAGCGCGGGAAGCGGGTTGACGGCTTGTCATAGGTCGAGCCTTCGCCCGGATGCTGCACCGACACGAACAGCGTCTTGCCATCGGGGGTGAATTCCGGCCCGCACATTTCGGCATCACGCGGCACGGCGTAGAAGAATTTGGTCAGCGCCCGCTGGGCCCCATCGACCTGCGTCGCATAGATGCCATCGGGAACCCCGCGCTTGGCCTGATCCCCGCCCTGATCGGTGGCAATCCACAGACGACCGTAACGGTCAAAGGTGCAGTTATCGGGAGCTGCCAGCCAGCCGTTCGAGGTTACATCCGGGTGGTACCTGGCGCCGACATCGGGCTTGGACGGATCGCCAGCCAGCAGCAGGATATCCCACTGATAGGTATCGGCGGTGTGATTGGCCGCCTTGCCTTCGCCGCCCGGCGCAGTCAGTTCCAGAATGTGGCCATAGGCATTGTTGGCGCGCGGGTTGGCGGCATCAATTTGTTCCGGCTTGCGCTTGGTGTTGTTGGTCAGCATCACGTAGACGCGACCATTGACCGGATTGGTTTCCACGTCTTCCGGGCGGTCCATCGGGGTGGCCCCCAGCAGTTCCGAGGCCCGGCGGGCTTCGATCACCACATCGGCCTGGCTGGCAAAGCCATTTTCCGCCGTCAGCTTGCCCTTGCCATGGATCAGTGGCAGCCAGCTTACCGTGCCGTTGGCATCAAAGCGGGCCACCGACAGCGTACCTTCGTCCAGCAGGCCCATGTTGGCCTTGCGGTCGTTGGGCACAAACTTGCCCTTGGTGACGAACCGATAAAGGTATTCAAAGCGTTCATCGTCACCGGTGTAGACCGTCACCCGCCCGTCCGGGTTGACCACACAGGTCCCGGCCTCGTGCTTGAAACGGCCCAGCGCCGTACGCTTTTTCGGGGTCGAGGACGGATCATAGGGATCAATTTCAACCAGCCAGCCAAAGCGGTTCGGCTCGTTCGGTTCCTTGCTGACATCCATCCGCTCAAAGAACCGGCCCCAGCCATATTCCGGCTTGTTCTCGATGCCCATCCGCTTGTGATTGCGGGCTTCGGGAGTGCCCTCCGGATTACCGGCAAAGTACTGGTGGATGTTTTCTTCCGCCGTCAGGATGGTGCCCCATGGGGTTTTCCCGCCCGCGCAGTTGTTCAGGGTGCCGATGATCTTGCGGCCCGACGGATCGGCCTTGGTCTTCAGACGGGCATGACCTGCTGCCGGACCGGTGGCTTCGCAGACGGTGGACAGGAAGGAAATGCGCCGGTTATAGCGGCTGTCAGCCACCACCGCCCAGCCATCCTTACCCTTTTTGACTTCGACGATGGTGTGACCATGGGCGGCCATTTCGACCTTCGCCTGATCTTCGCTGATCAGGTCCTTGGCGCTGTCGCCCTTCAGGCCGCTGAACATCAATTCGGTGTTGGTGTATTCGTGGTTGACGCACAGCAGCCCATGGTCCGACGCCTGCGAACCGACCGGCAGCGGCATGAAGCCGATGAAGTCGTTGTTGTAGCCAAACCGGCGTTCCTGCTCGGCCGGGGTCAGCAGTAGCGGATCAAAGGCATCCATCCCGCCGTGCAGGGCATCGCCCCACGACACCACCACCTGAGCCTTGTAGCCTGCAGCCACCTGCTGGTCTTCGGTAATCGACTTGGCCAGTTCCTGAAAGCTGAGCGCCGGAGCCGAGGTTTCGGCCTTGGCAGCAGCGGCAAAGGCTTCGCCCGGCAGCAGGGCATAGCGCGAGACGCCCCCGGCCAGCGCCGCAGAGCCAGCGGCGACGAACATGCCCTTCAGGGCAGCGCGGCGGCTGAGGCGAGAGGCGGCAACCTCTTCAAACGACGGCGAGGACAGCTGACGGTCTTCCATAGTCATTTTTATCCTGTTCCAGAGCTAAATATTGCCCCTGTTGTACTCTGGATTACCAAGTGGACAGGATGAAGTTTGAATGACCCTTCGATGATAGAACGATGAAACTATTCTGGTTTATACAAAAAAACATCCCCCACCGGTCTCCCGGCAGGGGATGAAAACCACGGGAAAAGCAAATCCCGAGCAGATGAATTCATCTGCGACGACGCATTTGCGAACTGCACAAACCCAAATCCCGAGCAGATGACGTCATCTGCGACGACGTATTTGCGAACTGCACAAACCCAAATCCCGAGCAGATGAATTCATCTGCGACGACGCATTTGCGAATGCCGAGACATCCCGCCTTAATGGCTCATCAGCACCGGAACGGTCATGTGGCGCAGCACATGGCGGGTGGCCCCGCCCAGCACCAGCTCGCGCAGGCGCGACCGGCCATAGGCCCCCATCACCAGCAGGTCAACGCCTTCGTCAGTGATCCGGGACAGCAGGGTGTCACCAACCTGCATGTCGTGGGCTTCGATGCTCTGGGCGTCGGCCTTCACACCATGGCGGGCCAGGCTGAGGCAAATGTCCGCCGACGGAATTTCGCCATGGCCGTTGCGGCCCGTGCCACCATGCGGATTGACGGCGACCACATTGACCCGATCGGCCTTTTGCAGAAACGGCAGGGCGTCACTGACCGCACGGGTCGCCTCACGGGTGGCATTCCATGCCACCATCACCGTTTTGCCCACCGAGGCAAAGGTTCCGCAATAAGGCACCACCAGCACCGGACGACCGGCATCCAGCACCAGATGATCGACCAACTGGTCCTGACCATCGGCCATTTCCCCGTCGGGATCAAACTGGCTGACCACCACCAGATCGGCATACTTGGCGTGCAGGGAGGTCTGTTCCAGCAGCTGGCCGTCAACCGCACGCCATTCATAGCGCACCCCGGCAGCCGCCGCCTTGCTTTCAAACAGCTTCTGCGCGGTCTCTGCGGCCTCGATCGACCACTTGCGCTGGGCTTCGGCCACTTCCGGCCCCAATTGTCCCATCACGAACTGCGGCACATACGGCGTGGTCCGTACGCACAGCCCGGTCAGATGGGCGTCATGGCTCTGCGCCAGTTGCAGTGCGATGTCCAGGCGCTGTTCGACACCGGCTGTGGTGTCCATGACAACCATGATAGTCTTGAGAGACATGACTTTTTCTCCTGAATGCCAACAGGGTGCGGTCTTCTTCACCTGACGGCAAAGCATGGCACCAGTCCGTAAAGGACAGACACGGAACCACCCGCCACCCCGGACGCATCATAGACAGTCGCGCACCGCGCGACCACCCCCCGTAGACGCTGCACCGCAGCACCAGCGCAAGAGGTACAGCCCTTTTCCCGATGCGACATAGCAATGCTAACACTATTATATTTCAGACCGTTATGCGTCTTTCACGCCCCAGAAGGCACAAAGATGCACAAGCAGCCCCCCCTGAAAAGAGGATCGCAACCCGCCAGGGCCCTATTCCTGCACGGTGACCGGGGCCACAAACACATAGCCCACCGTCCGCGCCGCCTTGACTGGCAGCGGCAGGCCGGTTTCTTCGCGGACCTTGCGGCGCAGGCGGGTCAGGATGGCATCAATACTGCGGTCTTCCTGCTCGCCGGGAGCCTTGCCCAGAGCTTCGGAAATCTGGTCGCGCGAGACGGAATGGCCTGCATCGGCCACCAGAACGCGCAGCACGCGGAATTCGGCATTGGTCAGGGACACCTGCGCCCCTTGCGGCGTGAACAGCGACCACGACGAGACCTCGAAAACCCATGGGTTTCCCGCCAGCGTCGCCGGTGACGGCTTGAAGGACGAGCGGACGGGAGACGGTACCGGGGGCGCCACCGCCGCAAAGGCCGGCAGGGACGCCGCAGGCAACGGCGTCACCGGCACAGCGGCATCGCTGATGTTCAATCGCCGTGACAGGCTTTCAATCACTGCCAGCAATTCACGCAACTGGACCGGTTTGACCAGATAGCTGTCAGCCCCCGAGGTCAGGCCGGTCACCCGGTCATCCACCTGATTGCGGGCGGTCAGCATGATGATCCCGACCGTCGGGCACAGGCTGCGCAGACGGCGAGCGACGGTAAAGCCATCACAGTCGGGCAGGTTCACGTCCAGCACCACCACCGCCGAGGCCCAGTCAACCTGCAAGGCGAACAATTCCTGTCCCGACGCGGCACCACAGGCATCCAGTCCGATCAGCGTCAGATAGCGGCAGACAGAATCACGCAGATCAGCATCATCCTCGACCACCACAATGCGAGCCATGTTTCCCCCTGCCTGCTCCACCACCAGACTCTATCCCGCCGTCACACAGTTGCCTGATGATCGGCAGGAAAAGCGGAAGCCTGGCTGATTATCTCCAAACCGGACTGCACTATATCAGCGAAATCAAGAAAACCACCAGAGCATTTTCCGGTGGATGCAAGGGGTTATCCCCAGAAAAAAGTAATGAAAATCACGGAGTTCCCAAAGGCAGTTCCACCCGGAACACCGTTCCCCAGCCTGCGGGCCCCGAGACACAGGCAATTGTTCCGCCATGATGCATTACGATCCGGCGGACCACATACAATCCCAGTCCGGCCCCGCCCACCCGGCCAACCGACGGCGAGCGGAAAAACTTGTCGAAGATCTGTTCGCGCTCTTCAACCGCAATCCCCTTGCCCAGATCGCAAACCTCAAGGACCACCCGCTGGCTGCCGACCGACATCCGCACGTCAATCGGCAACTCGGCAGGCGAATACTTCAGCGCATTGTCGACCAGATTTGACACCACCACCCGCAACAGGGTCGCATCCCCCCGCAGCAAGGCAGCCTCGGGCAAATGCAGCCGCATCCGTTCAGCGTCAACCAGAATGGCGAACTCCTCGCACACATCCTGCACCAGCCAGACCAGATCCAGCGTCTCCAGACGCAGGCTCATCGAGGTACTTTCCAGCCAGTCATCGGCCAGACAGGTTTCGATCAGGTCAGTCATCCGGGCCACCGCCCGCTGCACCTTGGCCAGTTCGCCCTGACAGTCGGCGGCTTGCGGTGGCAAGGTCAGCCCCAGAACCTGCGTGGCCGTTTCCACAATCGCCAGCGGCACCCGGAATTCATGCGAGACCATCGCCAGAAAATTCCGCTGCTCACGGCGGGCCCGGCGTTCGGTTTCAAGGGCATGTTCGGCCTGCTCTCTGGCCCCGAGCAGGCTGTGTTCCAGCTCTTTGCGCTGAGAGATGTCATTGAGACAAAACAGAACCGCCGTCAGCCCGCCATAGCGCAGGAACACCGCCGACGCCATCAGCCAGCGATCCCCCCCGGCCTTGCGGACCAACTGGATTTCACGGTCAAAGAACGGCAACTGACCAATCATGTCCTGCTGCAAGGTTGCGGCAATCTCGGGATGATCGCAGAATATCTGCAATGACAGTTCACCGGAAAAGACCTGCTCTGCCGGACCATTGATGAACAAGGGCCGCGCCGTGCGGTGTTCCATCACCATCATCGGAAACGAGGCCGCATCCAGCACCGCCCGCACCTGCCGTTCACTGTCCCGCAAGCGGTCTTCGACCTGACGCCGTTCCTGGATTTCACTGGCCAGAGCACGGGTGCGTTGAGCGATACGCTCTTCCAGATCCCGCTCGGACCGTTGGGATTCCTCCAGCAACCGGCGCTGTACCAACTGTCGTTCCCGCTCGGTCTGGCGCGCCTGCTGGATCAGGCCGAACCCGACCACCATCGCATGGCACAGGGTCACGAAATGCGTCGAATAGGGCAAAACGGTCCCCGGTGGCAGCAACCCGACATTACGCATCAGGATAGGAACGGAAGCGGCCAGAGTAATGGCAAAAGCCACCAGAAAAATGATTGCCCCCTGCTCACCACGGGTTATCACCAACCAGAAGGCCAGCCCCGTCACCAGAAAAATCAAAACCAGCAGCAGCATGTTGAGCGACGGAGTGGTGACATGATTCCCCCAGATGACACCGATCACACCCATCACAAAACCCAGGACAGCCAATCCCCGGAATACCTTGCTGATACGGGGGCAATGCAGCGGCAACCGCAACAGGCAATCCACCAGCATGATATTGGTGGTCAGCTGCATGCCATTAAAAAAGGGGACCACGGCAATCGGCCAGGTCATGTCGGAAAAGACATACAGGGATAGAAGGCCAGATGTATAAAGATTAACATAGAATGTTGTCACAATCTGGGAAAAGAATGAAAAATTGATTAGATTTCTTTTTGTCAAGAAATTAAGAATAGAGAACAAAAGAACATAAAAAGAAAGACTGGCAAAAGACGAAACAATAATCAAATCTTTTTTTTCAAATTCATGAAATTTATCTTCCTGCCAAATATCACCATCGACAGAAATTGTACTTTTGCTATGAACCTCGATGAAAAATGTTTTTTCCTCACCTTGTTCCAAATGAATCCGAAATCCCGGTCCTCGAACGAGCAAATCCCGCTGCTCCACCGGAATCATTTCCCCTTGCCGCGAAACCTGAAAGGTCCCGTCGCCCCGGGGCACGTACAGCGTCACATAATTCAGGAACGGCAATCCCATCGCCAAAATCCAGTCCGGCTGCCGGCTTTCGGACTGGACGGTAAAGCGCAGCCAGATGTGCGAGGTGCGATACCCGCCGGCATAGCCTGCGGCCAGATCCGAAAAGCCCCCTTTTTGAGAGATCTTTTGCACATCCTCGATCGTTGTGGTGGTGGTATTGTCTTCGTAAACGGACAGGCCTCCGTTCAGGGACAACGATGGCAGGTCATCGCGCAAGACCAGTGTCCCGGCCCAGACCGGTCCTGTCACCACCACAAGCAGAATCGGGAGCAAGGCCCCCAACAAGGCCCTCAGGAACAGGAAGCCGTCGTTTTGCATATTCCGGTGAACCCCCTTCGCCGCCGTCATCATCTCTATCGGGCTTCCCTCCGCGCCGCCACGGGGTGCGGACACAGGCATGGTCTGTTCAGTAAAAATCGACACTGGTTTACCGGACCATATCCCAAGGCACATATCCCTCCTAGGAACCATATGCCTCCCTCCACAGAAAGGGCATTATGCAACAACTTGCACACACCTGCTTTCCTCCTGATGATCCGATGAGAGGCGCCATTCCATGCAGCTTGCCCAAGCCCTCGTGTCCACCCCGGACGATCTGCCCCAGGCTGTCGCCCCGCTCCTTGCGCTTGATCCTGATCTGGTGCTGGTGTTCGGGAGCCCTGAAATCGTCTGTCAGGAGGGCTTCCATGACCGTCTGAGTGCCGCCTTGCCGCGCGAAAGCCTGATCGGGTGCAGCACCGCCGGTGAAATCGCCTGCGATGATGTGCATGAGCAAAGCTGCGTCCTGACCGCGGTCCGCTTTGAGCAGACCCCGATCCACATCCAGACCTTGCCGTTTGCAGCCGATGGCGACGCCACTGCTGCCGGTCACCATCTGGGGCAAGCCCTGCTCGCCGCCCGCCCGGAAAACCTGCGCAGTGTCCTGCTGTTTGCCCGGGGCACCAACATCAACGGCAGCGCGCTGATTGACGGCCTGCAAGCCACCATTGGGGAGCATGTGGTGATTGCCGGTGGTCTGGCCGGGGATGATGGCGCATTCCGGCATACGGTCACCATTTCCCCCGCTGGCATTTCCGACCAGACAATCGTTGCGGCAGGGCTTTACGGCGATGCGGTGGTTTTGCGCAATGGCTCGGCCGGTGGCTGGCATCCTTTTGGCCCCACCCGCCGCGTGACCCGTTCGCAAGGGAACATCCTTTATACGCTGGACGATGAACCGGCCCTGGACCTGTACAAGCGGTATCTGGGCGACTATGCCAGCGGCCTGCCTGCATCGGGGCTGTTGTTTCCCTTTGAAATGCTGAATGAAACCGCCGAATCCGTCGGCCTGATCCGGACCCTGCTGGGGGTCAACGAGGCAGACAAAAGCCTGACCTTTGCCGGGGACATCCGGGAAGGCGGCTTTGTGCGCATGATGCACTCCAGCACCGACCAACTGATTCTGGGAGCCGAACAAGCCGCCGATCTGTGCCTGGGTTCGGATCAGTCGGCAGCTCCGGCCTCTCCGGCGCTGGCGCTTCTGGTCAGTTGCGTCGGGCGCAAGCTGGTGATGGGCGACCGGCTGGTCGAAGAAGTTGACAGCGTGCAGGAAAGGCTTGCCAGCGAGCTGCACATTCCCGTAACCATCAGCGGGTTTTACTCCTATGGCGAGATCAATCCTCATGGAAAACTGCAAACATGCCAGTTGCACAACCAGACCATGACAATTGCCGTTATTCAGGAGTATGCTAAACCGTAGCCTCCAGACCGTCGCCTGTTCTCAGCCGTTCTCCGCACACTCCACAGAGATATCAGGGTTTTAAACCTTCATGCATCGGGTCTTACGCAACCAGTTCAAACGGACCGCTGGCCTGGCCAGCGAGCAGGATATCGCGCTCGCGCTGCAAGAGGCCAAGGCTCTGGCAGGCACCGAAGGTCTGAGCCCGCAAACAGCCTCGCTGCTGAATGGACTGGAAGGGCTGCTGGCGCGCGTGTCAGGGTCGTATGAGCAGAACGACCGCGACATGGAACTGCGCAACCGCAGCCTGATGCTGAGTTCCGAAGAGCTGCAAACCGCCAATGAACGCCTGAGAGCCGAAGCCGAGGGACAAAAACAGGCCTTGCGGGCCCTGAGGGAAACCGCCGATGGCCTGCTGGGCAGTCTGGGGGGCATGGATCAGGATAACGGCAGCGATGCCCTGCCGATCCCCAACACGGGCGAAGACAGCATCACCGCCCTGACCAGCACCATCCTGTGCCTGATCGACCAGCGCGCCAGCGCCCTGAAAGCGCTGGAACAGCAAAAGTTCGCCATCGACCAGCACGCCATCGTCAGCATCACCGATACCCACGGCCTGATCATTTACGCCAATGACCTGTTCTGTCAGATCAGCGGCTATTCACAAGACGAGCTGATTGGTCGCAACCACCGGATTGTCAATTCCGGCCTGCATGAACACGCCATCTTTGAAGAAATGTGGCAGACCATCAGCCGGGGCCAGGTCTGGCACGGCGAGCTGTGCAACCGGGCCAAAAGCGGCACGCTGTACTGGGTTTCGGCCACCATCGTCCCGATGATGGGGGATGATGGCATGCCTGAACGCTATATCGCCATCCGGACCGACATCAGCCAGCAAAAACAGATGGAAGAGGATTTGCGTACCAGCCGCAAATTCCTGCAGAACATCACCGATTCCATGGGCGAAGGGGTGTTCTGCCTCGATTCCCGAGGCCACTGCACCTTCATCAACCCCGAAGCCGGTCGCCTGCTGGGCTGGTCTCTGGAGGAATTGCAGGGGCAGCCGATCCACAACATCATCCACTACAAAAATGCCAGGGGCGAAGATATTCCGCTGGGGCAATGCCCGACCCTGATGCATCTGGCGATGGGGCAACCCTATCGCAGCGAAGACGAACATTACATTCGCCGGGATGGCACCATGTTCCCGGTTGCGCTGGCCACCGTTCCGACATGGGACAATGGCCGCCTGTCCGGGTCGGTCACGGTATTTCAGGACATCACCGAGCGCAAGCGCATCCAGAGTGCGCTGGCCGAAAGCGAGGACCGCCTGAAAGTCGCCCTCGAAGCGGCCAACATCGGTCTGTGGGACTGGAACCCACAGACCGATGTTGCCTATTTCGGCCCGAAATGGCTCGGCATGCTGGGTTATGCCGTCGGGGAACTGCCCGGTGTCGGCCATACCTGGCTGACCTTGCTGCACCCCGACGACAAACCTGCCGTCATCGCCGCCCTTGATGAACATCTGTCGGGCCAGATGCCGCACTACGATGTCGAATTCCGCATGCAACACAAGGACGGCTCATGGATCTGGGTTCTGTCCTCGGGCAAGGTGATGCGGCGCGACGAGTATGGGCAAGCGGTGCGCATCACCGGGATCCACAAGAACATCACCGACCGCAAGCGTGTCGAGGAAGAGCTGGAGCGGGCCAAGGAAGAGGCCGACCGCGCCAACCAGTTCAAAAGCGCCTTCCTTGCCAACATGAGCCATGAAATCCGCACCCCGATGAATGCGGTGATCGGCCTCAGCCATCTGGCGCTGCAAACCGAGCTGTCCAGCCGCCAGCGGGACTATCTGGAAAAAATCCATAACGCCTCCAAGAACCTGCTCGGGATTCTGAATGACATCCTCGACTTTTCCAAGATCGAGGCTGGCAAGATGGATCTGGAAAAGATTCCCTTCCGCCTGAGCGATGTTCTCGACAACCTTGTGACCGTAACACTACCAAAAGTGCGGGAAAAGTCGCTCAGTCTGGACATTGACCAGGCACCGGATGTTCCCGACACCCTGCTGGGCGACCCGCTGCGGCTGGGGCAGGTGCTGGTCAATCTGGTCAGCAACGCGGTGAAGTTCACCGAACACGGCCAGATCGTGATCAGCATTGCCGTCGAAAAGACACTCCGACAGGACAAGGATGGTCCGGCCGCCCTGAAGCTGAACTTCCGGGTCCGCGACAGCGGCATCGGGATGACCGAAGACCAGATCAAGGGCCTGTTCAAGGCCTTTACCCAGGCTGACAGTTCGACCACCCGCCGCTTTGGGGGGACCGGGCTGGGACTGGCCATTTCCCGCCAGTTTGTCGAGCTGATGGGTGGTGACATTTCGGCCAGCAGTGCGCCGGGGCGCGGCAGCACCTTCACGTTCTCGATCACCGCCGAACTGGCCTCAGACTCCAGCCGTGACGGTTCGATCCCCACCGACATCAGGGGCATGAACGTGCTGGTGGTGGATGACAATCCGACCGCCCGCGTCATTCTGTCCAATACCTTGCGGCAATATGGCTTTGTGGTTGACGTGGTGGTCAATGGCGAAGACGCCATTGCCGCCGTGGACCGCAAGCGCAACGGTTATGGCTTCATGGTCATTGACTGGCGTCTGCCCGACATTGACGGTGCCGAGGTCTGTCGGCGTCTGCGGCTGATGGGCCATACCCGGATGCCGGTTCTGGCGGTGACCGCCTATGGAGCAGAACAGGCACAAGAGAGCTTTGCCGCCGTTGGCCCGGCGGTCGAGCTGCTGGAAAAGCCGATCACCTCCACCCGCCTGATGGATGCCGTCCTGTCGGCTCTGGGACGCCGCCCGCGCAGCGGAGACGGCAGCCAGACCACCCGCGATGTGGACGCCATTCAGGGTCTGCTGGGTGCCGAAGTCCTGCTGGTCGAAGACAATCCGATCAACCAGCAGGTCGCCCGCGAACTGCTGGAAGGCGTCGGCATCGCCGTCACCGTCTGCGGACGGGCCCGGCTGGGCATTGAGGCCCTGCGCAGCAATACCTTTGATCTGGTGTTGATGGACATCCAGATGCCGGAAATGGACGGCTATCAGGCCACGGCCATCATCCGCAACACCCTGCACCTGATGGACCTGCCGGTGATTGCCATGACCGCCCACACCATGGCCGGGGACCGTGAAAAGTGTCTGGACGCCGGGATGAATGACCATGTCGGCAAGCCGATTGACCCCGACGCCCTGTTCCGGGTGCTGGTCCGCTGGATCAAACCCCGCGACCGGTCGCAACAGGCTCCGCATGCCCTGCCCCGCGCCCACGGCGGTGACATGACCCTGCCCGACCACCTGGACGGTTTTGACCTGAAAGCCGCGCTGCGTTCAGTCAATGGCAACGCCCACCTGCTGCGGCGTTTGCTGGTTGATTTTGCCACCGGGCACGGCACCGAAGCCCTGATCCTGCGCCCGGCGATCCGGGAAGGCCGCCTCTCCGAAGCCACCCGGATCGCCCACACCCTGAAAGGAACCGCCGCCACCATCGGCGCAATGGAAGTGTCGCGCACAGCCGCCATTCTGGAAAAGATGCTGATGCAGGGCGAAGGCAATCTGGATCAGGCGATTGACGATCTGGCGGTGGCGTTGGGGCAGGTGATCCGCTCGGTGGCCTCGATGGACCCGTTACCACGCCGTCGCAGCGAAAAAACCGCCGCTCCGCCAACCCCGGTCAAGGTCGAGGACGTCCGCCCGGTTCTTGACCGCCTGCGTGACGAACTGACCGGGGCAGATCCTTCGGCCGAGGAAACGGCTGAACTCCTGCTCCAGCATCTGGGCACGTCAGACCTGGTTCCGCTGGCAGAAAAAGCCTTGTCTGCTACCCGTAATTTCGACTTCGATGACGCCCTCGCCAGCCTGGACGCTCTGGCGCAGGCTCTCGACACTGTGTGTGAGGCCACTCCATGACCCAGTCGCGAATTCTGATTGTTGATGACGAGCCCCTCAACATCAAGATTCTGGTTGATCTCCTCCGGCACGACTACGGGTTGCTGGTCGCCAAGAATGGCGAGCAGGCTCTGGAGCGGATGGCCAACGATCCGCCGCCCGATCTGGTCCTGCTGGATGTGATGATGCCGGGCATGGATGGCTACGACGTCTGTCGCCGGATCAAGGCCGACCCGCGAACCGCCGATATCCCGGTGATCTTTTGCTCGGCAATGAGCGAAAGCGATGACGAGACCCGCGGCTTTGACGTTGGGGCCATTGACTATGTTACCAAACCGGTTTCGCCTCCGGTGGTCCTCGCCCGCATCCGTACCCACCTGTCCCTGCGCCACGCCCAACAAAAGCTGCGCGGTTATGCCGACAGTCTGGAAGCCACCGTCGAGCAACGGACCCGTGCCCTGCAACGCACGCAGGATGTCACCATCCGGGCGCTGGCCTCGCTGGCAGAAACCCGCGACAATGAAACCGGTAATCATATCCGGCGAACCCAGTACTACATCAAGGCGCTGGCCGAAGAACTGCGCACCCTGCCCCGCTTTGCCCCCCGGCTGAGCGATACGGTGATCACCCTGCTGTTCAAATCGGCCCCGCTGCACGACGTCGGCAAGGTCGGCATTCCCGACGCCATTCTGCTCAAGCCCGGTCGCCTGACCGAACACGAATTCGAGGTAATGAAAACCCACGCCGAACTGGGCCGCAAAGCGTTGCTGGCTGCGCTGGATGACGACGAGTTTCTCGACGAGGGCGACGAAAACAGCAATTTCCTGCGCTTTGCCTGCGATATCGCCGGATCACACCATGAAAAGTGGGATGGTTCCGGCTATCCCGAGGGGCTGGCAGGCGAGGCCATCCCTCTGGCCGCCCGTTTGATGGCCGTGGCCGATGTCTATGACGCCCTGATCAGCCGCCGCGTCTACAAGCCACCATTCACCCATCAGGAAGCCATCGACATCATCCAGAAAGGGCGGGGCAACCATTTTGACCCCGATGTGATCGACGCCTTTCTTCGGATCGCGGAAGAGTTCAAGGACATTGCTACCCGCTTTGCCGACGATCACGCAGAGTAGGAAACGTCGCGGTACACGACAGTTAGGGAACCAGAACGTGGAGCGCTGCTCCACACCTCGCCGGGGCCTTGAGGCCCCAGACCCCATTAATTTGATATTGAAAGAAAAAATGGGGTTTCGGGGCCTCAGGCCCCGAGCAGGTTCGGGCGGCAGCCCGCTCTTGTTTTCAAACTGTACTATACTGTGATCAGACGCGGTGTTAAGCCGGGGAAACACACCAGCCGTCACAACAGGGCAACCACAGCTCAAAGCGAACCACCACCGGGTCGGGGACGAACGTCACATCGCCGCCCAAAAGGCGGGCGATATGGCGGGCGAGGTATAGCCCCAGCCCTGCCCCGGCCAGCTTCCGGGCCTCTGGCGCACGATAATAGCGTTGAAATACCAAAGACGGGTCAGGTGGCCCAGCCATGCCGGGGGCGTTTTCGATCACAAAACAGACCACATCGCCATGTCCCCGCTTTTCGATCCGTGCAATCAGGTCAACCGGACTGACCGACGGAGAATATTTCAGGGCATTGGACAGCAGAATGTTCAGCACCCCCACCAACAGCGTTTGATCGGTGCGCAACAGACAATCGCCGTACAACGCCAACCGAACCCGTTCGCGCCCGCGACAGGCGGTGATCACCTCCTGCAACACCTCGCGCACGCTGCAATCAACCGGCTGAACCTCCAGCTTGCCCTGCTCCAGCTGCTCCACCTGCACGCAGTGACCCAGCAGGTTTTCCATATCCCCCAACGCACCATCAACATGGTCGCGCTGGGAGTCTGACAGCTTCGCTCCGCCCATCACCAGCCGCACCACCGAAATCGGGCGCTTCAGCTCGCGGGTCAGCATGGTCATGAACCGCTCCATTTCCTGCCGCTGACTGGTTTCCTGTGTCAGATGGGCCAGCGCCTGATCGCGGGCAATCCGCATCATCTTGACCCGTTGCAGCAGGATGACCAGCGCCATCAGCACACCCAGCCCGATCTGGGCCACCAGCCACCAGTCCACCGGCTGGGCAATGGTAATCGAGACATGCCGGTTCAGGATTTCCCGCCGCTCGGCAGGGGTTATGCTGGCGATGGCCTGATCAATGGCTGGAATCAGCGCAACCGCAGCCGGATCAGCCGAACGAACACCAATGCGCAAGCGGTTCTCGTAACCCGGAATTTGTCCGGCCACTTTCAGGTTGAACCAGCCGTCTTTCTTGATGGTATAGACGGCGACGCTCATCGAACGCAGCGTTACATCCGCCTTGCCCTCTGATACCCATGCAAAGGCTTCGGCTTCACTGTTGACGATGCTGATCACGACATTGGGGAAATCCCGCCGCACCCGTTCTTCGATTGCGGTTCCGCTGGGCAGGATCATGCGAACCGCCCCTTCATTGGCCAGATTGGCGATATACTCGTGGTCTTCGCGCGTGACCAGCACGTTGGGATCGACCAGCAATGGCTCGGTGAAGGTCAGCCATTCATCGCGGGACGGGCTTTTGTTCAGAAAACTGAGCGCCTGACAGGAGCCATCACGGGCAGCGGCCAGACTGTCATCCCAGGTTCTGGTCGGGACCAGTGACAGCTCCACCCCGGCCCGCCCGGCCACCAGCCCCAGCAAATCGGCGGCAATCCCGTCATGTTGTTGCGCCGCCGTGATGATTTCATAAGGAGGCCAATCGGGATCGACGCAATAGCTCAGCCGTGCCGCCTGTGCCCCGTGTGGCAGCGCCAGCGCACACCCCAGGACAATCAGGCACAGCGCAATCCGGAACCATACAGCAGGCCCGCCTTTCCGTCCCATCGCTTACGCCTCCCCTTGCGCACATCCGGGTATGGCCCCGTCCTTACCGGGAGACACACTCCCGGGTTCCGTAGAGGTACAATGGCCCCTCTCCCCAGAAGCGGCCAGCAAACGTCCGTTCGAATGTTGCCAGCCGATCCCCAAACCGCCCCGACCACGGCTGAGTGGATATCCGCAACAAACAGCCGCTCGTCGTCCGCATCATCGACTCTGTATCATCACGGTAATAGGCATCGACCACGGTGACCATCGGTAATTCGTGCCGAAACAATTCCAGCGCCGTATTGCTGAACAGCGTCACTGACCGGGTTTCTCCTTGCCCCGGTCGGGCGAGGGCATCAATGGCCTGAACGGCGGTATGCGAAGGCGGGAAACGCTCTGCCGGAGAATGCCGCACATCAAGGGTAAACCATGCCATGCTGGCCTGCAACGCCACCACGCTCCAGCCCATCCCCCGCGCCCAGCGGCGTGGCAACGAGGCCAGCATCAGGGCCAACAGCACCAGAACCGGCGCCAGATGGCGGGGATTGGCCGGGTTCTGAAAGGCCAGTGTCCACGCGGTGGCCGTCCCCCATGTTCCGGCCAGAATCAGCCAGCCCGCCGGGATGAGGCGGTGCCGGCGGCAGAAGACCTTGCCCAGAGACACCGCCAGCGCCGCAGCCACCCCCAGCATCACCACCGCCCACAGCCGCCCGACAGGCAAGCTGCGCAAGGATTGGCTCCACGACGGGCGCACGGCGGTTTCGCTGACCATCGTCTGGCCCCACAGGAACAGGTGCCCATAAAGAAAGCGCCAGCCCTCGGCGACATAGGGCAAGCCTTCCAGCAGGAAAACCGCCCCGAACAGCGGCAGCAGAACGGCCATCATGCCGGTCAGGGTCATCACCCGTGGACGCCAGCGCGCGCCACCCGCCTGCGGGGCCAGCCACAGGGCCAGCCCGAGCGCCACCACCACGAACACCCCGGCGGACGGACGACAGGCCAGCGCCATCCCCAGCGCCGCCCCGCCCCATCCCCACGCCCGCACCGAGGGCCGGGCGCACAGGCCGATGAACAGGACCAGAAAGAAAACGCCCAGACCGTCGGACAGCAACGACAGGCCCAGACAGGACAACAGCGGCAGGGTCAACCCCAGCGCATAGGCCAGCAGGGGCCGCCCGCCCAGCCGGGCCACCGCCCACGCCATCGCCACCGGCAACAACAAGGCGCTACTCACCGTCACCAGCCACAAGGCCCGCACCGGGTCGGCGGTCGCCAGCAGCGCCAACCGTCCCAACAGCATCAGGCCGGGATAGCCGGGAAAATGCGGAGAGAACTCCAGCACGCTGAAGTGGGTCAGCCCGCGCGCAAAGAACAGCGCATCTTCGGATGGCAAGGCCACCGGATAGCGGATCATCCACCATCCCACTGCCAGATGGGCCAGCAGGGGCAGCAGAAAGACCCTGTTCAGCTCCGGCGGCCGCACCCCTTACAGACCCAGAGCCGCCTTGACCGACGCATAGGCCTGTTTGAAGGCCTCGGGATCGGCGGTCTTGGCCCCAACGCCAAACACACCGGGGTTGCCAATCGCCGCCAGCGCGGCAGTCAGGCCGTCTTCGGCGGCCTTGCGTTTGGCCGGGTCGATATCGCCGCTAAAGGAATCCAGAAAACGGCGCGCCTTGATCACCAGCACTTTGGCGGTCTGATAGTCTTTCATGTTCTGCTGGGCGCCATCCAGACGGCGGTCGATCTCGGCGGCAAAGGCGATCTTCAGCACGGCCCGCACGGCGGCCTCGTCCCTGGCCTGCACCGCGTCAGCCAGTTCCTTTTGCAGACCGGCATGGTGATGGTCTTCCAGATAGACCAGCTCGTCCTTCGCCCCGGCAAACGCCTGCGCTGCCGCATCCCAGTTCTTTTCACCGATCGCCTTCAGGGCGGCTTCACGGGCGTCGATCAGCGGTTCCTTGCCAGCGGCGGCATAGGAATAGGCGCTTGCAGGTGTCACCGCCAGCGGCCCGACACCGTCGGCCCCCACCACCAGCCCCCCGGCCAGCAGGCCCATCGCCACCAAGAACCCCTTACGGATCGTGCTCATGCCCAGCTCCTTCTGTGCCTGTCGTAATTGCGTGACCGTCGGCAAAGGTCAAACCATGCCTGTTATGCCACACTCTGCGTTTCAATCACCGTCCGCTCGTTGCGGTGGTCATAAACCTGCCGCCGCCAGCGGCTGCCCTCGGCGCCGACGACCAGCCCGCGTGCTGCCATCTGCCCCATTTCCATTGCGGTATCGGTAAACAGGTAGCGGAACGTGCCCTGTCGGCCACATTGCACCAGATTGTCGAACTGGTCCAAGTGAACAAACGCCTTTTCGCGCTCTTTCTGATAGCCGACGCTCATCAGCGGATAGGCGTAGGGGGCATAGGTGCTAAAGCACTCGCCGGTTGCCTTGCTGGTGTCCACTCCCAGACGGCGCAGATCGGCCATCGCCAGCTCGAACAGCGCTTCGTCCTTCATTTTCCACAGCTTATCGCCGGGATCACAGGGGATTTCCAGCATGATCGAGGTCATGCCCTGCGGGGCCATGAACGGCGACCGCCGCCGCGGCTCCTGCAACCGGGTGGCCATCATGTCCGGGTCAGAAAGATACTGCCACGTACAGTCCGAGACGTTGTCCATCGCCATCGGCATGTTCAGGAAGCGCAATCCGCGAAAGCGCAGCTTGCTCTTGCCGCCGGTCAGTTTGACCATGTCCGGCAGCGGCACCGATGAAATCACCGCATCACAGGCGATCTCGCCCGCCGTCGTCTTGACCGCCGAGATATGGCCCTTGCGATGAACCAGCCCGGTGACGCTGACGCCAGAGCGAATCTCGCCGCCATTGGCCGCCACGAACGCCGCCAGACGGTCAAAAATCATCCCGAAGCCGTATTTGGGATAGCGATAGCTGCGGGCATAGGTGCGCGGATTGTTGGCCGCACCGGGCAACAGGCGGCGCACCACGTCTTTCAGGTCCACCAGACTGATCCGCTGCTCGGCCCAGTCCGCTGACAACTGGCGCGGGTTCAGGCCCCACAGCTTGGCGGTATACCCTTCAAAAAAGGTCCGGTACAGGGTCGGACCAAAGCGGCTGCTGATCCAGCCGGCAAAATCGTCCGGCTCCTGACGGGGGCGGCGGAACGGCAGCAACAGCAAATCACGCACCGCCCCGGCCAGCATCGCCGTCGGCGCCGTGCGCACCAGATTGCCCAGCGCCAGCGGATAGGCATAGGTGCGCCCGCCCAGCCGGATGACACTTTTGCGCTCGGCGGTCAGCAGGTCGTCGCCCACCAGCTCTTCCACCAGTGCCAGCAAATCCGGGTTATGGGTGATGAAGCGGTGCCCGCCGTAGTCAAAGCGGTACTGCCCGGCTTGTCCTTCAAAGACCGTCGTGCCACCCAGTCCACCCGCCGACGGCGCCCGTTCGAGGACCGTCACCTTGACCTCATGCCGCAACAGTTCCCACGCGGCGGTCAGGCCCGCAGGCCCGCCGCCGATCACCACCACATGGGCTGGCCGCCCTTGTTCTACGCCCATTGACCGCTCAGGATGCTTTCGGTTGTTGATAGCCGCGGTGCCACAGGGTCACCGCCAGCGCCAGATACAGCGCCCAGCACAGGAACTGCAACTGGGTCGGCGACGAGTTATAACCGAACAGGGCGCGCAGGAAAGTCCCAATCAGCCCGCGATCATCCAGAATGAAGGAAATGTCAAACAGATGGTCGGTCATCACCGAGACCAGTTCAACACTTTGCAGCATGTTGACCGCAGACCCCAGCAGACCAGCGGCAATGATGATGATCAGCAACGAGGTATAGCGAAAGAACGGTTGCAGGGCGATCTTGCGGGTTGACTTCAACAGCATCCACACCAGAGCGATCGACACGGCCAGCCCGAGGGCGGCCCCGATCAGGCCCGCTTCCAGCGACACTTCGGCACCGGAATACATCAGGGCAGAGAAAAACAGCACCGTCTCCACCCCTTCACGCAGCACGGCGACAAAGGCCAGCGAAACCATGCCGAACAGGTTGCCTGCGGTGACAAAGCCTTCCAGCTTGCGCTTGACGCTTTCGGTCTGGGCACGGGCCTGCTTTTGCATCCAGATCGCCATGTAGGTCAGCACCGCCGCTGCAAACAGCAGGATGCCAATCATCATCATTGTCTGATAGGCGGCGTTGCTGAACTGGTCGATCACCACCTGGAACAGGAAGGCCGCCGCCAGCGACGCCACCACCCCACCGGCAACACCGACATAAATCCACTTGGCGTAGTGCAGCGCATCCAGCTTGCGCAGGAAGGCCAACAGGATGCCCACCAGCAAAAAGGCCTCCAGACCTTCGCGCAGGGTGATCAAAAACGCAGCCAGCATGGCTCTCAGCTCCCTAAAGCATTGTGCGAAAAGTGGGAACCGGTTTTCGCAAAAACAATGCGGTAAGACAAAAATCTGGGTCTGTGAGCATGTTTCACATCAAGTCTCACAGACCCAGGTCAACGGACAGATGGTTCATTTCCACCACCTCGGGGGTCGGCAGGGCGGGGTAAGCCTTTTGCACTGCCGTCGTCACCCACTGCGGATAGATGCGGAACAACAGGCGGGCTTCGACCTTCACCGGCAATTGGGTGTCCGGCGGCAGGGCAAAGGCTTCGTCGCTGTGCTCCCCCGCCGGAATGCGGGTATCGGTCAGCATCTTTTCATGACGCCAGAAGGTCAGACCGGCGGGCGTGCCATCGGCGCGGCCAAAGGTCTTGGCGTATTTGCGCACATCGGCGGGCAGTTCGTTGGCGCTGTCCAGTTGGCCGCTTTGCACCACCACCTGCCCACGGGCATCGGTGACGGTCAGTTGCAGCCACATTTCGCGGAAGTCGGCCACCCCGGTCGGCAGCTTGTGCCCGGCGCCGGTATTGGCCACCCGCACCACCACCTGCCTGCCATCGGCGGTCGTTTCCAGACGGCTGGTCAGGGTGGCCGACGAGCGCAGCAAATCAACGCTCATCTGCGCCAGTTTGGGATTGCGCAGACCAACCAGATGGTGGTTGGCGCCGGTGAACTGGTGGGTCACCACGTTGGCCTTCACCGGCCCGCCATCGGTCGATTGCCCCGGCAGCGGCGTGCCGATCTGCTTGATGTCGCCATGCATGTGGCAATCAATGCAGGTGCGGTTCTTGCTGGGGTCGGACGGATTGTTATAGGGCGAGGCTTCCCATTCGCCATAGGTGTTCACAATCACCGAGCCAGTCCCCGGCGAGAACTCGCCATGGCAGGAGCCGCACAGCTTCGGGTCCTTGTAGAACGGCTGCATGTAGCTGGCCTTGTGAACATCGGGCTTGGCATTGATCTGCTTGTCACCCAGCCACTTCAGCGCGGCAGAGTCGTCATTTTCAAAGACATAGGTTTCACGGTCGCGCAGGTTGACGGTATAGCTGGCATTGCCGCCGCCAGCCGTCCCCACCTCTTCAACGGCGGTGATGCGGTGACACATCAGGCAACTGGTGCCTTCGTCAAGATCAACGCGGCCTTCTTTCTGGGCTTCGATCAGGCTGACCCCACCCTTTTCAAACATGTGACCCTGTTCGGTGCTGGCCCGCCAGCCGGTGGACAGCTTGGCGGGTTGGTGGCAGCCCATGCACCAGGCACGGAAGCCCTCGCCTTCGGTTTCCCCGGCCAGATTTTCCACCACCATGTAATAGGGGTTGGATTCCCCCATCAGGCGGTGCGTTGAATCGGCCCACTGGTCAAACAGCTCGGAATGGCATTCGCGGCAGGCCGCCGAGTTCACCCAGTCCTTGGGGTGCGGCGTTTTGCCGTCGGGGCTGTTGGCCTCGATGCGCATCCACGTCCCGAAGAACGGCAGGTTTTCCTTGGCCACCACGTAGCGATGCAGGTCGGACATCATCCCGCCCACCGCATCCGGCGGGTTTTCCGGGTCGATGTTCGGCGCCCCAAAGCGCGGATCACCGCCCATGCCGCCCTGCGTGTCACGGATCATGTTCAGGTAGTCGGTCACAAAGTCCCCGGCCACCATGTATTTCATGTTGCGGTGACCAATCACCGCATCCTCGGCGACGTTCCGTTTGGTGTCGTGATACAGGTACTGGTTGGTAAAGTTGAAGCCATCGACGTGGCAGGACTGGCAGCTCATCCAGTTATCCCCCGCCATCGACCGGTCGGGGAAATCATCGGTGTTGCCGGAATGGAACAGCCGCTCGCCCCGCCGCACCGGCGGCGGCAGCGGGTCATGGGCGACCAGTGTGGCGAATTTTTCCTGCGCCAGCGTCACGCGGGCAAACGAGCTGTTGCCCCCGGCATCCAGACGGCTGACATCGAGACTCATCGCATTCTGCACCAGAATGTCGTTGCCATCAACCACCAGCCCGCGCGGGTTGTCGCCCGGCAGATGGCGGAAAATCTGCACCACCTTGGCACCGCCCTGATCGAGCTTGTTGGCCCGGCGCGACCGGCGTTCGGCGCTGTCCTGACTGAGCGGACGGGCGCGCGAGCGGTCAAACACCAACAGGTCTTCGCTGCCCGCCGCCGTCGCATAGACCCGCTTGCCGTCGGCGGAGAAGGCCACCATCTGCGGGTTGGAGACAATGCGGGTGCGGTTACCCTCTTCCAGAATGTTGATCTGCTGGAACAGTTGCTTGCGATGCTCCAGAACCTCGTGCTCTTCGCCCGGCACCAGCGACAGCAGCGAAATCGCCGGGAAGACGGTCGACTGGAACTGGAACGGGTGATCAAAGTTCCACAGCACATGCGGCAGCCAGGCTTCGGTCTGGTCGGGGCTGAGGGCGATGTCATCCAGCAGGCGCGGTGCCCCCTGCGACACCGTTTCACTCGGGTTCTGTTCTTCGCCCAGTTCGATGGTTGACAGCGGCTTCAGCGGTGTCGCGGTGGTATCCCACAGGCTGACCTTGCCGATCATCGCATGGGTGATCAGCAGACGGCCATCACTCAGCAGGGCCAGACCACGCGGCGTTTCCGGCACGGTGACCGTTTCGGCCACCTCGCCCTGCGGCGTCACCGCCACCAGCTTGCCAGCTTCGAACAACGCCACCCAATACCAGTGATGGCGGGCATCATAGACCACACCGATCGGGCGACCACCGACCGTCGCCGTCGCCTTGACCGCCAGCGTCTGGCGGTCAAGCACCAGCACCCGTCCGCCCAGCATGTCAGTGACGGCCAGCGTTTCCGGCCCCAGTGCCAGACGCTGGATATCACCACCCAGCACCGCTTCGGCGGTGCGCTCGCCGCTTTTGCGGTCGATCACCGACAGCGAGCCCGCCGAGAAATTGGCGCTGTACAACCGGCCCGACGGCCCGTCGAGCAGGAACGAGGTGCTACGCTGTGGCGGGATGTCCTGCGCGGGGGCATCAGCGGCACGGGCATAGCCCGGCAATGCCATCAGCGCCAGCACCGCCAGCACGATCAGGGCCAGCCCGCGCAGGGTCCGCAGCAGGCTATAGCGCCAGGCATGGACCAGCACGATGGCGGTGACCACCAGACCGCCAATCAGGTGACTCCAGCGGACCACCCCGCCAACGTCATCGCCACGATTGCCAATCAGCGCCAGCCACAGCCCCGACAGCAGCAGGACGGCCAGCAACAGCTCGATGCCCCGCCCGGTCCAGCTCAGGAACGGCGTGGCACGGGGAGACGACAAATGGCCGCGATGGGACAGCCAGAACGGCACCACCAGCAACGGAAAGGCGACCAGCGTCAGCAGGTAATGGCTGACCAGTGCCACCCGCCCGATCTGCCACGGCAGCCCGACCGCCCCGGCAACCACATCCCACAGCAGGACGCCACTCAGCAGGGCCAGATAGAGCACCACCTCCACCCGCTTGGAGTGGAAAGCCAACCGGCGGTGCCATGGCATCGCCCGCAGTTTTGCGTGGAAGTCGCTTTTGGAGGAGGTCGCCATCACACACTCTTCTTGCCAGCACCAGACGTCGAACGGAATACCCACATTCTTTTTATTCGTTGCCGTTCCTACTCTTACACCAGTTGCCACAGATCAGGTAGTGAGAATAAGTCGCACGACCATTCGCAAGTCGCAATGCTGGCATACAGATAAACAGCCGGGCTGCGGCTCCCGGAGCGGACACATTCCCCGCCCCCACAGCCAACAACGCCCAAAGCAGAAAAAAGCGCTGAAGGGGATGACACCAGAACGCATGGACCACCCACCCGAAAGCCAAGCGAGATCCCGGACAAAGAAAATATTCATCCCCGGCACTTGTCGACAGCAATTTCACTCGATAAAGTTGCGACAGTGGATGCCAGCAAAGGCGCCACGCTCTACTTGCATGACACACAGCAATAATAAAAACAACCAACTTCAACTAAAAGGAATAAATAATTGAAAAAATACATAGAAAATATTATATTATTATTTGTTATTGGCTTCATATTATTTACATTTTTATCAAATACAAATCACGATGGACCAGTAATATCAGATAAAATTTACATTACACAAAAACAGATAGAAATAATAAATACAGTAGTTTCAACGAATGGATATGTAACAAAGGAAATGCATGACGAATTTTGGAATGAAGTACCAGAAAATATAAAGAATAATAATGAATCACTATCATCATATAAACATAACGCAAATAGAAGCATAAGATTTTATGAAAGACTAAGAAGCGAATCTGTATTTAACACACAAGATGTGATAAATAAAGTTTTACTTTGGAAAACAGTTAAATATGAAAGAAATAGAGAAAATTATTTGAAAATACATGGTCTAAATGAAGATGAAGGCAAAAAATTTCCATTCATTCGTGATATGGATAACATGATAGACTCCGTATTAAAAGGAAGACCATATCAAACAAGCCAAGGAGAAATCGCATTAGATAAAAAGTTTTTTGACAGCATACTTGGCGATCTATCTTCATTGGTCAGAAGATATGAAATATTGGTATCACCAGAATGGGATGACAATGGAAAAATATACTCATACACAGATGCCCACATAGCAATAAGGACGCTATATCCATTCAGCAAACTAGAACCATACAGCACTTACAATAAAACAAAAAACTATATAATATCATTTGATAGCAGCAACACATCAACATTCAGCTTTATATCATTTGATGAATACCCTCAACACAAACAAAGCAATTCTTATGAAATTACGGAATACTACCTTAGAAAGAATGGAAAAATAGTATTTAATATTGAAAATGACACCTTTAGAAGCTTGGACACTGCAAAGGGAACTTCCGCATATGAAATAAATGGTGAGAGATACTTCATCACAATCAGGGTTATCAATATGAAGCCCTACAATGGTTACGTGGCCTTGAGTACGACATCACGAACATCTGCAGAACAGTCAAAGGCATTCATGTCATATATTGAGGATAGCCTCGACCTAGTCTTATGAACAGAACCACATAAGGCAGCAAACAAGACAGGGAGAGCAGCACAAGCCACAGTACACGACGGTTGGAAACCAAGACCGAACTACCGCCTCCCCCCCCCTTTTTTTCTCAATATCAAGTCAATGGGGTCTGCTGAGGTGGACGGCCCCGGCGAGGTGTGGATGTAGCGCGCCGATAGATTTTGGAGTGTCAGACAATTGGTCTTAGAGCACTCTGATTTTCATCATTCAGGCTTCGCGGTCTCAACACAATATACGAAAGCCCCACCATCATGATGGTGGGGCTTAT
>Ga0209373_10001449_pt1 | contig 27686 bp, 20 predicted proteins | sample Higcelweek5metaG_FD_187173 | JGI IMG/M metagenome (GOLD analysis project Ga0209373, IMG submission 187173) | Freshwater pond sediment microbial communities from the University of Edinburgh, under environmental carbon perturbations - High... | ecosystem: Environmental > Aquatic > Freshwater >... | reverse complement strand
AAAGCGCTGCCCCCTTTACAGGGAGCAACTTGACACAAAAACCTTTGACGCAGGCTTTTACCTGATATACATTTTTCCGTTTATCTGCAATTCACCGGATCCAACCCGGTAAAAATAAACCCCCTGTGCTGATCCGGAAAAATCCCATACAAGCGAGGATAAATTGACATTACCAGGCATGGATGAATGGCGGAACACCAGTTTACCAGCAGCATTGTAAATTGACAGCTCAACAGGTGATGACACAAATTGCATCAAAGTAAAGGTGGCTGTTGAACCGGTCAGGTTACAGCGTACCTTCTGTACTTCCGGAATGCGGGCCGAAACTGATACTGCGGATGCCGGAGCCGGTTTAAAGTGAGCTGCAAAAGCGTTTATATCTCCATCCTCTCTTTCGCACCTGAATTCCCCGACAAGTGTAAATCCGCTGTCAGGTGTCGCACATACCGAAAACGGACGCGGAGAGCGGCCGTCAGAGCTCATGTATTTAATTTTCGTCTGTTTCTCCCAGAGAAGCTCTTTTCCACTTGAGTCGGTCACAAATGTCCAGACACCATCTCCCATAGCATTCTTACCTACAAACACGAGCTTTCCATCAGACAGTTGGGTGAAATCGTAAAGAAAATCATCTGCACCCTGCATACCTGCAGTATCCCATGTTATGTTGGTTGCTCCCGCAGCTTTTACAGGTGACCACCATGCATCATAGTAAAGTTTCTGCCAGGACGCCCAGCAGTTACCCTCATATGCCTGGCCGGCAACCATCAGTGTTCCATCACGAAGTATTTTTGCACGGGTAATATTGTTTATAACCGATCCGACACCGTCAAGCATGAAGGAATATTGTTTTCGAAAAACAACTGTACCTGCAGTATCAATACAGAATACTGCTTTGTTTCCAGCCAGGAAATATCGGTTTTCAGATATCTCATCAATAGAAAACCCTGCTATTTTCTCTCCTACTTCATTATCCCACTGGCCCCAATTTGTCATATTCCCAAGCGAATCATACTCAAGATACGCGGCGTAATTATCCAGAGGACTTCCACCGCCATGCGGAAATTCATCGCCAATGGCACAGATAATCCGGCCGTTGGAAGTTTCGTGAATGGAGTTAATGAAACCGCTTCCGGTAAGGATTTCTCCCAAAACACCTTGTGTTGTATCATAATACCATGCCGTCCATTTGATAGTGCCGGTACTGTCAAGTCGCATAACCCAAGGGGATCTATACCGTTCTCCTCCTACGATAATATCACCATTTTTTGCAATATAAACTGAGCGGGCTGACTGACTATTTAACTGCCCTCTAACGTGAGTAGTAGTATATGTCTTTTTAACAACACCTTTTCCAGAGCTGTCCAATTTGAAAAGAAGACTTGACCAATTGGAATAACCGGTATAACCGGCACAAATAACAGAACCATCCGATAAAGCTTTTATGTCAAAAAAACAATCCAGATAGGCATCACCGCTCGCACTGTCCTTCCCCCCGTCATACACAAATGTCCACGCAGTATCATAATTTACCTGCGATGCTGCAAAGAGGGGAAATACCAGTGCAAAATGTAACAACAGTACAATCACACTCTTTTTAATAACAGATGTATGCATATTTAAACCTTTTTTAAAGTAATAGCCGGATAATTAAACAATTCCAATATAATATATAAAATGCAAGCTCTGAAAATATCAACGTTAACTTGATTAATTACGAATTCATAAATTAAAGGAACATTACTGCGCCTTCCAGGACTGGCAATATTTCAGGAAACCTGATTCTGAAACTGCCTTATCCACAGCTTAACAGACAATATATTCAGTCTAGCACATAGGGATCCATATAGGACATTATGGACTTCATTACCTCATGACCGTCCTCAATGTGCTTCTCTACGAAATCAAACTGGTGCCCCATATTAGACTTAAATGTCTCTATAATAAATTCAATACATCCGTTCCGGTTCACATCCCCGATCCAGGCAATGTAATAACTGCATTGCATTAGCCGCTCATTGAAACTGCTGTCATTTATTACCACATCTGTAAACTTCAACCTCTGATTCCTGTCAAACTTAAATTCTATGGAATCCCCCGGTATATATGCGCAACAACAGCCTCCCCGATCGTATACTTGTGCTTTTTCTACAGGCCCGTTCTTTACACCATCAACATTTTCGAAAAACAAGTACGGATTTTCATCATCCGGAGAAAGCTCTTTACCGTTGACATATGCAATATGCTCAGATTTGCTGTAATCTTCCCTCACTGCTTTCGGGTAGACTTTGATAAAATCTTTCGAGGAGAAAGACGCCTCTTTCACCTGTTCAAAACCATAGTTATTCATTTTGGGTCCAATATATAATAATTTACTTTTGTCTATCCACGCTGTTTCATTATCTTTATGGAAAGTCCTGGAATAGTGACACCGGAACAATGGAACTGATCCGCTGCCTGTTTTTACTTCGTCAGCTGATTTCATCTGTGAAGAAGCCCCGTTTTCATCCAGAAGTTTACGAATACTTATTTTACGTGAAACTGTTTTACAAGGAAAACAAAACAGCGTTGCAGTGTCAAGAATACTTATAAGTGAATCGGCTGATCTGATCCTGCCTTCGGCAATAAAGCCACGTATTCCGGACTCATACCTGTCAAACATTATTGAATCGATACTGTTGTAATTATCAAAAAGCAATCCAAGAGTATGCAGGATAGTTGGACCATTCAACCTTGAATCGTTTGAGCGCAGCAGGGTCACTATTGAGGAATACTTACCCTCTGAAAACAGTGCATTGAGCCTGGGCACCTGTTCTGATGCTTTTTCAAAGAAGGAACGTATAGTCATCAGATCTTCCATAGGATTCGTGTTTCCCGCAACAATATATGGATCTACACCATAACTGGAAACAAATGACAGTTGTGGAAGATTATCCATCGACGTATCAACTGTATCAATCAGTGCAGGATAGAAGTTATCAGACGGCAGTGAGGTCTGATGCTTCCCAAAATTTTTAACTTTTTCCAAAACAAATTCTGCTTTACACGTTTTCAGCCAGATTGCCCATATTTCCGAAGCTTGAAGGCAATAGGAAACCACCGACAATCTTTGTTCCCACGCAGCAAGAGTTTGATCCTTATATGGATAAGGAGCCACATCTTCCCGCGTTTGAGGAATACCGGAGGGTATATCACCATTAACACCCATAAGCTCTTTTCGGCATTGCCGAAATCCTTCTGTGGCTTCACCGGCACTCTTTAATGCGGCCTCCGTAAAGTCACCTGGAATTTTATTTTTTACTGTTTGAATTTTTTGTTCAAAATTCTTTTTATCACCGTATCGGATAGTCATGCTATCGCACATTCTAATAATTCTGTCAGCATCCTTCTTCCATGCAGATTCTGCAGTTTCTGGAATGTCAACTTTACGTGTGCAGTTTATTAAATTACCAAAAAGTAAAAACCAAAAAACTATGCTGCCTGAGAAAAAACATCGTGAAGTTTTCAGGGATTATACCGTGTCAGGATATGTTATGTAATCGGGTGCTGCTTATTATTCAGGGCTGTTGTTGATATGAAAATGGCATTCTTTATTATAATAATTACAATACCGGGATTATTCAAAAATCTATACCTTCTATTTCCTGAATCGTTTTAAAGTCACAGGAATCTATTTTATAAATTGGAACCAGATAATCATTAATAAAATTATGATCTCGCAATAACGATAAAAGCTCTGAAGAATATTTATAGGAAACAAATGGGTTTTCATCGTATTCATAGATAAACCAACTTGAAATTAAAGAACAATTACTTGGTATCTTATCATTGTATAGATATAACCAAAAAGAACTTTTAGTGAATTTCGAAAGGCAGAATTTAAGTTCCTGAAGAGTAATATCATGCCTGAGAGTAACTTCAGGCAGATTTAATGCATCAATCAAAATTGTATATTCTGTTTTATAAACTCCTAATTTAGAATCATAATAATCCAAATAATGAGTCTGAATCAACGATAATAAAACGGATTTTTCTTTTTCAGTAAGTTCATTAATAAATTCAATTTTTCTAAGTGAACCACTCTCAACTGGTGATAGACGGTCTAATACCGTTTTCTGTACTGATTTTGTTGAAATAAAATTAAATAATTTATCCTCAAGAGAATATTTGTAGGTTAATTTTTTATTAACTACTTTACCACCTAATTCAAAGTTGCTGAATACAGACGTATTGAATAAAATTTCTTCATTATCAGAATCAAAAATTGGAAGATCTAATTTGCGAGATGTTGTATAATCAAGAAAACTATAGAAAAGAGTTTTGTGTTCATAACAAACCAAGGGAAGTAATGCATCAATTTCAGAAAATGAAATAAAAAACTCATTGGAAGAATTATAATTCTTAACTGAATTATATATCATAGCATTAACTATGGAACGTTCGTTTGAGCTCAATTTCAATTCATCAGGATTATAAATAAACATTTTTTTTAATCTCTCATTTTAGACATATAATAATCAATAATTACAGTTCTCAAAATAGCAGAATCTTTGTAAAAGGAACCTCCTGCATTTTGAACACACTCATCTTCTATTGTTTTTTGCATTTCAGCAGATAATTTATCAAAAGATTCTGAGGCTTTTCTGAACAGAAAATCATATTCATCATCATTTTTATTTAGTTTTTTCAATGAATTAGATTTTGATTTTGATGTATTATTTAAATCGATTGGATTTGTTGATGAACTTTGATTAGGTAACCAACCTTTATCAAAAGAAGCTGTGATAAGTTGTGCTGTTTTGGGTTTATTTAATCTTGTAATATATTCAGACGCAGCCCTGATATTTAATTGCAGATCTTCAATTGTAATATTCTTGAATTGTTTCAGAATATTCTTATCAGACAGGTGCCAGGTTTTTAATTCGTGATATATTAAATTATACTCAGTCTTTTTCAAATACTCTTCAAGTTCGTTCATCTCAACAGTATTTTTTGATAACTGAATTTTTGATATTTCTTTTAAACATAAAACAAATCCTATTCCCGTAACCGATCTACCTTTTTTTGTATATTTAACCTCTTTTACAGTAACATCTGTTACTTCATTAATTTCTTCCACTGCTGGAATAATTATTTTAGATTTGAAATGTTTGAATTCTTTATAGCTATCCCCTGTTGTTCCAAGAATGCTTTTAAATTCCTCTATCGGGAAAAAATTAGTAGTAACTTCATTATTCTCTGATAAATTCTTGAATTGAGTTTTTAATAATTCCCACAAATTTAAGGTATATTTACTTTGAATTTTATTTTGAATGTTTATATCAATTCTTGATAATATTTCAGGAAATCGTAAAACCTGTCTAAAATGTGCGGAATAAGAATATTGAAACACTCCAGACATTCTGATTACACGATATGAGGATATGATTGTACTAACAGTCCAATCATTATGCGTATCATGACCAAGAATATTCCATTTGATTTTGGTAGACATTAATTTATCTAAACTCTCAATAATTGCTACATCATTTCTTGATTTCCAATTCAAGTCATCTGATAACTGGCCAAATGAATATTCGTGAATGTCTTTTTTATCAAGTTCCTCAAAAGCTTTATAAAGAAGCAGATTAGAAATTTTTTTATCTAAATGAGATAATGATCTGTTATCAGATTGAATTATTGCATCATGTTTTATTAGATTACTTTCATCATGATCTGTAGACATAACTTGCCTCCCGTTATGAGTATAAATAAATTGAATCTTTGAAACAAGTACAAAGTAGAAATAATGATTCAACCTATACAAAATAGAAATTATGGTTTAAATGTAAAGTATGTATTTAATAAATAAATCAATAAATACATATAGGAAGAAACACCATTTTCATAATAATCAAAGACTTACAAGTGAAAGGTAGAAGTTTGTTATTTAATCAAAAAGATAACGCAATTGCTGTAATGCAATGATAAAAGAGTAAGATATAAAATTTTGAGAGGTTTCCAAAGGTAGAAGTATGTTATTTGAAAGGTAGAAGTTTGTTATCTTCCCTAAATAGAGATAAATAAACGTAGTAAAAACAATGACTTACAGCAAGGGTAAAAGCCCAAAGGTAGAAGTATATTATTCGAAAGGTAGAAGTTTACTATCTCTATTAAAAAACCGCTATTAAAAGTAAAAATTATTCACTGTAAGATATTGAAACATAGCAATATAAGAAAACAAGTAAATGTAAAGGTAGAAGTATATTATTCGAAAGGTAGAAGTTTATTATCTCAACAGGAATATGCAAGAATTAATTAGAATTATTAAGCCCAGGAAACAATATCGAATAAAAAAAGGACTAAAAACGATTAAAATGACTGGAAAAGATTTAAAGGTAGAAGTTTATTATCTCAATAGGTAGAAAGATATTATTCGAAAGGTAGAAGTTTATTATTCGGATTTTAAAGAAAAGTAAGAAAAGATAACATGTTGAAACAGTGTGCTTAAATGACCCAGGGCTTTGTTTTGTCATGACAGTGCCCCCTTCCCTTAAAAGATGCACGATCTGCGATTGACGGGCTGTTTCCGAATGAATTTGAAGTAAACAAATATAGAGTCCACTGTTTGATCCATGGTCTCCCCTACTCATTTAGAACCTGTTGTTGCAATATGTATATTGTAACAATATATAAATATTGATAAATAAATAAAGTAAAAATAAATAAATATAAAAAAGTAGTGAAACAGTAAATAGTGAAATAAGTATAAATATATAAATCTATAATATATAAATAACTATAAGTATAGAAACATATAATCAATAAATATAGAAACATAATAAAACATGCAATAAATAAATATATAAAAACCAGTAAAGTAGAAATAATAAAATATATATAAGTTGAAAAGTATTGAAATATAGAATATCTATATTGTATATTGTTATATTGTAAGAATATATTAAAAGATATACTTGTATATTGCTGCGAAAAGATATACTTGTATAAATATATAAAATATAGATATTGTATAAAGTGGACCAATATACAAGAATAAGGAGGAGAAATTCGAAATGTTTACAATATGTGTAGTGAATAGAAAAGGTGGGGTAGGGAAGACGACTATCGCATCTAATTTAGCACAATGTCTAGCCTTGTTAGGTAAGAAGGTTCTTGTTGTAGATAATGATGAGCAGCATAATATTTCTGCTGCTCTTGGTATAAGGAAACTTCCAGCAGTAACGCTTGCACATTTATATGATAACGCTTCAATGCTGTCTGAAGCGGTTGTAACAAGCTTTATTGATGGTTTGGACTGTATATGTGGTTCAGACAAGTTAGCGTCAGCAAAGCCAAAAAAAACAATGTTAAAAGAGATACTGTCAGATTCCTTACTGACAGAGGTTGGATATGATTTTTGTATTATAGACAATGGCCCATCACTTGATGAGAAAGTCATTACAGCAGTAAATGCAAGTGATGCATTTTTGTTGCCATTAACTCTGAAAATGTTTGCATTTCAGGGATTACGGGAAATGGTGGAACGTTTGGAACGTCTGGGAGTTGACAAACAAAAAATAATAATTTTAAGAAATGAGATGAAGAAGAATGTTGCTTATGAGGCAACTTCGCAGGCTGTTGAACAGGTATATAATGATATACTTTTAAGAACTATTATTCCGTATGATGAGACATTTGAAAAAGTGTTGGCAGATGAGAAATGTATTGTTTTGTCAAAATCAAAATCAAAAGCGGCATCTGCAATTATTGAATTGGTAATTGAGTTACTCGGATTAGACGTAGATTCCACTATGAATACATTAGAGCAGAAGAGATTAAGCTATAAGAAAGACAATGCACTAAAAAACCTTGGAAAATATAGGTTGCAAAAGCAAAGTCAAAAAATAATTGATGTTGAAAAAGTTGCATAAAAAGGAAATAAATATGGCAGAACCCGGAATATCAAGATTTGCTAAAATTCAGGAGCAAAAAGCAAAGTTATTAAATATTGCTGATACAGAATCAGAAGAAAATATCCCTAAAGTTGAAAATATTAACAAAATCGAAAAGGTCGAAAAGGTTGTAAAAGAGAAACAGAGTAATGAAGAAAAAACTGTTACTTTAAAACAGAGTGAGTTTGAGAAGTTACAAGAACAAATACTTAAAAAAGTCACAGAGAGTATAGATCCTCATATATACAAACGGCATCCAAAATACAAGGGTCCAAGGGTGGCAAGGACCTTTCATCTTGAGATGAAAATTGACGCCTGGCTTAATAATATATATGACAGTAAAAGAATTGAAAAAACAGAAATATTGTCACAAGCATTGAAGGATTATTTACAAAAGAACTATTTGGAATGTGAGCCGGAACAAGAGTAGGGTAGTCCAGAGGATGTCTAAAAATAGAGATAATTCGCATATTGTCGCACTAAAGATCATTTGATTATATTACAATAATGGTTGTATTTGGTTGATGTTTAAATAAATGGAACTTTTAATAAGGAATGGTATGTGAGTAACTCAGATATTTTGAAATGCTTATTAGATATTAATAATACCAAAGAAATTGAAGCATATGAAAAGGCATTATATAAAGCCTTCTCCAGATCATATATTAAAACATTAGATAAAATATGGACAATAAACCATAAAGACAAAATAATAAAAACTATTGTTGATTATTATAGTCAACAAATTGCAGTTGCAAAAGTAAATGATAAAATAGTGAGTGCAATTGCGATCAATTATGATATGTCAAATACACAGTTGGGATTAATGAATTTTAAAATAGATAATGAAAAAAACTGCTGTGAAGCGTTGCATATTTTCAGCTTGCTTGACTATAGCGGAGGCCCGTCTATTTTACAGGATCTGATCAGAATAATGTTTGAAAAAATAAAAGAAAAAAATATTGAAAAAGTATATGGTACTTGTTCAGCGAAAAGATTGCACTCATATGAAAGAATGGGGTTCAGATGTATTAATGAGACTGTTTTTTCAGGTGAGAAAAAATACTTGCTGGAATTAGATTCAAACATTACATTGTTGTTTATTTAAGTGAAGAAAAAGATGGAATTATTATTTGTTGTTAAGTCTTACATAAGAATCTCATGATAAATTCATTATGTCCAGATAAAAACGCTCCCTGTTTTTAAGTGATCTTCCCCCGATTTTACAGACACCAAGTTAAGCCATGCAGCTGTTCACTAACGTAAGATTTTCATACTCTACAGGTGATAATCTTCCATTTGCTTTGTGTCTTCTTTTCCGGTTGTAATAGATTTCAATATACTCGAAGATCTCGTTACGAGCTTCCTCTTTATTTTTAAAAGGTGTCGGTATTCCATGAAAATCAAGGAATTTCCATATCCGGTTTTTACACCTGTTTGTATCTCCCTTCAATGCTTTCAACGTTCTACTTATCATAAACAGGCAGCCATCGGTGAATATTTCTATCTGGTTTTGATGTTTTTACCAAACTGGTTGTTTGTTTTTGTATATATCCTGTCATATGCAATTATTCACATTGTCAATAGTATCTTAAGAAAATTTATTATTTGATAAGCTTAAATGAAAAAACAAGAAAACAAATCAATGACGAAGCATGAAATCCATATTCGCAAACCCCGTAGTCATTACTGGCTTAATTTAGTTTTAATGCGAGTAAAAAGTGTAATATATTACACTTTTTACATAATGTTTCTTGGTTTTATAAAATTATAAATAGAAGATGCAATGTTTTGCACATTTCCAATATTACTTTTTTTTATCAACTAAGCACTGCATGGAGTGTTTACTATTGCAAATTCAAATTTAGTATTGGGTATTATTAAACATTTTTCACCTGAATAGAGGTAAGCAGATCTCTTATCGTAGGTTATTACGATTCAGCAGCAGATCTTCGGTTTTTTCTATAAATTGGGGTAAGGCGAGAATATCAAACAAGTTATTCTAAGCGACAATAACTTCTTTTTATCTTTTACAATTAACAGGATTATGCCATAAATCGAGTGTGATTTTGTCTAAAAGGTTGCAGGCACTATAATTCCCGAGGATCTGATTTGCCTCAGAAGTAACGATTTGAACGCTCAGGAAATATTAAAAAGCAAATCCATAATATATAATCAGTAAAGCAACAATTAATTTATATGATTCAATAAATTGCTCTACGATAATGATATTATTTAAATTATTAAAAGGTAATACTTTTTCAAGTATCTATTTTAAAAAATCGCGGGAATAATTTTTACTACTCCAATTGGAAAGTCTTCATGAATATAGCTCAAATCGAAAGCAATGTTTCAGATCTTGTCAAAGAGATTGTGCCTGAATCTTTTATTTTTGACCTGCTTCTTGCATACGGTTTACCAAAAGCCTCAATAGCACGATTCAAAACAGGGAATCTTAATCTTTCAAAGCGTAGTGGAGAGGTCTCCTGGAAAAAGAAAGTACTTTTTCGCGAAGATCTCAAAACAGATTTACATAGTTTAGTAACCACACTGCAAAAAGAAGCAAAAAATGAACAGCGATTTGTTATTACAACTGATTATAAATCTATACTTGCCATTGATACAAAAACTGGCGATAAGCTTGACATTACAATAGGAGAACTGAACAAACATTTTGATTTTTTTCTCCCCTGGGCGGGGATGGAAAAAAGTCAGCACCACGATGAAAACCCGGCGGATGTTAAAGCTGCTGAGAGAATGGCTAAACTTTTTGATGAAATAAAGCTGGATAATCCTGATAATTCACCAGAGTTTATTCATAGTCTCAATGTTTTTCTTTCACGCTTACTTTTCTGTTATTTTGCTGAAGATACGAATATCTTTGAAAAAGGACAGTTTACAGGTGCGGTAAGTTCACATACACAGCAAGACGGCAGTGATCTTGCTGAATATCTTGACAAATTGTTTTCAGTCCTCAATACGCCCGAGAAAGATCGTACTGATCTTCCTTTATTTCTTTCGGCTTTCCCATATGTGAATGGCGGTCTGTTCCGGTTGCATTTGCAAACACCAATCTTTACCAGGCGCTCACGGCAGGCTTTAATTGACAGTGGTGATATGGATTGGTCTTCAATTAATCCTGATATTTTCGGCTCAATGATACAGGCGGTTGTCACTCCGGAAAACAGGGGCGGCCTGGGGATGCATTATACGTCCGTGCCAAATATCATGAAAGTGATAAAACCGCTGTTTCTTGATGAGCTTTATGAAGAGTTTGAGAAGGCAAAGGGAAATCCGAAAAAACTTAATGATTTACTTGAAAGAATTTACAAAATAAAAATATTTGATCCTGCTTGCGGAAGCGGGAACTTTTTGATTATTTCATATAAAGAACTTCGCAAACTGGAGATGCTGATATTTAAGGCAGGGAATACGATGCCGATGTCCCGTATATCGCTTGGACAGTTTTACGGAATCGAAATCGATGACTTTGCACATGAGATTGCGCAATTGTCACTGTGGCTTGCAGAGCATCAGATGAATGTTGAGTTTTATAAGGAGTTCGGGAAGACAAATCCGACACTGCCGTTAAAGGAATCTGGGCATATTGTAAAGGGTAATGCTTGCAGGATTGATTGGGAGAGTGTTTGTCCGAAAGATTTAGATAGTGAAATTTACATTTTAGGAAATCCTCCGTATTTGGGTGCAAGAATGCAGAACGACAACCAAAAAGAGGATTTAGAAAAAGTTTTTAATAACAATTTACAGATTTATAAAAATTTGGATTATATAGCATGTTGGTTCTTTTTAAGTGCAAACTATATCATTGGAGCGAATGCAAAATCCGCATTTGTTTCAACAAATTCAATTTCACAAGGTGAACAAGTTAGCTTATTATGGCCTGAAATACTAAAAAATAATATTGTTATTGAATTTGCATACAAGTCATTTAAATGGCAAAATCGTGCGAAGGATAATGCTGCGGTTATTGTTGTTATTATTGGATTAAGTACTAGAAGTAAAGATGTAAAAACTATTTTTGACAATTCACACAAGTTAATCGTTAAAAACATTAGTCCGTACTTGATTAATTCGAACTCAATTTTTGTTAAGCGCCGAAATAGCTCTCTTTCTAGCTTACCACCAATGCCTAAAGGAAACATGCCTTATGATGGTGGAAATTTAATTTTAACTACAGAAGAAAAAAACGTTTTTTTAGAAAAGTTCCCAAATGCAAATAAATTTATTAAACAATTAATGGGTTCATATGAATTTATAAACGGTATAGAACGCTGGTGTTTTTGGATACGTAATATGGATCTTAATGATGCCTTAGTAATTTCTCCAATAGCTGATAGAATTGAGAAGGTTAAAACAATGCGATTAAACAGCACTGATGCTGGTGCCCATAAATTGGCTATGAGAGCTCATCAATTTAGAGAGATTAATGAAACGACAACAAGTTCTATCATACTTCCATCAGTATCATCCGAAAATCGTGAATATATTCCTATGGGTTTCATTGGTTCTAATGTAATTGTAACTAATCTTGCATTTGCAATCTATGATGTTCAGAGCTGGTGCTTAGGTGTGTTAAGCTCCAAAATGCATATGGTTTGGGTACGTACTGTTGGTGGCAGGTTAAAATCTGATTACAGGTATTCTTCTGAATTGTGCTATAATACATTTCCATTTCCAAAAATTATTGAAGTACATGAAAACGAATTAATTAAAACAACCTTGCATATTATTGAAGAGCGTGAAAAGCATCCCGAAAAAACTCTCGCAGAACTTTACGATCCTGACAAGATGCCTGATAGTCTTCGCGAAGCTCATCATCAAAACGATCTCGCTGTTGAACGCTGTTACCGTTCCAAACCATTCACATCAGACGAAGAACGACTTGAATACCTCTTTAACCTTTACGAACAGATGATCGAAGAAGAGAAAAACATAGGAACACTGTTTGAGTCTGTTTCACTCACGCATAGAAAAAAAGCCGGGAAGAAAAAAGCATGAATGAAAAATCAATTCTTGCACCTGAATACAAACTGTGGCTTACTGAAATCAAAAATAAAGTCAGGGCAGCACAGCTAAAAGCCGCTACTGTTGTCAATAGTGCCCTTATTGAGTTTTACTGGGATCTGGGTAAAATTATAGCTGAGAAGCAGGAAATAACATCATGGGGTGATAAGGTTGTAGGTCGGCTCTCTAAAGACCTTCAGGAGGAATTTCCTGATTTAAAAGGCTTCTCAACTACCAACCTTAAATATTGCCGGTTATTTTATAAGTTTTACATACCGGGGATCAAGGAATTTGGTCAACAGGCTGTTGACCAAATTGACACCAGGAATAAAGGAGAAGTTTTCCAACAGGCTGTCGGACAAAGTGTTCATCAGCTCGTTACACAAATACCATGGGGTCATAACATACTGATTTTCAGCAAGTCGCGTACAATTGACGAGGCCCGCTTTTATCTATCTCAAACGATTGAAAATGGATGGAGTCGTGATGTTCTGGCATTGCAGATAAAGTCAGGTCTTTTTAAACGAATAGGCAAGGGGGTTACAAATTTTACATGTACCCTTACACCACCGCAGTCAGAGCTTGCGACCCAAACAATGAAAGATCCTTATGTGTTTGATTTTCTGACCATGACTAAACCATACAATGAAAAGGATATTGAGAACCAGTTAATCGCGCATATTACAAAATTTCTTCTTGAACTTGGAAAGGGATTCGCCTATATCGGACGTCAATACCATCTCCATGTAGGTGAAACGGATTATTATATTGATCTGCTTTTCTATCATGTAAAGCTTCGCTGCTACGTTGTGATTGAACTGAAAAACACACGATTTCAACCGGAGTATGCAGGAAAGCTTAATTTCTATCTTTCAGCAGTTGACAGCTTGCTAAAAACAGAACATGATAATCAGACAATTGGAATTTTATTATGCAGAGACAAAAATAACATTGAGACAGAGTTTGCTTTACGGGATATCAATAAACCTATGGGTGTAAGTGAGTTTCAATTGACAGAAATACTACCTGAAAATCTCAAATCCACACTTCCAACCATTGAAGAAATTGAAAACGAACTTGGGAAAAAAGAGGAACCATGCCTGATATAGTACATGTTACCTATGGACAGACCGGCCAGAGTACGAAAATAAATACAATGGGTATGCGGGATATGCAGACTAAAGCATTCGAAGCCCGGGATTCACAATACTTGCTCATTAAAGCACCCCCAGCATCAGGAAAATCCCGAGCACTCATGTTTCTTGCATTGGATAAAATTAAAAATCAGGGAATCGAAAAAGTAATAGTTGCTGTTCCCGAACGGTCAATCGGCAGTTCTTTTGCAAAGACAGAATTGACAAAATACGGTTTTTTCGCAGACTGGCAACCAAATGATGCTTATAATCTATGTACTCCCGGCAGTGATGGCAGCAAAGTGCAGGCGTTTCATAATTTTATTAAAAGTCCAGAATCCATTCTTATATGTACTCATGCGACACTGCGGTTTGCCTGTGAGGAAATTGACGAAAAGATATTTGACAAAACGCTGCTTGCTATTGATGAATTCCATCATGTGTCAGCAGATGTGAATAACCGGCTTGGCGATCTGCTTTGCTCGATAATGGAAAAATCATCAGCACATATTATTGCAATGACAGGTTCTTATTTCAGAGGTGACAGCGTTCCGGTTCTAAAACCTGAAGTTGAAAGGCTGTTTACAAAAGTAACATACAATTATTATGAACAGCTTAACGGATATACACATCTTAAATCTTTGGGAATTGGATATCATTTTTATCAGGGGCGCTATACTTCGGTTATTAATGAAATTCTTGACACAAATAAAAAAACAATTCTCCATATTCCTAACGTAAACTCAGGCGAATCAACAAAAGAGAAGCATGATGAGGTCGACTCAATAATAGATTCAATTGGTACGGTTATCAGGCAGGATTTCGATACCGGTGTTCTTCATGTCAAGCGGCACAGTGACGGGAAGACAATTAAAGTAGCGGATCTTGTCGAGGATACTCCAAAAGAGCGTGATAAAATTGTTGACTACCTGCGCAGTATAAAGTCCGTAGATGATATGGATCTCATTATAGCGCTTGGCATGGCAAAGGAAGGTTTTGACTGGCCACACTGCGAACATGCACTAACCGTAGGTTACAGAGGCTCTTTAACGGAAATAATTCAGATTATTGGCCGTGCAACACGGGACAGCAGTAACAAAACACATGCACAGTTTACAAATCTTATTGCTCAGCCGGATGCAGATGATGATGTCGTAAAGTTATCTGTCAACAATATGCTGAAAGCAATAACTGCATCACTATTAATGGAGCAGGTTCTTGCCCCAAATTGGAAATTCAGGACAAAACTTTCAGATGAGGACAAAGCAGCACCTGGAGAAATTATAGTACGCGGATTAAGGGAACCGAGTTCAAAACGTGTAAGAGAGATAATTGAATCCGATCTGAATGATCTTAAAGCGACAATATTGCAGGATGATCAGATGCTTAAAGCGATGCCCGGTAATGTTGACGCTGAGGTAATAAATAAAGTTCTTATTCCAAAAATTATAAAGGTGAAATACCCTGAACTCAATGAAAATGAAGTTGAGGAGGTCCGCCAATATGTTGTGGTTGACTCTGTGATAAAAAAGGCGGAAATCAAGGAATCAGGTGATAAAAGATTTATTAAGATGGCAGATACATTTGTAAATATTGATGATATTCATATCGATCTTATTGATCAGGTCAACCCGTTTCAAAAAGCCTTTGAAGTGCTCTCAAAATCAGTTACAACAAAAGTTCTTAAGATTATTCAGGAGGCAATCGAGGCTACACGAATCAGTATGGACTTTGAGGAGGCTAAGATCCTGTGGCCGAAAATTCAAGAGTTTATAAAGATGTTTGGAAAAGAACCCGGTTTGCATGCAATTGATCCGCTTGAGCGGCGGATGGCAGAATGTCTCATTTTCCTGAAGGAAGAAAAGCGTAAACGGATGGCTGTGAATGGATAAAGATAAGGTTTTAAACGATATTTTCAATTCAGATCCGCTTGGTTTACTTAATGTTAAACCAAAGGTGTCACAATACAAAAGTCCTGATGAAAGGCTCGGCTCATCGTTTCTTGAAATTAATGAATTTTACGAAAAGTTTAAGCGTGAACCGCAACCGGATATCACTAATATTTCAGAATACCAGATGTACTCCAGGTTAAAGAGTTTAAGGGAGGATCTTGAAAAAACTATTGTATGTGAACCGCTTGATGTTTACGGTTTACTGAAGGTACAAAAGAAGGAAATAAATTCGATTGATGATATTTTTAGTGACGATACATTCGATATTTTAGGCGGTGACACAGAAGGGCTGTTTGACTTCAAGCATATTTCCAAAGAAACAACAATGCCGGAATATATTGCAAGCAGAAAGAAGTGTACTGATTTTAAAAAGTTTGAATCGTTGTTTATTGAATGTCAACATGATATACGCAATGGAAAAAGAAAATTATATCCTTTTAAAAATGAGCAGCAGATTAAAGAGGGTTATTTCTTTGTTTTAAAGGGGATCATTTTATACGTCGCAAACGTTGGCGAAAAGACAAATGAAAAAGGTAAAATGAACGCGCGGTTGCGGTGTATTTTTGAAAATGGCACTGAATCGGATATGCTTTTACGATCTCTTGCAGCAGAGCTGTATAAGCATGGCAGGCGTATCACGGAACATGCTGATAATATGCTTGACGGACTAAGAGGTATAACGCAGGAGGATGAAGCTACAGGGTTTATTTACATACTTAAATCTCTTAGTAAAGATCCTCAGATAAGTACAATACCAAATCTATACAAAGTGGGATATTCAAGTACACCTGTTGAAGAACGCATAAAAAATGCAGCAGATGAGCCGACGTATTTAATGGCGCCGGTGGCAATCGTGTCAACGTTTAAATGCTTTAATGCTAATCCACAAAAATTGGAACAGTTGCTGCACAATTTTTTTGGAAAATCCTGCTTGAATTTCGACATATTCGATAAAGAGGGCAGGAGGGTAACACCACGAGAATGGTTTATTGTACCGTTAGAAATTATCGAACAGGCAATCGAGTTTATATTATCAGGTGAGATAGTGCATTTCCGGTATGATACGGAAAGAGAAATTATTATTGGGAAAGATTTAATGTGAGTTTGTAATTATTGCGACGGTGTCGCAATAATTAAAGTGTAGATAAGTTATTTGTAGCTATTATTCTGGGATGTAGATGAGGTAATTGATAGATTGGAGCAGAATGATTGTGCAGAATTCTATAATAAGATGATTACCGGAGGCCTGTTCTTGGAAATGGTATTTAAAGCAATTAGTGTCGAGGTTTACAATAGGATTAAGAGTGTAGGTGTTTGATAAGGTATAATATTGAATAGAAATTACATTGGAAGAGTCATTCCAAAATAACCTTTGAAAAGATAATACTGTAACGAGATATGTGAAAAATGAGTGAAACAAAGTATCATTTTAAAAAATTAACGCCTGTCAAAGATGTTGATTTATCGATTTACAAAACTGCTCTGGATTTTGTTTTCAGTGATGATGATATCAGGAATGTTGCAATTTCAGGTACCTATGGTGCAGGAAAAAGTAGCTTACTGGAAACTTATAAAGCTACAAGGGATGACTTGACGTTCATACACATTTCTTTAGCTCATTTTGAAGCAGTGTCGCAAAATATTAGTGAAACAGTGCAAAGCAAGGAATCTGTGTTAGAGGGAAAAATTTTAAATCAATTAATTCACCAGATTGATCCAAAAAAAATTCCACAAACTCACTTTAAAGTAAAGCAAAAACCATCAAAAAGGTCCATTTTTAAATGGAGTGCACTAGTTACTACTTTTATTATTTTAACTATTTATTTTGTAAATTATAGTAAATGGTGTACTTATGTCGCAAATCCCCAAAAACCTAAGTTGAAAGCTTTAATGGATTTAACAACTGGAGATATGATTCTTATCGCTGGTGTTTTATATACTGCAATGATCGGTTTTACAATATATAGAATTGTAAAAGCTCAAAAAACTAAAAATATATTTAAAAAAATAAAGTTACAAAGCTATGAAATTGAAGTACTTGACGAAAAAGATGCAACATGTTTCGATAAGTACCTCAATGAGGTTTTGTACCTTTTTAAAAATTCTGGTGCTGATGGAATCGTTTTCGAAGATATCGATAGGTATAACGTTTCTCAGATTTTCGAGAAATTAAGAGAAGTTAATACACTTGTTAATAAAAAAACTAAGAAACCGATCCGGTTTTTCTATCTGTTACGTGATGATATATTTTTGTCTAAAGATCGGACTAAGTTTTTTGATTTTATCATTCCGGTTGTTCCTGTTATTGATGGTTCCAATTCTTATGATAAATTTATTGAACATTTTAAAGAGGGCAACATATTTGGTTTATTTAATGAGGAATTCTTGAAAGGGTTATCGTTATACATTGACGATATGAGGATTCTCAAGAATATATACAACGAATTTTTAATATATCACAATCGCATACAGTCAATCGAACTGGATAACAATAGACTTCTTGCTCTCATAGTGTTTAAAAATATTTTCCCCAGAGATTTTAATGACCTGCAACTTGGAATGGGCTTTGTTCATACAATTTTCAGTAGCAAAGCAGAAATTCTAAATGCAGAGATACAGAATATCGAGAATCAAATTGACAATATCAAAGAAAAAATTGAACTATCTAAAAACGAGGTCCTTAAATCAATTGATGAACTTGATGCGGTTTACCTAACATTTAATCATCAAATACAAGCAGTAGGTAGAAAACAGGTTGGTGAATTCAAGAATAGAGCTGCTTTAATAAAAGCTATGAAAGAAAATCGCGATAATATTATCATTTATGATTACAATTATAGAAGTACAACGCGTTTTGATGGTTTTGAAGTGGATAATTTATTAAAAAACCCAGAATACAATCAACGTAAAGAAGCGATTGAAAATCAAATTGATAAAAAAATAAGTTTATTAGACGAAGAAATCCAACAATTAAATCTTAAAAAGATGGCCCTTGAGAATAGTAAAATACTGCAAATAATAACAAAAAAAAACGTAGACACTGTTTTTGCTGTAACGTATGTAAATGAAATAGGTACAGTAATTGAGTTTAATGGAATAAAAGAAAATTTCTATTTTCCATTAATTAAATATTTAATTAGAAACGGGTATATTGATGAGACATATCCTGATTACTTGACTTACTTTTATGAAAATAGTCTGAGCAGAATTGATAAGATATTTCTACGCAGTGTTACAGATGAAATTCCAAAAGGTTATTCTTATTTACTCAAAGATCCAAAATTAATTCTTTCCAGGTTACGGCTTGTTGATTTCGATCATGAAGAGATTCTGAATTTCCAATTGTTAACATATCTTCTGGAAAACGAACAATATTATAAAACAATTCTGAAACGATTTCTTAAGCAACTGAAGAGTACTGAAAATTTCAAATTTGTAGGTGAATTCTTAAGTGTTAATAAAAACAAAGATATTTTCGTTAAGAAAATTAATAGCTTTTGGCCTGAGATATTTACATGTATAATAAATGATAGTGCCTTTAGTGAAGAGCAAAAGAAACAGTATGTTATAGATACATTTTACTTTTCACCCACGAATGATGTGAAAGCACTCAATATAAATAACTGTATAACAGATTTTGTATCCAGTACTCCTGCATTTCTGGCTGTCGCGAATCCTGATGTAAACAAAATCACCAGCAGTTTAACATTATTAGATATTCAATTCGAAAGGATTGAACACAGTGTTTCTAACGAAGACCTTTTCAGTGCTGTTTATAGAAATAACCAGTATAAGTTATCTTTTGAACTAATTGGATTAATGCTCGAAAAATTTTACAAAATAGCAAATAATGATGATTTCAAACATAAAAATTATACTCTGATATTGTCAAAGCCAGAGGAGTTTCTGTCGTTATATATACATGAGAATATGGATGATTATATTGATATCGTTTTTGACAAGTGTGATAAAAATATTAGCGATGAAGAATTTGCTGTGTTGGAGCTACTCAATAATAACAAAATTCCTTACAGTAAGAAGGAACCATATATTAAGTATTTACAAACAGTAGTTGAAAACATTAATAATATTACAGATAAGAAATTATGGCATTTATTATTGAGTTGTAAACGGGCTAAGTACACTGCAAAAAATGTGTTAAGTTATTATTTTCAAGGCTCAAATGGTTTAGATCAACCATTAGTCGATTTTATTAACTCACTTGATGACGATTTGTTAATCGATTACGATTTGGTAAATAAAGAGTATGGTGAAGAATCTGTTACAAAAATATACAAAGATGTGGTCGTTTGCAGCAATTTATCCGATTTAAAATATGAACAATTTTTTGCAAAATTTAAAAGAATGTATAAATCCTTTACATTTAATAATATTGTAGACGCAAAAATTGCAATACTTATTAAATACGGCTGCATAGAAATGAACGTTAATAATTTAATTTTTATGAGAAAAACTTATCGTGATCATCTCATGCTATATATTAAAACTAATATCTCAAATTATGTAAATGAGGATATCTATAAGGAAAATTTCAACGAAGATGAAATGCTGGCAATATTAGATGAAAACGTTGATGATAAATACAAAATCAAATTGCTTAGTTATTTTACTGGTATAGTTTCAATAAAAAACAAGACCTATTCGGATGTCGTCAGGATTCACATTCTACAAAACAATTTTCAATTAAAGGATTTGTCAATTTTGCTGGAAACTTTCCCAAATGAATGCAAAGAAATTAAAGATTTAATTAAAAGTAAAACTATATTAAATGTTGACGAAGTAGAAAGACAAAAACTTGTAATACCGTATGAACTTCTTTTAGACTTGATTAAAGAAGAGGTGTTGTCAATTCCACAAAAAAAGTCATTATTCGTACTATGTTTACCAGTATTAGATGAAGTTCAGGCAAACATTACACTTCGTTTACTTCAAATGGATGATTTTTTAAGCTTGTTTTATGGAAATTGGCACAAGGTTGAAAAGAATAACTTTAATGAAAGTATCCTGGAAATATTCAAGAAGAAAGATTGGATTAAAAGTTATGATATTGCCAAGGATGATTCAAATTCTTATCGTGCATATGGGAGGTAAACGGATGATCAAAAATCGTTTTCATGATTTTATTGGAAAAAAACCAGTATGAGAAAGTTGTCAAATAAAGAATAATAATGAAAAATAAATCAGATTCATTTATGGCAAATCTTATTCAAAACAGGTATCACCTGTTTGATGTGGAAAAAGCTTCAATAAAAGGCTATTACCCCAATCAACTGCTCGCTATTGTTCGGGAAACAGCCGGGTTCAACCGCTCATTTACTATCGAAATTGGAGAAATGTATACTGCAAGAGCCTTCTTTGCGATATCCGCGCCAATAGACGGAGAAGTTGAATATCAAAGCGGATACCTTGATCTGAAATTGTTACAGCAGGAAAAAGAATACTATATTGGTGAAGTTATAACTACACTTCCGCTGCAATTTGAACTGAGAAAAGGGTCCAGGATCAAGTTGCAAAAAGCAAATATTATATATAAACCGGATTACAAAAAGGGAAGCCGGATTTGAACTGTCGACAATTTGTCGACAGTTGAAAATGAAGGCTCAGGATGGCAAGATGCGGGTAACCGATTGTACCAATTTAGTTTTAATGCGAGTAAAAAGTGTAATGTATTACGCTTTTTGTATAATTTACAGAGAGATTGGTCAGGCAGTGTCCGACCAATCTTTGAAAGACGCCTTTGGCAGAAAAAAGATTCAACAGGTAGTTAATGTCGAATTTCTGTTCATAATTACCGAAAAACCGGAAATACTTTAACTGTTCAGGTGTAATGTATAAAAAATTTCTCTTGCCTATAATAACGGTTGTGGTTATTTTAGGATAACCTGTTATTGTAAAACAACAACTCTTTATATTTCAGATTGAAGGAAGCCCATGCTGCGGAATCTGCAAGGACAATACAAAACCATCTCGACGGTTGGGGAGACGGTTAAGGCTTTTATTCCGGCACCACTTCCGCCTGTGCCCCCGATTGAATGGACAACAGTGTTACGTGACAAGTTTGATCAGGCACATCTGGCTCTCGGGCGACTTGACAGTGTATCAAGGCTTCTTCCGGATACAACACTTTTTCTCTATATGTATGTCCGTAAAGAGGCTGTATTATCTTCGATGATTGAAGGCACGCAATCATCTCTTTCAGACCTTCTCCTGTTTGAAATGGATGAGGAACCAGGTGTTCCTGCTTATGACGTGCAGGAAGTGAGTAACTATGTTGCGGCGTTCTATCATGGACTTCACCTGTTGGAAAGCGGCCTGCCTTTTTCTTTACGGTTGATTAAAGAGATGCATAGTGTGTTGCTGTCCAAAGGTCGCGGTAGCAAATGTTCTCCCGGTGAATTCAGGAAATCACAGAACTGGATAGGTGGAACCAGGCCGGGTAATGCGGTGTTTGTCCCGCCGCCGGTTGAAGAGCTGATGGAATGCATGGGTAAATTTGAACTTTTTCTACATGACAGTCCCAAGCCAACACCGGTGCTTCTGAAAGCTGCTTTAATGCATGTTCAATTTGAAACCATCCATCCCTTTCTTGATGGAAACGGTCGATTAGGGCGATTGCTAATCACCCTACTGCTTTGTGAACAAAAGGTTCTTCAGGAGCCAATGCTGTACCTCAGTCTCTATTTTAAAACACACCGGCAGTATTATTATGAGCTTTTAAGCAGAGTTCGTACCACAGGAGATTGGGAGGCCTGGCTTGATTTCTTTGCCGAAGCAGTAATTGCGGTGGCAACTCAGGCAGTAGAAACTGCACAAAAACTCCTTCATTTATCTGAAACAGATAAGTTCAAAGTCAGCGGGCTTGGAAGAGCTGCGGTTTCAACGCTAAAAGTCCACCGGATTTTAATGGAGCATCCTGTTGTTACCTCAGGATGGCTGGTAGAAAAGACTGGAATCACTCCAGCTACCATCAATAAAGCGCTGGGGCATCTTGTGCAGCTTGGTGTCGTGCGAGAAATAACTGATAAGAAAAGGAATCGGCTTTTTAGTTATACCGGGTATATAGAGATACTGAATGAAGGAACCGGGTTGCCGGACTGATCGGAAAAAAGGATTATGATATTAGTTAAATGATATATCAAATATGAAACACCTAAACCAAATTTGAAAGTCAGTAAGGCTAAAAATTTCAGAAACTTGAAACAAGCCTTAAAAACAAGTTATTTCGTAAAAACTTGATCAGTACCGTTTAGATAATCCTGTATTTTTTACCGGTTGAAAATGCGTTTTTTAGCACGGAATGGCCACTTTTCTGTTCAAGTTTACATAAGATACATTATAGGACATGTAACATTTTGATTTAAAACAATATACATAAACTACTAACTCTGGGCAAGATCCCTGGTGTAAGTTTTTTCTTTTGTGCACAGACCTCTATGAAACTGGTTTATTCATTTTTGACATTTAGTAGAGGAATACATATATTTCCATAAAATGTTGGTTATAATAAAGATAGCAGTTGCAAAAAATTGGAATTTTAATGCCAAATTACAAATTAAATTGTAAAGAACAAATACTACAGAATATAATTGATGTCGCAGATCCGTGTTTTCAATTAAATGAAGAGTATTATGGTATCTTCCCAAAGGGGGCACGGGAAAAGCAAATTTATCAAAACATTTGCTCTACAAAATCATTTCTCATACAACCACGAAAAATTGATACAAATACATACTACCATAATTATCTATATAAATTTTCGAATCGCCGTTACCCAGAACAATTTTGGGTTGAAATTTTTGCATATCGGTTTGGTTGCCTTATAGGTATTGAAGTTCCACCTGCTTTCGTTGCAATAAATTCAGAATACTCTGAGATCGAAACATCATGTGGTGCATTTATTGAATGGATGTATGATCCTCTTCTTATGAACTATAAGGAAGCAGGGGATTTGCTTGTAGATTTGGAAAGTGATTTCGATGTAAAAAGAGGTACAACACATAATTTTTTGTCTTGTGTATCTTTGCTTGAGAAGTTTAATAATGCAAGCTTTATGTTCGAAGGCGATTTAGATGAATTTTGGGTGAAAATGTTCATCTTTGATGCTTTGATTGGGAATACAGATAGACATCAAAACAATTGGGCTCTACTATTTTCGAAAGATGCACGAATTCAGGTCAAGGGGGCTCCCTACTTTGATAACGGTACAAGCATGGGACACGAAATATTGAATCAAAATATCGATACTGTTAATATAATGAATTATATTTCAAAGGGGCGGCCACATATGAGGTGGTCTCGTGGTCAAGAGCGAATCTCTTTCAATGTTTTTATAAAAAATTTGTTAGATTTATTTCCACATACAAAGAATAAAATGTTAGACATTTTACATTTTTCTATAGAAGATGTTAAATTCATTCTACAGGAATTACAGGATTTCATTACACCAACAAGACTGACCTCAAAACGAGCTAAGTTTATGGCAGAATTATTACAAGCAAGACAAAATAGCCTAATACAAATGATTACTATATAAGAGATACCTAATGCATCAGATTGAAACTATAGTTGAATTTAATACGCTTTTTATTTCTTGGATGGAACCATATGTTGAGAAGTGCCATAGGCAACCATATGTTGAGGAGTGCCATAGGCAACGATATGTTGTAGCAAAGTTAACTCGTAATGGTAATGATGCTGACCTTGAATATTTATTTGGTACTGAAGATTATGAAAATGCAACGCAAAAAGGTTTTGAGGGGTTTGCGCGTTTTCCAATTGCTATTAAAAAGCATGCGAACGTATTAGAATATCTTTCTTATCGGCTTCCTCCTAAGAAACGTGCAGATTTTGATAATTTTATGAAATCCATAGGCCTTAACGTATTATTGAAGGATCAAATTTCATATTTTCAATTATTGGGTTATTCTGGAGGTAAACTACCTGAAGATACATTCAATTTCCATATTGATTATACAAATATTTCTTTACCAATTCAAATGTATACTGAATTGACCGGTATTACATACCGAGATGACTGGAAGTTGAATGTTGAAAAAATAGCCGTAGATGATCAAGTTTTGTTAATACAGAACAAGCAAAATTCATTCGATTCATTTGCAGTAGAAGCCCATTGGAAGAATCAACGAATTGGATATATTAATCGTGTGCAAAGTAAAACTATCAGTAATTGGATAGTCGAAGGTAGATCGATAAGGGCTTATATTTCTCGAAAAAACGGTACACCAGAAAGACCAAGACTGTATTTATTTATTGATATTAGGTAGGTGTTTTCGATGATTGTACGACAGAAATGGAAGCAGTCAACGAAAGAATGGATTAATTCTCCCCCTGGAATGATTAGAATAAATTACGATGTTATTGATGCGTTTTTCGGCAAATTATACTGGGTATTCCTAAACATTTAGGGCAAATGGTCCATGACAGTTTTATAGTAGTAGACTGACGTCCTCAATTCAAGTTCAAAGTTTACATAACGGATATTATAGGACATGTAACATTTTGATTTATATATAAATATAATATAACACGAACAAGCTGCTTTATCAAGAGGTGCAAGGATTTTTTAATTTTTTTAATTTGTCAGGAACTTTTTATTGTAAAACGGTAGCATCTCAAGTAAGACATCACTTAACACTCTGCAAAATCAAACCGCAATGTGCACCATTTTTGCATGTATTCTTTTTAGTTCCCTTTTTGGGAAATTTATGTTATATTATAGATATGCGAATTATTGCAAGATCTAAATTAGAAGAATACTGGACTCAGAATCAGTATAGAACGGCTGAGCAACCGCTCAAAGCGTGGCACGATGAAGTTAAGAATGCAAAATGGACAAATTATAACGATCTAAGAAACGAATTCCCGAAAGCCAGTATTGTTGGAAATGACCGCGTTGTGTTTGACATACATGGGGGAGCATTTCGATTAATAGTCAAGTGTCAATTTAAAATGAATGCTGTATTTATCAGGTTTTTTGGTACACATAAGGAATACGATAAAATCAATGCAAGTGAGGTATAAAATGAACATAAAGCCAATACACACTCCGGATGATCTACGTGAAGCTCTTGCAAGAATTGATCAAATCATTGATGCAAAAGACGGAACAGCGGAACATGATGAATTAGAGGTCTTAAGTGTTCTTGTTGAAGTATACGAGGATAAAAATTGTCCCATTCTACCACCAGATCCGGTTGAAGCAATCAAGTTCAGAATGGACCAGTTAGGATTAAAACAGGCTGATATTGCGAAATATTTAGGGGGGAAAAATAGAGCCTCAGAAGTACTTTCTCGAAAACGGTCGCTTAGTAAAAAAATGATTAGAAATCTTCACGATAATCTTAATATACCAAGCGATAGCCTTTTAGAATTAGTCTAGATTAATCCTACGAAACAGCGCTAAGCGTATCAACGGCAGTCGCTTTCATGACAGGTCGGCTACTTTTCCGGTTGGGTTATAGGAACCCCGGCGCGGTCACAGGAATAGAAAACGCTGTAGTCCGGGTCAACCGGGAGACCTTTTTTTCCTACCCAGTTGGCCGCAGCGCAGGAAGGACGGCAGCAGTCCTCCATGGTAGTGGTCTCGTACATATAGCCGTTGGAGCCCTTCTTCCAGAAGGAATTGTCTTTTGCAGCCTGCTCGGCGGTGATGAGTCCGTTTACCTCAGGCAGGCCCTGGTCCTGCAGCATGCAGCCGGTAACCTTGGTGAGGGCTTCGGGGCATTCCACGCGGCGCACGTAAATGGACCAGTTTGCATGGTACAGAGATTTGACCTGATTGGCTTCGATACAGGATTTTCTTGCGTATTCGGTAATCTTCGGGTCGGCATGGGTAATCTTGTTACAGGTTTCTGTTACTCTATCCTGACATTTTTCAGACCCGAGGCTCTCTTCGGTGACCCATTGATACTGGTTCTTGCACTCGCTCCAGTGGGTAATCGGTTTCACGCCGCCGGAAAAGCCACCCTCCTCGGGATAGGCTTCGTAGAGGTATTCCCCGGAGGTGGAAGTCGCCCTGAGCCCTGGACCGCAGCCGTTGTGAGCACCGAAACCACCGCCGCCCATGTAAATGTCAAATGTGTTCTTTGTAGCTGCGGTGTTGAAACTCTGAGCGATAATCGGTTTGGGAATTGGTACCGCTGATGCCGGATTGCTGACATTGTCAGGATTCAATTGAACCTGCTTCTCGTTATACGGGCTCGGATAGGCGTAGATAAACTGGTAGCACTCGCAGCAGGTACTCTGCTCGTTGCCGTCGATGAACCCGAGGTCCACGTCGTGGCCTACAACGGCGTAGAGATACTCTTCGTTGCCGTCATCAATCGCGGCCTGAAGCATCTCAGGGCTGTAGAGCATGAATCTCGGACAGATGAAAGTGACATCGGCACCAGGCTTCGATGTCTGGTTTTCACTGCATGCGTTGATGGTGTTGCAGACGCCGCCGCATGCCGAGTTGCGATCACCCGGGATACAGTCCGGGACATAGTCCCATGAGTGGCAATAACTTGGTGGCGGCAGACGATAGGAGACTCCGATTTTTTTCAGAACGATATTATGGGGTCCGGATGTATAGGATTCGATGGCTAAAGCAGCAGCTTGATAAC
>Ga0209373_10001448_pt1 | contig 27692 bp, 17 predicted proteins | sample Higcelweek5metaG_FD_187173 | JGI IMG/M metagenome (GOLD analysis project Ga0209373, IMG submission 187173) | Freshwater pond sediment microbial communities from the University of Edinburgh, under environmental carbon perturbations - High... | ecosystem: Environmental > Aquatic > Freshwater >... | reverse complement strand
CTGCTTATGTGCGTCAGAGCCAAACGAACGCTGGCGGCATCATAGGGATTAGTCTGCCCTTTTTGCCTAAAATGGGGCAAATGAAAGGGAAATAGGCTGAAAATCCACGATTTTCTGCCTAATAGACAAATATATCAGCGTGGTGGAATATTAAAACGTCCTCTCTGTTCGACAAGGTTCGGAAAATGGCATTTAATCAGTGGTTCCCTAGAATTACAATATATAAATAACTGTTTTAATTAAAAAAGTACCCGCCAATCAGAAAAAACGACTATTAGATAGTTACGCGCTCATACCTCCTAAAACTTTTGCGGGAAGTTGTATTATCCCTCCATTCACCCCTCAACATTTTTCATAAACCGTTCTGAATCCACAATCATTCGAGTATGTTTCCCTTTGCCTATTTCCCCTGAATTGTCTCTTACGGTGACAGCGAACTCAATTTTTCGCCCGAAAACTGATTCTATCGTAGCTTTGGCTGTAATCTTTGCACCAATCGGACTGGCGGCGGTGTGTTCTATGTTAATGAAACTTCCGACCGAAGTCTGACCTTCTCCCAAGCAGTCGGCAAGACATTCACAAGCAGCACGTTCCATCAGAGCAACCATCATTGGCGTAGCGAATACGGCAAGGTCCCCGCTTCCAACCGCTTTCGCGGTATTATTGTCCGTGACGGTTGTGCTTGCGGATGCGGTCTTGCCGAGCGTGAGTTCTGAGTCGACAATACCGCCTTGTATGGCAAGAACCGCCGCTACAACATGTCGGCATATAGGGGGATTTCTATAATCCAACGTGCAATCGCAGGAGTGTCCCTTTATATCTCCGCCATCATGTGTGAAAGCGATAGAAACAAATTTGCTTCCACGGCTATGCGGAACACGCGCCCAGTATAGGTTTGGCTCGCGTTCCTCAAATTCCACTCCGCCGCCTTTGTATACCTTTACGCCGCGCTCAATATCGCCGACGATATGGTTATGACTTTCGAGCGTCGCCATTGTTACAGCTATGGTAAGCGGCTCGGAATTGGTATGCTCATACATCTGAGGCGGCTCCGATTCGCAGGTTTCCGCATTATCTGAATATTCAATACCGTTATCGTTGCACCATTCCCTTGCAATCTCAACATAGGCTTTACGTTTGAAAGCATACCACTCATCAGTCAGACCCACACGATGAAGCGTATCCTTAAACCGCCGGAACGCACCCCTGCCTTCCAATGCGACGCTAAGCAATTCGTTTTTATACGAATCGGATATCGTTTCGGCAAAATCCTCCATTATGTCATATTCGCCGATGTCCCTCTGTCTCGGCGCGGCAATCCAAACATCATCCTCGAATTTTTCGGTGTCCTCCTCTTCCATAAAATCATTATAGAAGCCGAATTCGCCTGTTCCTATGTTGTAAAACAAATGTTTTTCGGAGTCAATCATCTCAAACTCCTCAGCCGCCGTGTTTAAATCTATTTTTTTCATATACCCTCCGCTTATTGTGCGTTCTCGTTACAATTTCATTATAATTCCATATTTAAATGATATCATATCTTTATCCAAATTACAATATATTGTAACAAAATCTTTCCCCTTTGCAATCGCCTTTAAACACAAATTTCATCTCCTGATTTTTATAAACAATGACTTTTTCCACCGCATCGTTCCAAATTTCCTCGTCAAAATCCGAGAGTAGCCCCTCCTGCTTATGCAGCAACTGAATTAGTTCCGCAATGACTTGCCGTTTCGCGGCATACTCCATCCTCTTATTGCTGACGGCGGCTATATCCTGTTGAATCCTATCAAACCGGTCTTTCATCTCCGAATACTTCCTTGCATATTCAGCCTGATTCAGTGCAGAACGGGCATTTTCATCCACGCAGCCGCGAAGCAACGCGGTGACCGTTTCCAATTCCTGCCGCAGTTCAGCCTCCTCCCTATCAAGGGCGGAGGTATCGGTCAGCCTGTCAATGATTCCTTCGTATTCCCGCATTTTTTCATTCTTGTTACCTATCACCTGGTTCATCGCGTCCACAAATGCCTTCTTAATATCTTCCTCATATAAATGCGGGGTTCTGCATTTCTCCTGATTCGTAAACTTATGGTTGCATTGCCAGATTACCCGTCGATATTTGCTGTTGGAATGCCAGACCTTGCTGCCGTAAAATCCGCCGCACTGTCCGCAGACGATTTTTCCCGAAAACGGGCTGTGCCCCGTCATATAGCCTTTGGCGGATTTACGTTTCTGAAACTCATACTGTACCATGTCATATACCTCGGGGGACACAATTGCCGGATGGGAATTTTCTACGTAAAACTGCTGGATTTCACCCTGGTTTACCTTTTTCTTTTTTGTCAGAAAATCAGTGGTATAGGTTTTTTGCAGGATTGCTGATCCTTTATACTTCTCACTTTTTAAGATATTTTTGATTGTCGCCGGATTCCAACTTTGCTTTCCCGTCGGCGTGGGTATACCCATATATATAAGATACCTCGCTATAGCCCCGGCTGATTTCCCTTCCAGAAACATCCTGTAGATCAGCCGCACCGTTTCCGCCTCTTTCTCCACAATTTCCGGCAGGCCGTTTTCTCCCTTTTCATAGCCGAGAAAGTGTTTATAGGGCAGGCTGACCTTACCATCCGCGAACCGTTTCCGCACTCCCCACGTGACATTTTCCGAAATGGATCTGCTTTCCTCCTGCGCCAGCGAACTCATAATAGTAATCAACAGTTCGCCTTTGCTGTCCAGCGTATAGATTGACTCCTTCTCGAAATATACCTCCACCCCTTTATCCTTCAGTTTTCGCACGGTGGTCAAAGTATCCACGGTATTTCTGGCGAAACGGCTGACCGACTTTGTAATAATAAGGTCGATTTTCCCATCCATAGCGTCGGCAATCATTTTGTTAAACCCGTCACGCCCTTTGGTGCTCGTTGCTGATATACCCTCATCGGTGTATACTTGTACAAATTCCCAGTTTTCATTGGACTGGATATGCCTCGTATAATAATCAACCTGCGCCTCATAGCTGGACAGCTGTTCCTCAAAATCGGTTGACACTCTGGCATATGCCGCCACTCGTTTTCTATGGATGAATGTTTTTTTATTCACGAACTGCGGTATAACCGCCGGAATCACGGTAATCTGTCTGTTCATAATTATTCCCACCCCTTTATCAATTCTGTATTATCCTCTAAAATAATTTTCAGTGTTTTATCCGGATACGCAACCATACTGTGCACATTTAGCCCTTCAGTTAGGCTTTGCAGGGTGCTTTCGGGAACCTGCCTTGACGCGCAGTGGCTTTTCCCCAGCGTATTGTAAGTCGAACAGACCCATATAATCCTTTCATATTTCGTGCCGGAATTATTGATTTTCCGCCTGTAGTGTTTACCGCATATGCCGCATACGATTTTACCTGTAAACGGATACTTTGCCGTAATGTCTGACCTCGGATGATACTGTCCGGCGCGCCTGGCCATTTCTTTTTGTGCCTTTTCAAAGGTGTCTCTGTCAATAATCGGTTCATGGTTGTCTTTCACCAGATATCGCGGCAGCTCACCCTTATTTTTCCTATTTTTCTTTGTAAGGTGGTCGCTGATATACCCCTTCTGCATAAGCAAGTCACCAACGTACTTTTCATTACAAATAATATCGTGGATTTTCCGGCTGTCCCACTCGCCGTTCAGTTTCGGCCTGACCCCCGATTCGTGGAGTTTTTTGACAATCGCCGTTTTTCCCATCCCCTTCAGGTAATACGCGAATATCATTTTTACAATCTCAGCTTCCGTGGGGTTCATCGTAAGTATACCCTTTTTTACATCATAACCCAGAATGGTAAAGGTATTTGGAACCCCGTCCTTATACTTATTCCGGATTCTCCACTTGAGGTTTTCACTCACTGACAAGCTTTCCTCCTGCGCGAAAGAAGCGAGGATGGTGAGAAATAACTCACCGTCCCCGCTTATGCAATGGATATTCTCTTTTTCAAAATAACAGTCAATTCCAATGTTTTTCAGTTCCCGTACAGTTTCAAGCAGATCAACACTGTTCCGTGCAAAGCGTGAGATAGATTTTGTGAGTATCATATCTATTTTCCCGGATCTGCAATCCGCAAGCATCCGCTGAAACTCCGGCCGTTCCTGTTTTGTTCCCGTAACCGCATAATCAGCATATACACCGCAATACAGCCATCCGGGACGGTTCTGTATCATTTCGCTGTAATAGCTGACCTGTGCCGACAGGGAATGCAGCATCGCCTCCTTCCCCGTAGACACTCTGGCATAGGCCGCCACCCGCAGTTTCTTTGGTATTATAGGCGCTGACGGTGGCATTTTCTTTATGATTCTTTCCATAATAAAGCACATCCTTTCAATCACCATTTTACCATACTATGCTTGTATAAATCCACTGTATAGTGCCGATTATGCAGCGTGTATTGAGAAAATAATTGTATCAATCTGACAAACGCTTATTTCTCAAGCATCTGATCGCCGGGGAATAATGGTATAGACAGCTTTATATTATCTTTCTCAGTCCGGCCGGCCTTCATGACCCAGCCCAATTTCGCCTCGCTCCATAATCTCCTGCCCGGTAAATCCCCTGTACAGCCATTTCCGGGTATGCTTATCCGTATGTACAACCATCTCCGCGAAAGACTCAAACTCCGCTTCCGTATCAAACGGAATAGCATTCCGCGCATCATCCAAAAGCTCCGGCACCGGCTTGTCCATCTCTATATCGTACATCAGTATTTCAAAAATATCCTCCGCCTTTTTCTGATCGTCCTGAAATTTCCTCAATATAAAATTCCGCAGTGCATCGGATTGGACGGTATCGTTAATCCCATCATCCGCCAGAACCGCTATCTGTTCCCTTGACGGTGTGTAATAGGTAAAATTTCGAACATCCTCTGTCAAATTTCGGCACTCTTCAAACATATCAAAATCATCTACGAAAAGCAGCCCGTCCGCGTACTCGAAATACCATTCCCACGCAGTCATTTTCTTCAGATATTGCTCAGCTTCATGGCAGTTTGTCCCGTCCTGATGATACAGGTTGAACACATAAACAAACTGCTCTATCTCCAGAATACCATACAGATTAACCAGCGCCTTTGCGTAGATACAAAGTTCCTGATTCCGTTCTCTTTTCTTTTGAAAGTCCGGCTGATTCATAAAGGTAATCAGGTCATTTCTGAGTTCCTGCGGCAACACCAGACGCGCATCGGAACTATTTCTGAATATGTAGCAAATCCCCAGCCTCAAAAGCATATTTACGTCCGTAAATGACATTCCCTGAATTTATATCTCGGGCGCATCCGCAAGTTTGACCAGCGTCCGGTAATTATCATCCGGAAGAAGCTCCGTTTCCTCACGTAAACCGCTGACAACAAGCTTAAAGAGCTTCTTCGCCAGTTCGGCTTTTTTATCCTTTTTATATTCGGGAATTCCATAAATCTCCGCCATAAGCGCCAACATATGTTTCGGTGTGAGGGCAAGGCATCTTTCCAGCCCTTCACACGATTTCCCTCCTATTGCGTCCATCATCAATAATTCACTGTTTACGTTTTTATCCATTTTTTCTCTTCCTTTCTCATTCTTAATATTTCATTTTCCATATCAGACGAAAAGCGCCCCTTTTCAGAGCACTTTCCTTCTGCCGTTATATGTTTCTTTCTGCTATTTCTCCCGCATCCGGCATAAAAACCGCAGTGCGTCGCCAAAGCCTGCCCGATAGTAGAAACGTGTTTCCTCACCTAACAGTACACTGTGGGCGGATTCATGGGCATTCCACAGCTTTTGCTGTTCCTCTGATAAGCTATCCTTCAGCTTTTTCTCGTGCCGTTCCGCCTGTTCCATTGCTTCGGAGACCGCCTTGGAGGAAACATAGCCCCAGTCGTTGATTCTTCCGGTTATGAAGTCCTCCATCGCCTTTTCAAATCTTTCATTCATTTGCATATACCCTCCTATTTGATTTGTTCATTACATTAATCACTCTATTGAAAAAATTAATCAATATTAGAACCTTACAAATAATCAGGGCAGTAACGGGTTATATTGCACAATTAAAGCACATTACTCCGTTCAGGAAATATATACATCTTAACGGCTGTATGTTTCCGCATCCTTTTATCCCAGTGCATACGCCGCTTCCAGCGCTTTTCGAAGCTGCCATACCGACACCTCATGAAAATCCATAATATCGGAGTTCCTTGTCTCCAGCGTATCAATCAGAAGCATTTCTTTCGCGATTCTTGCAAGCTCCGCTTTCATATAGCTCCTCCACTCTCAGCTTGCTCCGCAAATTTGAATCCCTGTTTTTTATACAGCGCGGTATAGGTCGGTGCTTGCTTTTTTCTGGATTCTATAAGTATACCAATGTCCTCATTTCCCTTTTGTACCACCAGCAGACAATGCCAGAAATTGTTCGCGTCTACCGTCATCAGCGGTATATTGTCCGCGATGAATTGCCTTGGCATTACTTGTGATAATACACTTACTTCCCTGCTGTGCAAAACATTTATCTGACATTTTACTTCCTCCGTTTAATTTATTTTTATAATACCTTTATGACTGTATAGCCATGTGTGATAAATTCATCATCATCCTTCCAACGGCTATGTGCCTTCCGGCTTTGGTTCTCTGCGGTTCAGCGGCCTTCGACCCGAATTTCCCTCAAGCTCTTTCACTGCTTTTGGTTTCGGTTTTCTTCCTCTTATCGCCATAAATACCACCCCCTCTCATTTTATGCCGGTTTGGCGGCAACAAAAAAACAGGCAGCAAACGCAAGCCTGTTTTTTTATTATCCGATTAGAAATTTTTACAGCACAATTTATCAAAATACCAAATCTGGCCAGCCCTTGCGGCTCTCACCACGCAAAGGCCGGCCATTTCCGGAAGCAATCATTGTTGCTCTGCCTGAATATAGGACTTTCAGGTTATTCTCATAACCCGGTCACGCAAAGCCCATATCCCTGCATATCCTGATCCATTCTGCTTTTCAACAATATCAGTATATCACATCTAAATCGGATTTTTCGGACAACTTTTAATTTTTTTCCTTTTCTCTGAAAATTAACAAAATACCCGAGTTTAAAACACCGGTTTTCAGCTGCTGTTTCAGTAAATCTGACATAAGCCGATCATGTTAATTTTACCCATGGTTTCTCAGCATAATGGTTCAAAATACCGAATCCGGCCAGCCCTTGCGGCTCTCACCACGCAAAGGCCGGTCCTCTCCGGAAGCCATCATTGTTGCTCTGCCTGAATATGGAACTTTCAGGTTATTTTCATAACCCTGTCACGCAAAGCCCATATCCCTGCATATCCTGATTCATTCTGCTTTTCAACACAGTTTTTATTGTTCTGATTTTCTTATAATATCATTATATCATAAGTAAACCGAACAAAACGAACAACTTTAAAATTTTTTTAAAATTTTTTTCCTTTCCTCTGAAAATCAACAAAACACCCGAGTTTAAAACACTGATTTTCAGCCGCTGTTCACAGGAAATATGATATAAGCCAATCATGTTAACTTTACCATGGTTTCACAGCATAATGTATTAAAATGCCGAATTCGGTCAGTCCTTGGCTTCCCCTATTCACTTTTCCATACTACCATTATATCACGTTCCTTTCGGCATTTTCGGCAAGTTTTCATTTTTCACTAATTTTTATAAATTTATTATCCTTTCGCCTCCACAGTTTATATTATATCACAGGTAAAAGTAACAAAAACGTCAACTTTAAAAATTTTTAAAAAATTTTTTCTATTCTCTGAAAACAGTTCCAGAATGCGTACCGGCATTGTTCGCTGCAGCGCTTCCGTTTTCTTTCGGGAATGCTGTCATGACGATAAATCTTTGCGCCGTAGCTTTGAACATCTGTTTGGCTCGTTGCCAGTCAGCTCATGGTCTCGGCAGCAGAACCGCACCGTGTCCTGCTGTGTTCAGTGTGTTCGGTGTGTTTAGCGATAGATTTGTAACCATTTTTAAGCCCTCGAATAACCCGTATCCTCTGTTTTTTCCTTGCATTCAAGGCATTTTGACCACCCTTCTCCATCTATCGTCTGCCAAGCTAATTTTGACCACCCTTTTGAAGGTTTTTGCCCTTAAAATGCGTTTTTATCATCATTTTCTTTTTTCTGTTTTATATAAACAAAAGCACCGCAAATCCGCATGAAATCAGAGGATTCCGGTGTTCTTACTTCAAAATGTACACGAAATTAAAAAAATGCCTGTATCGTAAGGATTCATGCGGCTTTCGAGATTTTACCCCCGCAACGTGACCCCCTCCCCCCCTTGTCTGCAACGTTCCGTGTTTTGGGGGGCGGCGGTCTTCTAATGCAAAAGTTGTGGAGATTTGATACCCCCTCAGTCCGTCCGAAAACTGCATTTTCATGAGGCTACTGAAAAAGTCAAGTGCCCAGCAATAAATCTACATTTATTCAAATAAGTGTAGATTTATTGCTATATTTATGGTATAATAAATATAAAGAAAAGCTTGATGAATAGAGGGTTTTAAGCATGTTGAGGATAGATAATCAGTTGAAATTATCGGAGTATGAAAGCCTGTATGATATAGTAGTTCCAGCGGACAATATTTTACGGAAAATAAGTGAAACAATTGATTTCAGCTTTGTGAATGAGATGCTGAAAGGCAGTTATTGCGTTCATTTTGGCAGACCTGCAAAAGAGCCTGAAATGATGTTTAAGATACTGTTTTTGAAGAGAATGTACGATTTGTCAGATCAATTATTGATTGATGAATTAGGCTATAATATGGCATACAAATTCTTTATAGGGCTTGCTCCAGAGGACAAAACTATCGATTCAAGCCTTCTCACGAAATTCAGAAAAACCAGAATTACAGAAGATATATTGGAAGATATGCTGACCGAAACCTTAAAACAAGCAATTGAAAAAGGTTTAATTAATTCAAGGGCTATTATCGTTGATTCTACTCACAGTTGCAGCAAAGGTAATTTTGAAACTCCAACCCAAATACTCAGGAGAATGACAAAAGCATTACGACGTGAGATATATAATACACAAGTTGATTTGGCGCAATATTTTCCTGAAAAACCTACAGAAACATCATCTATAAACGAAGAAATCGAATATACAAAAGCCTTGACCTCTGTTTTGGAAAACAAGTTAAATCATAAAAATGCGCAAAAGCTGTTGGCTAAAATTACAGAACTTCTAAATGATGACAAAATCAAGAATATTCAATCCTCTGCCGACGAGGATGCCAGCGGCGGACATAAGAGTATAGACAATAGCTTTTTCGGTTACAAAAGTCATTTGGCAATGACAGATGAACGCTTAATAGCGGGCATTGAGGTCACCACAGGCAGGGCAGCCGATACTAATATAATGAAAGACCTTGTTAAAAAATCAGAGGAAAACGGAATAACAGTGGACGAAGTTATAGGCGATATGGCATATTCAAGCAAGGATAATATAGATTATTGCAACGAGAAAGATATAAAGCTGATATCTCGACTTAATACAGTCATTAGCAACGGCAATTCGAGAGATGACGGATTTATTTACAACAAGGATGCAGGGACATTGCAGTGCCCGGAGGGACATTTGGCTATGCGCTGTGAAATTAGAAATGGCAAATATGACAATCAATATTATAACTACATTTTCAGCTTGAAAAAATGCAAGAAATGTGCCAGATACGGAACCTGCTGCAAGAAAGACAAAACAAAAAGCCATTGTATAACAGTATTGGGCGGAAACAGAGGAAAGCAATACGAACTTGAGCAAACGGATTACTTTAAGCAACGAATAAAAGAGCGTTATAAAATCGAAGCAAAGAACGCCGAACTTAAGCAATCTCACGGACTCGCAAGGTGCAAGTATGTGGGATTATTCGGCATGAAGATCCAAATCTATTTTACGGCGTTTGTCGCCAATGTAAAGCGAATCGTTAAGCTAAATGAGTTAAAAGCGGTGTGATAGACACTATTTTTTTATTTTATAGCAAAATTTTAAAGAATCGTTGGAAGTTTTATGAACAATTTGATATGTACGAAAAAAGACCGTGATTTTACAGAGTAAAAAACGGTCTTTTTCAGTAGACTCATTTTCAGTGGTTTTTTTTGGCATTTTTAAAGACCGCGTCAGTGTTTGAGGCGGTCTTGATGATTATTTTTAATTTTATTGCGGGCATTATAAAAAAATAAACGATATAGCGACCTATACCGTCTGCATCTTACTAATTATTCCCTGTACCCCGATCTCTTTTATTGCCCGTTTTAAGTTATAAACCAAAAATGACAGCGACAACTCACCGGCAGCTTTTTCACTGCCTTTGGTAAGAAGATATCGGCTATCGTTATAGTGTTTGACCGTGCCAAACGGATGCTCCGACAAGCACGTCCGCTTTTTAAGCTGAGCGTAATCCGGTTTGATTACGATCTCAACAATTGTTTTACGCGGCACTTCGACCATTTCATACGTGATAACCGTTTTATATTTTTGCATATATTTCTTCACCTTTTTAAAGGTTTTTATTTCGTTGATCCTTTTTCCATAGAATTTGCATTCCAATTTTGTTTGATTTCCCTTGAAATCCACCGTCTTTTTGTCGGCCTTTGTACATTTATTATTACAGTCCCTGCATGCCGCATAATTCATATATCTTGTTTTGTCACGGTTTTTATTATATGACTTGCGCCGCAATATTTCACCCATTGGGCAGGTAACGGTATCACTCTCTAAATCCCGGATAAAATACCCTTCTTCATGAACAACAAACCGACTGACTTCTTTTTCGTACTGGACTTCCACGGGCGGTTTTTCCTCCGCCAGAACTTTTTCCCGGTGCTTTATTCTTTTCTGCTTTGTAATTACTTTTTTTGTAATGCTTATATTCGGATTCCCCTTATAAACTGCCGGCATAACGCCCGCCCTGATACATTTTTCTATATCCTCCGGTTTTACGGAAAGCCTGATTTCCTCTGTTATTTCCGCCTCTTCACACGCTATGTCAAACTCATAGGTCTCCTGACCGTCCTGCGGCGGAAGATTTGGCATAATACCTTTCATCAGACATTCCAGAACATCGTCATTTTTTCTGTAACCCTTATCAGCAACCACCGCAATCTTTCCATCCACTTCCAATTCTTCCTTTGCGTTTACCGCCACATCGGTAAGCAGGCCGTAATCGCAGCAATCGTTCGTTACATTAAAATCCGCTATCAGATGATTTTTGCTGTCGACGGCCGTCTGGACATTAAAGCATACGTCCAATTTTCCGTTATTCATCATCAGCCTTGCTTCGGGATCGGTCAGAGATTTTTGGGTATTGCCGGTTGCTTTCATGTCAGTCATATAGCTATTGTAAAGCTGCTGACGTTTGGTTAATTCCTTAATTTTATCTTTCAATTCCTCCTTGGTATAATCCTGTTTGATCTCTTTTTCAGCTGTATCGTTTTCATCCATCTCTTTCAGAAATTTATTGATATTCTGCTGAATATGCTCAATCCGCTCCCGCAGCTTCTCAACCGTGAAATTGTTTTTCTTCGCGTTTACCGCCCTGAATTTACTCCCGTCGATGGATAACAGTTCTTTCCCGAATAAATCAAGTTCAAGACAAAGCTTGGTAAATTGCCTGAATACCTGCTTTAATGGCTTAGCGTTATCTTTGCGGAAATCCGCAATGGTTCTGAAATCAGGGATCAGCTTACGCATCAGTCACATAAGTTCAAGATTCCTTCCGCATTCTGTCTTCAGCCGTCTTGACGAACGCGTTTTGTTAAAATATCCATAGATATACAGTTTCAGCAGGTCTGCTGGGGAATAGGGCGGACGGCCTTCTTTTGCCGGGATTGATTTTGTAAAGCCTAAGCTGATCAAATCAAGATTGTTAACAAATGCATCTATCACACGAACAGGATTTTCAGCCGTTATATAGTCGTCCATGCTCTCCGGAAACAGCACCAACTGATTTCTGTTTTCACCATATATATACCCCATAAACCACACCGCCTAATGCTTTTATTTCTTGTCTTAATTATACCATAAAATCAGCATAAATACAAGCTTTTTCAAGCTTTTTATAACATATTTTTTAAGCTTTGCCGCAAAATTTTGTGTGTTAATATCTGTGATTTTTAACGGCAAACTTACGTCGAATCTGCTGAGTTTTCGGACAGTCTCCCCTATCCTTTGGATTTATGCGGGTTTTCGGCATTTTTCATCCTAAAATTCATACTTTGGCACGCTGTCTTGTGTTCCTGTTTTCTTGTTATGACATCTTTTGCATAAGCTCTGCCAGTTCCCTTGATTCCACAACAGTCCAGGATCACCCCGATGTGGAATGATATGATCAACAACCGTGGATCGGTCAGCCTGCCATACCTGTGGCACTCAATACAAAGCGGATGGGATTGAAGATACAGTTTGCTCAGCCTTCGCCATTTGCTGTCGTATCCACGATCATATGCGGAAGCTCGGTTATGTAATTTATTATGCTGTTCACAATAGGTCTTACTTGTTAAGTTCGGACATCCTGGATGCTAGCACGGCTTTTTTGGTTTTGTCGGCATATAATATTAATCTCCATTGATAATATATTGGAAAAACAGATAGCAGAAGAAAAGCCCACAGGTATGACACCCATAGGCTTTACTACTATCTTATCCTCCACAGTTTATATTATACCATAGATAAAACCAGCAAAACCAACAACTTTTATTTTTTGCAATTTTTCTTTAGGTACCTATCAACCATCATAAAAATGCTCGTTTATCTACTATTTATGAGGTTTTTAGGTTATTAAGGTTGCCCTAAATAATACATTTTAATAATTGTTAAAATATCCACTTTTTTTATGAATTATTTGGTTGTAAATTTATTAGCGATATGTTATAATTAAAATATATGCTTATAAAAAGAGGGTGATTGAATGAAACTTTTGATTGTTGATGACGAAAAATATATCTGCAGCAGTTTAAATAACGGTTTTGACTGGCATAGCCTTGGATTTGATGAAGTATTTTCTGCATCAAGAGTTTCAGAGGCGCTTGACATTGTTGACACTAATAAGATAGGCATTATAATCACAGATATAAAAATGCCAAAGCTTTCAGGCATTGATTTAATAAAAGAAATTTCATCACGTTCTCCCGATACAAAAATTATTATTATAAGCGGTTATGACAAGTTTGAATATGCTCAGACAGCTCTTAAATTTGGCGTTACCGATTATCTTTTAAAACCTGCGCGTATTGAAGATGTTGTAGAAGCGGTAAAAAAAGCAATAGGGCTAATTTTGGGTAACGTGCCCGGAAAATATAAAAATGTGCTAATAAAAGATTTTTTGTGCAATCTGATATTCAGGCATATTACTGATATAAATCAAATACAAAAAAGCTTTGATGAATATAGGCTTGATATATTAAAATCAGAATTTTTGATGGTTATATTAAATTATAATTTAAAAAATAATTTTGATGCAGAAATAAATGATATTATAAACGTTATTACAAATCATTTAAAAAGCAAATTTGGCTTTGTTATTTTTGATGACAATCATGAACATATTGTAATGCTTGCTGAAGCAACTGTTTCAAAAGAAATAATTTATGATATGTGCAATGATTGCTGCGCTGCTGTTGGAAACCATTTTGGTATTTCTGATTTTAAAGGCGTTATTGGTCGCAATATAAAAGACATAGCAGAAATATCAGGCATATATCATGAAACAGTGCAAATTGCAGACAGATTTATTTTGTCCGGTAAAGATCGTGTGTTTTTTGTAAACGACATTGAAAATGTAAGAACTTACAATATTGTTTACACGGCAAAAAAATATGTTTGTGATCATATATACGAAAACATTACAATTCAGACCATATCTGATATGATTTATATTACTCCGGGTTATTTTTCGTTGATATTCAGAACAGTTACCGGTGAAAGTTTTGTTAAATACGTTAATACACAAAAAATGGAGAAGGCAAAAAGTTTGCTTGAAACCGAAGAAATTCCTGTTTCTGCAATAGCAGAAACAATAGGTTTTGATGTTAAATATTTTAACCGAGTGTTTAAAAAATATACCGGACTCACCCCCAACGAATTCCGTAAATGTGACAAAGGAAAGGATGTAAGCTTTGGCTATTAAAAAAATAATCATATCCGGTATATCTCAAAAAATAACAGTTACTATGCTTATTCTTATATTTACGTCATCAATTATAATCGGAATCGTGATAAGTATATATTCTGGCAAAATGTTCAGAGAGAACTCGTACACACAGATTATCACAATTGAACAACAGGTTTTAAAAAATATTAATGTTCAGCTTGATGCTGCAATGAAACAGTTTATGTTTTTAGAAATCGACCATGAGTTTACTGAAATTGCACAAAGTTCCTCAGAAATGTCGATGCCGGCGCAGTTTACAACAATTAACCATTTGTTTGAAAAATATAAAATGCAGCAACCTGATTTAATTGACAGTATATTTTTTTACCGATACGAAGATGGTGAACTGTTTTCTCCATATACATATGACACAGCTGACGAATCATTTGACAGGTCTTTTCTAAAACGTGCAGAAAGTACACCAATGAAGCCAGTATGGGCATATCCGGGTATTAAAGTAAATGCTTCGCATGCAGAAGTATCAGATGAGTATATAAGCATAATAAAAGATGTTAATGACTGCTTCGAAACGTTTGGCGTGTTGGTTTTCAATTTAAAAATGGATAAGTTTCGCGAAATATTCGGCTCTATCAGTATGGACAGAAAAGATTTTAAAATGATGATAGTCGACAAAAACAATAACATTTTGTTGTCAGAAGGCAACATTGAAACGGAAGAATTTGATTTATCAACACATGATTTGTCAAAAGCCACAACTGAATTTATGCGCGACCGTTCGCTGTTTGTATGTTCGCCTGTTACAATGGGAGGGTTTACGCTTGTTTCTATGTTTTCAGGTGATATGATTACACGGCAATCGGAAAACATTGCAAATTATATTATTTATTGCGTGGTGCTTAGTGTTCTGGTGTTTGTTGCAATTGCGTATCTTATATCGCAAATAATAACAAGGCCGCTTACGCTGTTTACAAAAGCTATTCACCCGGCAATAGAAGGAAACTATGCCGTGCATTTTGACTATTCGCATGACGACGAAATTGGTACTATGGTAAATACATACAACGTTATGGTTGACCGCACACAAAAACTTATAGAGCAGATAAAATCTGAGCAGGAACTAAAATCAAAGGCCGAGCTTAAAGCTTTGCAACAGCAGATAAATGCCCACTTTTTATATAATACGTTGGATGTAATATATTGGCTTTCAAAAAACGGAGACGGTGAAAAAGCAGCAGAAATTACGGCATCACTTTCAGAAATGTTAAGAATATCGGTGAGCAACGGCAAAGAAATTATACCTGTATGTGATGAAACAGTGCATCTTGAAAAATATCTTATCATACAAAAATTCAGGTATGATTTTGTCTATTCTATAAATATAAACCCCGAAATACTTGATTATTCTATCCCCAAACTTATTTTGCAGCCAATTGCCGAAAACGCTGTTCTGCACGGATTTGAAGATATAGATTATCAAGGAGAACTTAATATAATAGGTTTTGCTCAAAACCGCAGAATTGTGTTTGAAATTACCGATAACGGCTGCGGATTTGATTTAAATAATATTGAGCAAAAACCTGGGACGCAGACAAAAGGTACAAAATATGCACTTAAAAATATGGATACCCGGTTTAAACTTATTTACGGTGACGGCGAATATATGAAAATTATGACCGCACCCGGCGAAGGTACAAAGGTAATAATTTCGTTGCCAATAATATAAAAGCACATAAGCCTAATTTAAACTTAAAAGGATTGAACTTTGCACTTTTCAAAGCTCAATCCTTTTAAGTTTATTTTGATAGTGTATTACAGACTATACGTATTTACTTCTGCGTTTTTGCTTTCAACTGTAACAGTTACAAGGGTTCTTTCTTTAACTTCTACGCAAATTTTATTTTCGCCACAAATTACATTTGCAGTTTTTACATTGCCTACCGTACTCCAGTCAGTGTTAAGCATTTTAACGATAATCTTACCGTCATCCTCCCAAAGTGTCCAGAAAATTTCATTTGATACATCTTCAACATAAACTTCGGGCAAGCTTTCGTTTGCAAGTTTTTGCACCCATGCTGCCACAAATTTTTGAAATTTTTCATGGCCGGGATATGCCCATATTGTAAATGTATATACAAAGCCTTTTCCCACTTTGTTTCTTACAAGCATCGGTTTTCCGCTTTCAAAGTCCCACGCAACAATTTCTGCGCCTGTTAGATTGACATCTGCAAGCAAAGCCTCACCGTCTTCCTCGCTGTTTTTGCTGGGCGCTGCCGAAAGCTGCGGTTCAGGCATTGTTTCTTTGTTTTTACAATTCCACTGTCCGCTGTAATTTACGCCTTTGCCGTTTACTTTTATACCGCATAAATTTTCAAAATCGCCGTTGTATATCAGTTCTAAATCGTCCATATTTTCAAGAAAATCGCGTTTTATGTGGGTGCTCATCTGCGCTATGCCCGTAAGCAAAACGCCGCCATTTTCAACAAAGCTCATAAGTTTTGCATAATCTTCGTCAATCATGGTGTTCCAGCCAAGATTAAGCATAAGTTTGTAGTCGTTTAAATATTGTGTTTCTGCCTCTATCGGAACACAGTCAAAATCTCCGTACGGTGTTCCCGAAAAGAAAAATCTGCGTTTATCAAATTTCTGACGCAGCGGCTGCGTACTTGCGCCCGGCATTAAAACATCAAGTATTTGTCGGCATTTTTCGGGCTGTTTATGTCCCCATTGAGGATTATCGTTGCCAAACAGTCCCCATACACGGTAATCGGGGTCTTGCTCGGTGCCACAAATAAATCCGTTAAACGGTGCTGCATATCTGCCCTCGATAAAAGCAATGTTTCTTACGCATTTGCCTTGTCTGGGATGTGTTTTTACAAAACGGAAAAACTTTCTTGTCATATTGCGTTTGCCTTTGGTAAGTGCATCATCCCATGTCTGCCGTTCTTCTTTAAACATTTCAAACAGAGAGTCTTCTTCATATATAAACTCGGCGCCCATTATCCATGCCTGCATAAGTGAAAGAAAATACAAGCCGATATGTGTTTCGTGATACAGCTGATGTCCGTGCTGCATAGCTATGTGCACGCCCCATCTGCCGTTACCAAGCGCTTCGGCTGCAGGTCTTGCCTGGCTGAGCAATGTCATTGTATGGCCAACCATTGTTTCTGCCCTTACCATATCTGCCCCTGCCATAAAAGAATACCTTATACCGCCTGATGCATCACCAAACGCTGTGTTTTTGCACACTGCATGCGCTTTATCTATTTCTATTTTCAAAAATTCTATATATTTTTCTGCGGCTTGTTTCATAGTATCCGATGCGTACGGTTCTTGTGGGTCAAATGCATATACTTTGCCAGGATATTCGTGCAGCCCGCATTCATTCATCATCTCCCCTGCCGCCTGTGCCAACACGCCGTTTAAAAAATCTGTACATGCCGAAACATATATTCCGTGATTTTTGCAATAACTACCCCATCTTCTCAGCAGATTTTCTTCAACATCATGTTCGCCACCATTTCTAAACAGAACATAATTTCCAAGTCTTGTGCGCTGGGTATAGTCTAACAACCAGTCCATATATCCGTCGTCATCATGTGGCACAACTGTCATATCATAGCCAACTTTGACGGGATGTTTTTCTTCGCAGCAGTCAATTATTTCTGTTTTCGCGTTGTCTTTGCCTGATGTTATTAATAAATCACCCGGAGTGTTTGATAAAATTTCAAACTCGTTCCAGCCTTTTATACATTCTATATTAGTCTCATCTTCGCCTATTTTAACTGTAAGTTTATCGCCATTTACTGCAAAAACCTTGCCTGTAACCTTTTCGCCGCAAAGCGCCCACTCGGGTACGCTAAGCTGACCGTGGTTATATTCACTGTCGCTTAAAACTATTCTACTTATTCCAACACAAAGTTCTGCATGGTTATTTTTAAGTTTAAAAACATGATGCCCCGATGGCACTTGTATGCGTTTCCAGTCATCTTCAAGCAGCTGCATATATACATCATGATGTCTGAAATAGCGTTTGAATTTTAATACTGTTTTACCGTCGCACAAAAGTTCAAACGGAATTACGCCCCTTACCTGGGTTTCTTTTTCAGACGAATATTCAGGCACCGCCATTGCCACTATATGCACAATTGTTTCAAGATAATCTGCCGTAGTTTTTTTAACATCAGCTTCCCATTTTGCTGATTGTCCGGGTGATATCCATGCCAATTTCATTCTTGCCCAGTCATGTACAGGCAATCCCAAATCACTTGCTTCAAAAGCTGTTTGGCCTTTTTTGAAAGTTGGCCTGAACCAGAGATAACCCGTTTTTGTTATTATTACCGAACATCCTAAATATTTTGGACCTACCATAACTTCAATACGGCCCTTTTCTATCAAATCCGATGCTTTGAACGAAATTTTTGCTGATATGGTATCAATATGAAATATTGAATCTTCGTTTACATCGGCTTCAATTCTTACTCCCGATAAGCCACGTTTTGTGCGGCTTTCCCACTTCGGTGACGGCAAGAGTGTTTCTTTTGCGCAATGTCCCGGTCCGAACCATATTACCGGGTAATCAAGTTTATATGTACTTGTTATGGTTCCATTTTCGCACTCAAGTTTTCCGTCCCAAATATATTGCGGATGATAATGTCGTCTTGAATACAGATACTGATAACCCCAGTCTATTCTGAAATCTATTTTCAAATAAATTACCCCTTATATTAAATGAATTGTTTTTTATTAAATCTTTTATTCTGTATAATTATAAACATCCGATATACATTGTAAATAAACTTTTGCTCTTTCGCTATCTCCGTCAAGATAAAGCTCACTCATTTTTAACAAACCGATCGTTTTTTGCAGCTCATATTTATCTGCTTCAACTTTGTCATAATATGCCATACTCTGCGTTCTTGGCGGAAGTATATCGCCAATGCATTTAAACACATCAAGATTTTGGGGAGTGCTTGCACCCAAAACAGATTTTGTAACCGCCTCTTTGTATTCATATGTATATTCAATAATCTGCCCGCTCCAAAGTTTATCTGACATAATCGCAACAGCCGACGGCAACGTTTTGTCATAATGAATATCTTTTTTGCCGTAATCCCAGGCGCAAAGTTCGCTTCCTATAATTTGCCCTGCCAGTTCATCATCGCACTGCGGACTTTTATTCCACCGCCATGTGCTAAGTGAATCTGATGACATATATTCTTCTATGTCAATATATGTTTCGGGATAATACGAATTAATAACTTTATACCCCATTTTAAGCTGAGCGTTCATCGAACAGCCTTCTACCGGTCCGCGCATAAGTTCAGCAACTCTCCAAAAGTGCATAATTATATCATCAGGCAACTCTTTTTTGCGGTTGCAGTCGAGCTGGTCGCTCCACATAATCATTATTCGGCCTGTTTTTTTAACAATATCATAAATTTTGCGTACAAAATAATAATATTCCTGCTGGCGGTCTTTTATATTTTCTTTTTTGCGCAATGCACGGCATTTTATGCAATCGTTCCAATAACACAGTGCATTAAGCTGTGGCTGGTCGGCAAAGTCAAGCTCATCGCCGCCCATGTGAAAATATTTTCCTGGAAACAAAGAAACGATTTCGTTTATTACCTTTTCATAAACATTATAAACTTCCGGAGTACCGGGGCAAACTGTCCACGGGCTGAGATCTTTGCCGCTTTCAACCTCGCAACCTAACTGCGGAAACACTTTTATCATTTGCCCTGAATGTGCTGGCATATCAAATTCAGGTATAATTTCTAAAGCAAGAAGTTTTGCAAGCTCACACAGTTTTACCATTTGATTTTTGGTATATGCACCCTTAAGCCAATAATCTTCTGGCAGGCTTTCCATTTCAAAACATGAGCCCTCCCCGTCTGAAAGATGCAAATGCAAAACATTCATTTTTAATTTTGCAATAAGAATTATATCTCTTTTTAAGCTTTCAAAATCTTTTATTCCGCGGGCAAGGTCAATCATTATGCCTCTATGGTCAATAACCGGATAATCTTCAATTTTTCCGGCAGGAAAAACCAGCTTATCGCCATCAGATTTTGCAAGGTTTGCCAGTGTTGCTATGGCATTTCGAAGTGCTTCATAGTTACTGTATCCGGCAATTATTAATCCTTCTCGTGTAATGGTTAGTGTATATTTTGTTAAAGCATCTTCGATTTTAACTGTTTTTATGCGTGCATTATCTGCGCACTGCGCCTCGCATTGGGGCAAAAAATATTTTAGCATTTTACAAACTTCAATGCCGTATTTATCATGTGCAACTGTAAGTTTTTTTGGAACAATTACATCATTTTGTGTAAGCTCTTCTGTTTTAACTTTAGGTATTATCATTTAAATTCCTCACATTGTGCAAAACCCGGGATTGCGCAATCGAAATTTTATCCCGGGTTTTATTTTTTAACCTATTATGCTTGACAAACGATTAAGCTCATCTCTTGTAAGTCCCAGATCTTCATTGCTTATTACAATAAGACCTGTTTCATCGTCCCAGAACACGTTTTTTTCCATAGCTTCGCTGAGTGCACGAAGCGGTACCATTGTTCTGTCCTCTATTATCTGCGGAGCTACATCGAGGGTGATTGTTTCTTCGTCACCTTCTCTGAAATTAACAATATCTCTTACAAGCTCGTTGCTGCCGATTTTCATATTAATGCGGTAATTCGGAGCTTCAATGCCAATTGTACTGTCTTCTCCGTTCCAGATTGCAAATGATTTAAATGCTTCTGCTACAATTCTCATAGGAACCATTGTTCTGCCTTCAGGTGTTATTATAGGTTTAACTTCTGCATTTACTGCATCAACGTCTCTTATAAATCCGTCAGGAAGAATTGCATTGCTGCTGTTTACTTTAAGCACAAGTGCACCTTTTGCTTTTTCGGGCACACTTACGCGGGTTGCACTGCTTTGTATATTTGCTGTAACTATTGAATATGGCGGAATTTCGATATACTCTTCAAATGTGCCGTCTTCGAAAGTTTCGGGAAGCGGAACAGTGCTGGGGTCAAAATCTACAAAAGCTTCATCTCTTACATAAAATTCCGGATACGGTTCATCTGCTTTTTTGGGTTTATAGCACCAGTTCTTTTTAAGCTGCGCATCCGTAATTTTAACGCGCATATTTTTATATGACGGGTTAACAAACATTACATCTTTCATATTGTTTTCATCACCAAATGCATAAGCATATACCTCTTGCTCGTTAATAAGTGCTTTATCGCTGTTCATGTGATGATATTTTTCCATTATTTTGCCTGATGCAAGGCTGAGCGGATAAGCATGTGTGTTTCCGCTGTTGGCACCGAAAATTCTTCCGCCGCCTTTAACCGCATAATAATACGGCAGATATATCGGGTCATCAAATGCGCCCTGTACCAGACCAAAACCCTGAACGTCTCTTACAAAGAAGTATGAACTTATTTTAAGGTCTTCGTTTGTCATATGCTCGCCCATTGCCTGCATTGCAACAACTGCACTGCCAACTGTTTTTTGTGTCTGGGCACGGCCCATTTCCGGCAATGAACCTTTCGAAAATTGCATATCAAAGCAGTTCCATTCTGTGCACCATATTTCTTTGCCGGGGAACAGTCTTGCTATTTCAAGTGTACCCTGTTCGTTAGAATAATGCGAAAGTGCAATTTCGCCCTGTAAAAACTGATCAGCTGTAACATTTACATCGTTTCCAGGTGAAATGTAAATATGCATGTCAATTGCATCATACCATGACTGGTCTTCCGCAAGTGAAGTATGCCATTCTGCAACACGCGAACCCTGTGTATATTCAAGGTCGCCTTCCCAGCGGAGCCAGTTATTAGGGTCAGAAAGTATGCCTCTGTAAAGAGCCGGCGAACAAAGTGTTATGCCGATTTTTGCCTCAGGGTCAACTTCGGATTTAACACGACCTGACAGTTCTTTATATGTTTTAATATAATCTTTTACAGTCGGAAGCCACGGCTCATAATGCATTGCATACGCTTCGGGTGTGCAGATAACATAAAGCGGTTTATCAGGAGCAAGTGACTTGATTTCTTTAAGAATATCAATAAAAAGATTCATATCAGGCTGACCGCCTGTTTCGTATGTTGTTACGGCCGAGTCCCATACAGCAAGAACGCCTGCATGGTTTATCGGATCTACAAAGTCTTTGACATAATACGGCCCGCTTGTTGCCGGACGCTCTCTGCCTGTGTTTGTCCAGCCCGCTTTTGGGTCATATGAATTCATAAAGGGTTTTATATGCACAAAACCTATATCTTTTACCAAATCTGCTGTAAGCTTATCCATAGCATAGTAATCTTCTCTGCTCATGTTACTCTCAATAGCACTTTGTGCAACGCCTGATGAAAGACCAAATTTGTATTCAGGTATTTTGTGGCTTGTGCCTTTCATTGTAAACACAGCTTCGCCGGTTTCAAGTGCCGGACGCTGCGTTACAGTAAATGTACATGATGTATCAATTTTTCCGTCCGGAGTTGAAACATAAAGTTCTGTTGTTCCAACGCCTTCGGCTTTTATACCTTTTGCAAGGCTATCTTCTCCCATAACAGAAATTATACTGCTGTCGCCCGATTTCCATACAAGATTTTTGTCTGTTGCATCAGCAGGAGATATTGTTGCCGCAAAGTTAATGCTTTCGCCAATATACAGTTCTCTGTCATAGATACACAGATTTATTGCTGTAACAGGCATACATACTGTTACAGCGGTGCTTGCACTGTAACCTTCGCTGTTTTTTGCGGCAATTGATACTTTACCTGCTTTAACAGCTGTCACTGTTCCGTCTGCGCTTACTGTTGCAATTGCAGAATCTGTGCTTTCAAAGGCAAGTGCATCACCGGTTTTATTCATAATTTCGGGTTTTACACTTTCACCGACATTTATCTGCGTTGATATTTTTGCAAACTTAAACGGTCTTTCTGTTGTATCCCACACTTTAATATTGTCAAACGCTATTCCTGCGGGATAAGACTCAAAACCAATTTTTCCTTCAGACTTTATAACAGGCAATGTACCAAGTTTTTCATACTTGGTTTCTGTTTTCTTTTTCATGTATATAACAGCTTTTTTGTCCAAAGCCTCTATTTTTACACTGTATGTAATATTATCCTCTAACGGAATCGGTATCGGAACACCATTTTGCACGCCTGCTTCTGCTGATTTATACTGTATCAGATTTCTGGAAAACATAAACGTTGTACCTCTGACAGTAGGACCGAACCAGAAACCTTTTTCTTCAAATGTGGTCATCTCTTTTATTGTAAAGTCAAATTCCATATTAAAGTTCTGCCACTTATCATATACAGTGCTGCAATAAGCATAGCTGTCTTTTGGTGCGCAAAGTGCTCCGTTTCTGACATTAAAATCATTGCCAAGTTCCCATGCACCCGAATCAGTATCGAAATAATCTTCAAAATCAGGTACTGATGTTACAGACATTTCACCTGCTGATACTGATGCAGTTGTCGGTGCCAGTGTGCCTGCAGTGCCGGTATCTTTGCCAAAATTAGGCGCAGCTTGTACCGATGCGGTACAAATCATTAATGGCAAAAGTAACGATATTATTTTTTTCATTAATAAATCCTCCGGTTTTAATTATTGGGGTACATATGTATTTGGGTCATAATCGGGAACAATATAATCGTTTATATCATTACCGCTTTTGCTTTTCCATTCTTCAAGGCCTTTATTGTATCTGTCTGTAAGTTCTGAAAGTCCCTGTTTAATATCGAGCTGGCCCATTACCATTGCTGCAAATGCTTTTTCATAGTTGTCGCCCATTACTGATACCTGCGGAACTGTCGGAGAATCTATGTAATGCAGACGTGTTCCTTCATCGGGAATGTTAAGTTCTCTGTAACCTTTTACACTGCCGTCAAGAAGTTCAGGTTTATTGAGAGATTTAAACGTTGAAATGCCAAGTCCTTTTGCCTGATATTCTTTAGAAAATTCTTCGCCGTGGAAAAATTCCCAGACTTTCAACTGTTCGTCAGGATATTTACAAGTTGAGCTCATATATCTGCCGCCTGATGCTGCTGCAGAAATAAACGAACCTGTAACTTTGCCTGTAAATGTCGGGAAGTTTGCAATGCCCCAATCCATTTTGCAAGGAAACTGATTATGGAATACGCCTGCATCCCAACGGGCAGCAAGCATCATACCGATGTTGCCTTCAGCAAACTGTGCTCTTGCAGTATCGTTATCAAGAGTAACAGGTGTCGGGAATACTGAGCCGTCATCTACCATGTTTTTATAAAGCCGTGTCATCGGTTCATATATTGAAAAATCAAATTTGCCCTTTGCAGGTTCGTATCCGTCGTCATTATAAAGGTTAGACGGTGCGCCTGGCATCATAACATAAAGTCTTGCAAAGCCTTCGTTTTTAAACGAAATTGCAAAACCATATTTTCTGCCGCCGCCGTTTTGTGTAAGAATTTTAGCATTTTCTCTTACTTCGTCCCATGTTACCGGAGGTTTTTCAGGGTCAAGTCCGCATTCTTTAAACATATCTTTGTTCCAGATAAGTCTGAATGTGCCGCCTGTTGATGTACAAACTTTATATACATTGCCGTCTATTTCTTTTCTTACAGAGCCTTCAACAAGCAAATCTTTATATTTTGCAACGGTTGCTTCGTCAAGCGGACGCAGCCATTTTTCTGCAAGAGCCATTTCTTTTGTTGCATTTGAAAATCCTTCAAGAATATCCGGTGCATTACCTGCCTGCAGTGCAACACGCAAATATTCGCCCATTGTGTCGTCTTTTTCATCATATTTAATTTTTATTTTCCCGTTGTTGTCATTATTGAATTTTTCAATAAGTCCCTGAACAACGCCTTTATCAGCGCCGCCTCTTGCAACAACATATATTTCTTTAGCGCCACCTGCTGCTTCTTTTTTAGGTGTGCCACAGCCAACTGTAAAAACAAGTGACAGTGCTGCAACACCGGCCAATATTCTTTTAATCATGTTTGTTCTCCTTTTAATTATAAATAACCAGTTATTATAAATGTGCAAATATGTTTTATGTGACCGTGCAGATTTTTGTGTGTTGCCGCTTGCCAGAGCTTTGCTATTGTGGACAGTCATTTTTAATGACTAATGCAAAGTTATGGCAGAAAAAATCTGCACGCATCACTTAATTGTTATTAATTATATTTTATTACTTACTACTTATTAATTATTTATTATTCTGCTGCAAATACAATTTTTTCGCCCATAGGTGCTAGGTTTTCAAGTTCATTCCATGCCATTACCTTTATTACGGGTTTTGTTGCCGTTTGCGGTACTGCAAAATCAAATGCTGCATTTATATCGACTGTTGTTTTAACGTCAACAAGTTTATTGCCGTCATAAAGTGCTGCTATAAGTTTGCCGTTAAAGCAACCGCTTACTTTTTCATCAACTGAAAGTTCTACTCTGCATTTTTCATCTGCTGCCGGCATAGCTGTAAGCGCATAACTGCCTTTTGCAACTTCTGTCATCAGTTTAGCATTTACTTTAGCTGTAGGTGCTGAGGTTACTTTAAAGCTGTCAAGATTGATAGGTGCTCTGTTAGAGAATAAAGTTGTATATATACCTGCATTATATTCAGCATTTTCTGTGACATATTTTTTAAAGTTGTCTCCGTCTAAAACAGCTTGGCCTGCAAAACCGTCAATTGATATTGTAAGCTTATCTGATTCAAGTACATAGTTAATTGTTTTGTAGCCGTGTTCGTGTTCATCATTGATATAAACACCCGGTATTAAGATTTCATCTGTGCCGTCTGTTATAACTGCACTAGAGTCAGATATTCTTATCCTTACAAAATCTGTTGCATCTGCTGCATTTGTAAGCTGCATATAATATGCTTGATTTACAGCATTTGTGCTGTCTAATGTAAGATTTACTGTAAGCTCGTCTGCAGTGATATTATTTATAGGCGAAGCAACCCCGCCCCACGGATAAATATAAACGCTGCCGTTTTCGTACCATGTATATGACGGTCTGTCTGTTTTGAATTCTGTACCGTCAAAGTGGAAAGCAGGTATATCCCAGTCATTTAAGCTATCTTCTGTATCAAAGTTGCATTCAAGTTTTTCTGCACCTAAATTTACAGAATTTTCAGGAATAGTTTTTATTACAACGTTATCTATACATACATCTGCTACATTTGCAATATCCTGACTGCCGATTACATAAAATTCAGGAACATAATATGCTGTGTTGCTGATAACTCCGTCATTTGCTTCATAGCTGTGGCTGCCTTTAAATACAAAATCTGAATCGCCATCTTTTTTTACATAAAGTGAAAGTACACCGTCATTTAAAATGTATCTTACGCTGTTTGTTTTCGGTGCATCAACAGTTCCGCCGTCAATGCCGCATCCGCTTGCATAGTTAACCCATACATTACCTAAATCCCAAAGCTGTGCCCATTCATTCATATCGTTTTTGTGCATTATTGCTCTGAATGTGTTTGCTACGTCTGCATTATCAGTAAACTGAACGTAGATATTCTCCATCCAGCCTTTTGCATCAAACTGCAACATGAAATTTTTTGAAGGTGCAAAACCTTTCGGTATAAGGTTTGCGTCAAAAGCATTAATACCTACAGCATCGTCAACTACTGCAAACAATGATGTTTTGCCCATCCATTTATCAAGATTTCCGCTTGAAAAATCATCACTGAAAATTTTTGTGAAATTCGGTGTGCCGTATTTTACATTTTTAATTTTTACATTGTCAATTACAACAGGGTAAACTGTCTTTGTAACCTGCTCATTACCTACATTGAAGGTTTTGTCTTCAGGCTGTGACAGTGCGCTCTGATAATAAATTGCACTTATTTTCAGGTCTGAATTTTCTTTAAACAAATCAAGTGCCGTATCATCATATGCCTGGCCGTACATAACATATGCATCATCGCTTTCGCCCACTGCTTTTTTATACATTGCTATGCCGTCGCTGTTTATCACATATTTGATTGTTGCCGACTGGTCAGGTAACACTGAAAGTCCGAACTGATTATAATTGTCTTTAAAGTCCCAGACGTCGCAGCAATTTGCATCATAATAGCCTTTGAAGCTGATAAGACATACTTCTTTACTTGTATCACTTACACGGATATTTAATCCTGAGCTTGCTTTTAAAAGGTCAAATTCAATGCTTACGCTGTCTGAATATTTGCCATAGTCAAGATTGAGCATTCCGAAGTTCAAGCCGTTAAAATCAACTGCTCCGTTTGTGGTTTTTACACCATCTGATACACTTACCCATTTGCCAAGATCGCCTTCAAAGTCATCTTCAAAGACTGTTGTCCATGCGCTTTGCGCATCTGATGCCGAAACTGTGCCAAAAATACTGAATACCATTGCCATAAGTATTGCTACACCTACAAATTTTTTTCCCATTTCTTTCACTCCTTATAAATATTTATTTAGCCATGAGCAAAACTCGCGGAGTATAGTATTAATGCGAGTTTCAAGGGCATGGCAACCCTAAAAATCACTATAAAATATATAGAAAAAACCACTCGTTTATGGTATAATTAAGTTGTCAAACAAA
>Ga0209373_10001447_pt1 | contig 27739 bp, 17 predicted proteins | sample Higcelweek5metaG_FD_187173 | JGI IMG/M metagenome (GOLD analysis project Ga0209373, IMG submission 187173) | Freshwater pond sediment microbial communities from the University of Edinburgh, under environmental carbon perturbations - High... | ecosystem: Environmental > Aquatic > Freshwater >... | reverse complement strand
GTAATGATCTTCGTCAAGAATTCTTTGAGCACGTTTCAAGTCAAAATTATCATTTGTAAACTCATTCCATGGCATATCAAGCAAGGTATGCAAATAATTGAGCTGGACAGAAAACTCAGCTGACGCGGCATTTAAATGCTGCAACTTATTTAGCTCTTTTTCAAAATGCTTTTCGGTTTCTTTAGCCCATTTCTTTTCTTTTGCTTTTGCTTCAAGATCTTTAATCTCCTGCTCAGCTGGACCTCCACCAAGTTCCTGCTGAATGGTTTTCATTTGTTGATGCAGCAAATATTCTTTTTGCTGTTTGTCAAGTTCTTTCTTTACCTTAATCTGAATTTCGTATTTCAATTCTAGCATCTGAACTTGACTTGACAATACTCCGAGAAGCTTCTCGGCTCTTTTGTAAATATCACCAACCTCAAGCAAAGTCTGCTTTTCAGATGGCTCGATATCAGAATTAGAACAAATAAAATTTATTAAAAAAGAAGAATTGTCAATATTTTTTATTGCAAATGAAACCTCATGAGGGATTGTAGCACTAAGCTTTACAATTTTAAGTGACAAATCCTTAAGAGAAGAAACGATTGCCTGAAAATTTCTGTCTTTATGGTCTGCTTTTTCTTCAGGAATATAATTTACAGATGCCATATAATATGGCTCGTCTGACAAAATCTGATTTATTTCGAAACGTCTTTTACCTTGAATAATAACAGAAATTGTATCATCTGGCATTTCAATTACCTTGAGTATTTCGGCCACTGTTCCGATGCGGAACATGTCGTCAGGTTGAGGATCTTCGACATCGGCAGCTTTTTGAGACACTGCACCAAAGTATTTTGTTGTACTCTGTATATCTTTAATCAATTTGAAAGATTTGCTTCTTCCAATAGTTAATGGTATTACAACGCCAGGAAAAAGCACCGTGTTTCGCAGAGGCAAAATCGGAATTGTATCTGGATAAACTTTTGTGGTATTGTCTTCAAATGAATCTGCAACGATTGGAATTATCTCAGAATCGCCTTCGCCACTTCCCATTATCATTTTTAAAAGATTGAGTTCTGAATTTTTAGTCATAAATCTGTCAATATGTCATTAAATGCGCAAAAAAATATAATTTTAAGTATTGGCAATACTTATGCCAGCTAAACACTTAAAAAGGATTTTTGTTTAAAAATTACGGTATTTGGCAGTGATTTCAAATATGTGATTGAAAATGGTCTTATCTGTTTCAGATAATACGACATTTCTGCGCTCCATAACTTTAGTCATTACTTCAAATGCAGTTTCAACTTTATAATCTGTCAAACCAGCATGTCCTCCCCATGAAAAAGAAGGTATAAAATTACGTGGAAATCCAGCTCCAAAGATGTTGGCCGATACTCCCACAACTGTTCCGGTGTTGAACATTGTATTTATTGCACATTTAGAATGATCCCCCATTATCAGTCCGCAAAACTGCAATCCAGTACTTACAAATTTCTCTTTTTCGTAATCCCAGAGTTTTACAATTGCATAATTGTTTTTAAGGTTAGAATTATTACTATCTGCTCCAAGGTTGCACCACTCTCCAATTACAGCTTGTCCTAAAAATCCATCGTGCGCTTTATTTGAATACGCAAAGAAAACCGAGTTGTTTATCTCCCCTCCTACTTTACATCCGGGGCCGATTGTGGTAGGACCGTAGATTTTTGCACCCATCTTAACTTCTGAGTTCTCGCACAAGGCAAAAGGTCCACGAATATGCGCTCCTTCTAAAACTTTGGCATTTTTGCCAATGTATACAGGTCCGTCGGTAGTATTAATTGTGGCACATTCGATAAAACAACCTTCTTCGACAAACAAAGGATGCCTACCAAAAACAGTATTGGTTTTGCTTACTTCAGCAGTAATCTGATTCTCTGTAAGTTGCCTAAAGTCGTTTTCAATGCACACTCCGTTAAGAGTAAAAACATCTGTATTGTTTTTTAAAATGAGAATTTCGGAACTATAATTGATAAACTTATCTGGAACATTATTTACATCAGAATCAGTGTTGTAAGCCAGCAAAACATCATTTTTTACAAGTCTTTCGTTTTTTAGCGTCGATACAGCCTTTACAAGTTGCTCATCAGGTATAAGTGCCGAATAAATAACAGTATTTGATGCCTCAATAGACAAAGTATACTTTGCCTGTAAGTACTCTTCTGTCTTAATCGAAACCGTAGATTTGAGCAAGATTTCCCATTTTTCTTTTATTGTCAGAATGCCAACACGAAAATCAGCAATAGACCGAGTAAAGCTTAGCGGCAAAAACTTTTGATGGGAATTAAAATCCGAAAGAATAAAATTCATAATTCAAATTTTGATTTTTGTAAAGATAAAAAAAGCCCCGTAAAAACGAGGCTTCAAATTTATATAAAAATATATAATTAATTTCTTGTTTCTTTTCTCTGCTCGAGATGTTTCTGATAACGGTTACGGAATTTATCAACACGACCTGCGGTGTCAACAAGTTTCATTTTACCAGTATAAAAAGGGTGAGAAGTGTTAGAAATCTCTAATTTGTATAATGGATATGTTACACCGTCAATAGCGATGTCTTCTCTAGTGTTTGCTGCAGACTTTGTAATAAACACGTTCTCGTTTGACATATCTTTAAATGCCACTAAACGATATTTTTCAGGATGTATACCTTTTTTCATCTTAATAATTTTTTAAAAACTTTTTCTACATTCGGGCTGCAAAGATAAGCATGTAAATTTAAAATGCAAAATAAAAATCAAATATTTTTAAATTATCTATCAATCGCCTCTAATAGCTTACATTCCTTCGTCTCCACCCTCTCCTTCAGAATCCATTCCCTTTTCTTTTCTACTTTTAAAATCGTTGATTTTATAAGTAACAGAAAAACTGATTACAGGTGTTTTAGGTTGACGAAGAGTGTATAAATAAAAAGCATCTGTTTCACTAAGACTTTCATGCTTCATCGAAACAAAAACATTACGAACATTTACACTAAGTGACAATTTCCTGTCAAAAAAATCTTGTCTAATGCCGACATTTGCCATCCAGCTAGCAAATTCTTTTCCTTGAGCTTCAATTTCAGGCCCCGAATAGTTTGCCCCAATCTGAAAACTTGTTCCAGTTTTTTTAAGTCTGATTGTATTATTTATTCTTGCATCCCACGAAAAAGTACTTCCAGAATTGTAGTTTTCGGAAATAAGCTCATAGTAATATGCCGATCCACTAATATTAAGATTATACCATTTAAAAACATTAAAATTCCCCATTAATTCGCTACCAATAGCTAGGTCCTCCCCAATATTATCAAAAGTCATTAAAAACATACTTTGATCCAATGGATAAACAGTTACGATTCTATCAATCTTATTATATGTTTGTCTTGCATAAGCTTCGAGAGAAATAAAATTAGGTCCGAACTTTTTCTGTAAACTAAGATCAAACGAATTTGTATATTCAGGCAACAAATATGGATTTCCTTGTCTTAAATTACTTGGGTCAATATATTCAACAAATGGATCTAAATAATATCCTTGTGGTCTGTCAAGTCTGCGGCTGTAACTTGCCAACAATTGCATTTCGGCAGGCAATTTATATGAAAGATGAACAGATGGGAAGAAATCAAATTTATTGTATGTCCATTTTTGATCACTTATAGTTTGATGGAACAACCTATCTGTGTACTCTGTACGCAAGCCAAACTGGTAACCAAGATTTTTCCAAAAATTCGAAAATAAAACATATCCCGACTGGATATTATTGGAATAAAAGTAAGGATTTAATTTTGTAGAGTCATCTATCCATGTGTCCGAAACTAAAGTCTGATATCTTAAATCATTATCAGTAATAGAATATTTTAACTGATAACCAGTCTCAAATTTTCCTTGTTTAAAAATAGGCAAAACATAATCTATTTTTGCTGTGAGCGTACTTCCTGTGCCATTCTCCAATGTGCGATACTCAGATATTGTGCTGTCTGTCGGATTTCTCATAAAATCGGCTTCCTGCTCAGTATAAGTATTAAATTCATCATCAAAATCGCCAGAATAGCTCCCATATACCTGCAATTCATGACCAACTTTTTTAAACTTTTTCATATAATTAATATCTCCAGAGAAGTAGCTACTTTTAGCTTCCATACTGTTTTCGGTTATATAATAGTAAAAGTCGTCGTATATAGTTGAATATTGATAAAAGCTACCAGCCCAGGCCTCTGAACCCATCCCGTGTCCGCTAAGACCATATCTACCAGACAAAGTAATAATCTCATTTTCGCTTAAATAGTAGTCTATTCCCGTTCTAAAGCTTCCAGATTTACGTTCTCTGTAATTTGTTGAGAAGGTATTAATCAGATAAGTAGTGTCATCGTTCATAAAAGTTTTTCTATGAGTTTCACCTTCTCCTTTGAATATTCTGTCCCCATACTCTCCTCCAATAAAGAAATTTACTTTATTCGTTCTGAAATTAAATAAAGCATCTCCACCAAACGAGCCGAAAGTTCCGTAATTAGCAGATACTTGCCCATTATAGCCTGCGCGCTTATCCTTTTTTAAAACAACATTAATTATTCCACCAACACCATCTGGATCATACTTTGCCGAAGGATTTGTGATTATTTCAATACTTTCAATCGAACTTGCAGGTATTTGCTGCAACGCTTCGCTACCTTGAATTGGACTAGGTCTTCCGTCAACAAGTACTAAAAAACTACCAGATCCTCTCAGTGCGACATTTCCATCAATATCAGTTGTAACAGATGGCACATTTTCTAGAACTTCGACAGCTGTTGCCCCTGAAGAAATAATATCTTGATTCACATTAACAACTTTACGGTCGAGTCGGTAGTCCACCTGATTTACATTTGCCTCAACGCTAACTTCTCCTAGCATTTCGGCATTTATTTCAAGATAAATTTTACCAAGATTGATTTCCTTTTTATCCGGTTTAATCATAAGTTCAGGAATTATCTGTTTTCCATAGCCTATAAAATTGATTTCAACATAAAATTTGCCATAGCGAATTTTATCAATTTTAAAATATCCGTTTTTATCAGTAATTCCACCATTTACAATACTAGAATCTCTAAGACTGTAAATTACGATATTTGCATATTCTATCGGTTTTCCTCCACCTTTTTCAAAAACAGTCCCACTAACAATTCCATCAGCTGGCATGTCTGCACCACCATTGTGATTATTTTGTGCAAACACACTAATTGACAAGAATACACAAATGACAATAAATAAATATTTCATATAAAGTAATTTAATAAGGTATATAAGACCAGAAAAACCAGAAAAGGTTTAAACAAGAGATATTATTCAACAAGAATAACGATTTTATTATTTTTACATTCAACCAAACCGCTGTTGATTTCAAAAGTTAGCTCATTGCCTTCGGGTTTTCGAACAGTAATAACTCCTTTTTCGAGAGTTGAAACGATTGGAGCATGACTATTCAGCATCTGGAAAGAACCCATAGTGCCGGGAACCCTCACCATAGTAGTTTCACCGGCAAACAGTTTCTTTTCTGGAGTAATTATTTCGACTATCATAATTATTTAGATTCTGCGAGCATTTTTTCGCCTTTGGCAATAGCCTGCTCGATTGTACCTACAAGGTTAAATGCTGCTTCAGGATATTTGTCAACTTCGCCATCGAGAATCATGTTAAAACCTTTGATTGTTTCTTCGATTTTAACAAATTCGCCTTTTAATCCTGTAAAAGCTTCTGCAACATGGAAAGGTTGTGACAAGAATCTCTGAACACGGCGAGCGCGGTGAACAATAAGTTTATCCTCATCAGACAACTCGTCCATCCCAAGAATTGCAATAATATCCTGCAATTCAGTATATCTCTGAAGAATATTTATCACTCTCTGTGCGGTACCATAGTGCTCTTTTCCAACAATTTCAGCCGACAAGATTCTAGAAGAAGAATCGAGTGGATCAACTGCAGGATAAATTCCCAAACCAGCAATTTTTCTACTTAGAACGGTGGTAGCATCAAGATGCGAGAATGTTGTTGCCGGAGCTGGGTCGGTAAGGTCATCAGCAGGCACATAAACTGCCTGAACAGATGTGATTGAACCGGTTTTGGTTGAAGTAATACGTTCCTGCATTTCTCCCATTTCGGTTGCAAGAGTAGGCTGATAACCTACAGCTGATGGCATACGTCCTAAAAGAGCAGACACCTCAGAACCGGCCTGAGTAAAACGGAAAACATTGTCAACAAAGAAAAGAATGTCACGACCACTGGTTTTGCTAACGCCGTCGCGGAAACTCTCAGCAATTGTTAATCCTGACAAAGCTACACGAGCACGGGCTCCGGGAGGCTCATTCATCTGGCCGAAAGTCATGGCAAGTTTTGACTTTTCAAGTTCTTTAACATTTACTTTGCTTAAATCCCAAGAGCCTTTTTCCATCGACTCTTTAAATTCGTCACCATATTTTACGATATCAGCTTCAATCATTTCACGTAAAAGGTCATTTCCTTCACGAGTACGTTCTCCAACGCCTGCAAAAACCGAAAGTCCGTCGTAACCAACAGCGATATTGTTAATTAATTCCTGAATAAGTACAGTTTTTCCAACACCAGCACCGCCAAACAAACCGATTTTACCTCCTTTTGAATAAGGCTCGATAAGGTCAATAACTTTAATCCCAGTATATAAGACTTCTACATCTGTGCTTAAATCCTCAAATTTTGGAGGATGTCTATGAATTGGGTATCCATCAACTTTAGAAACACTTGGCAAACCATCAATGGTATTACCAACAACATTCATCAGACGTCCTTTAACCTGGTCTCCGATTGGCATAACAATTGGACTGCCGAGGTCATAAACTTTCATTCCGCGGCATAAGCCGTCGGTGGATGACATCGAGATTGTACGAATAGTGTGTTCACCAATATGCTGTTGACATTCAACGATTAAAGATGTGCCATCTTCTTTTTTAATTTCAAGAGCATCATAAATGTTTGGAAGGTCATTGCCTGATTTTTCAAAACTCACGTCAATTACAGGACCAATTACCTGAACGATTTCACCGATTATCTGACTCATTGCTGAATAGTATTAAATTTTACTGCTAACAAAATTAAAAACTTTATTTACAAATCAAAACAACTTTATGTATTTTAATTTAAAAAAAAATGTTTGGAATCGGAATCAATAAACTCGGAACTTCAAAGAGTCGGTAAAAGTCAGTAAAAATTGCTTTTTATCCTGAGGAATATCAATGTTTGAAAAGCACTGATCTGCCATCTCATAATATGATTTCATTAACTTTTCAGAGTGTTTTCCAATTTCTAAACTGTTATAAATATTGAGCACTGAATTAATTTTCTCTGTAGGGTCAAAATCTTTTGCATTTAACCACCGATTTAACTCGCTTTTGTTTTTCTGATCAGCTAATTCTAATGCTTTAATCAATAAATAGGTTTTTTTATTCGCTAAAATATCCCCACCAATGTTTTTTCCAAAGGTTTCGACATTGCCAAAAGCATCTAGATAATCATCTTGTAGTTGAAATGCCATTCCAAGGTTTCTGCCAAACTCATAAATATTTTCTTGGTCTTTTTTTGAAGCTCCTGCAGCAATGGCTCCGATTTTGAGACTTGCAGCAAGTAAAACGGCTGTTTTAAGATTAATCATTTTCAGGTAATCATCAACAGAAACACTGTCGGTACTCTCAAAATCCATATCATATTGTTGTCCTTCACAAATAAGCAATGCTGTATCTGAAAAAACATCAAGTGTTTCTTTTAAATATTTTGACTCCGCAACGTATTTGTATGCTATAACAGACATAGCATCACCCGACAACAATGCAATATTTTCGTTCCACTTTACATGAACAACAGGTTTCCCTCTGCGCACAAGTGCTTTGTCCATCATGTCATCGTGAAGAAGCGTAAAATTGTGAAACATCTCGATTCCAAAGGCAGCATTTAATGATTCTTGGTAATTGCCGCCAAATAATTCTGTTGCCATCAAACACAACACTGGCCTGATTCTCTTTCCGCCTACTGCTAAGGAATAGTAAATCGGATCATATAACCTGGCAGGTTGATTTCCAAAATTAAGCGATTTGATTCCGCCATTTACAATTTCTAGAAATTCTTTATCGTCATGCATGTGCTCAGCCTTGATTTAAATAATCAAAAATGCCATTTTCGATCATCTTCCCGATACCCTCATTTAAACTTACAAGAGGACGTTGAATAACCTTAAGCATCTCCGAATTATCCGGACATCTTCTGGTCATATCGCCTTCTGGAAGAGGAGGAACATGAATAATTTTCGACTTAGATCCTGATATTTTAATAATAGTTTCGGCGAGTTCAAGTATCGGAGTCTCGATAGAATTACCAATATTGACAACATCATTTATAAATAAATCGTTGTAGGCAATTTTAACACATGCATCAATATTATCATCAACATAGCAAAATGTTCTTGTTTGCGAACCATCGCCATAGATTGTAATGTCTTCGTTTTTAAGGGCTGCCATTAAAAATTTGCTGATTACAAAATCTTTGCTTTGCTTCGGCCCATAGGTATTGAAGAACCTGAAAATAGTAAAATCGATATTGTACTCTTTGCTGTAAGAACGAAGATAAGCTTCACCAAGATTTTTAACTATGGCATACGGTAATCTTGAATTCAGCGGAGTTGTATGTGCATTTTGCGGAAATTCGACAGGTTCTCCATATACTTCAGATGAAGATGCATAGAAAATCCTTCGGATGCCAGTATTTTTACTTATTCGACAAATATTCTCGATGCCTTTAATGTCGCGCAAGACGCCCACAGGGTGCTCCTGGGTGCGCAGGACGCCAACCATTGCAGCGTAGTGAAAAACATAATGAAACTGGAATGAAAGCATTACTTCCATAATCTCTTTATAATCATTTACATCGCCCTTAACAAATCTCAAATTATCAGACAAAGTTGGGAGTTTACCCATGCTTCCTGTGGACAAATTATCCATGATAATTACCAGATTCTCGGGATCCTGAGCAAGTCTTTCAGCAAGATTACTCGCAATAAAGCCAGCTCCACCTGTAACAAGTATTTTCCTTTTAAAGGAATGTCTTGAGGTTAAAGTTTTCATACTAATTCTCTATTTTAGATTCTTCATGGTTCAAGGTTTCATCATCATCATCTTCGTTGTCCGCGATTTCTAAAATAGATTCCGGAAACTCTTTTTTATTTAAATGCTTTTCCAATGCCAGCAATAATGACGGTAAAAGTATCAGATTGCAAAGCATTGCCACAAGTAACGTGGTTGAGATTAATGTGCCCAATGCAGCAGTTCCGCCAAAAGCTGAGAATGTAAATATTAAAAATCCGAAGAAAAGAATAAACGACGTGTACATCATGCTAATTCCAGTCTCCTTTAGAGCTTTACGAACAGCTAGGCTCATGTCCCAACCATTTACTGATAATTCCTGACGATATTTAGTTAGGTAATGTATCGCGCCATCCACAGAAATTCCTAATGCGATATTAAAAACCAAAATTGTTGATGGTTTAATAGGAATGCCAAAATATCCCATAAGCGCTGCTGTAACAAGCATTGGAATTAGGTTTGGAATAAATGCAATCAGAACCATTTTAGGTGATCGTTGTAATCCAAACATTAAAAGTCCGATAACAATAATTGCCAGAGCAAGACTTCCAAACAAATTTTCGATAAGATAAGTTGTCCCAGTAAAATACAATACGGTTGATCCTGTAATAAGCGTTTTATAACTTTTATCAGGAAACAGTTCATGTACATCATTTGTAATCTTTGGTAAAAGCGCCGCCATTTGGTTTGTACCGATATCAGCAATATTTAAACTTACTCTAGTTATTGTCTGAGTACTGTCTATAAATGCTTTGGCAAGTTTTTGATCCAGTCCGTTTGGTAATCGTTTGAATATGGTTTCGTAAGTTTTGGGATCTGGAGGCAATTTATAGTTTTCTATTTTACCTTTGCTATATGACTGATATAAAAACTTAACAGCATCAGCCACAGACATTGATCTTGATAACTCTGGATATTTTTTAAGCCTTTGCTGCAATGAATCAATTTTCTGAATTTGATATATCATATCTGTTCCCTGCATTGAGTCTCTTGCTTCAATTGCTATTTCTAGCGGACTTACTCCATTGAATTTGCTTTCTAGGAATTTCAAATCTACTGCCATAGGATCGTCAGCAGGGACATCATCAAGCAAATAACCTGATTTCTTAATAAGTGTAACGCCAAAAACAGACAATAAAACAACAACTCCAATTGTAATAAATACTTTTGGTCTGTGATTGATAACAATATTACTTATTACATCAACCAATTTAATCATGAATTTACTCTGCAAATGCTTGGTATATTTGGTTGAAGGTGGTTGTAGATAGCTGAAAATTGCTGGTATAATTATCATTGCATTTACAAAGGTGAACATAATTCCACAAGATGCAATAATCCCGAATTCGACCATTATAGAAGAATTGGTTATGATAAATGTAGCAAATCCCACAGCAGTAGTTGCATTACTTAAGAACACCGCATTACCAACTTTAGAAATGACTCTCTGCAAAGCAAGTATTTTGTTTCCATGAGCTAATGTCTCATGGTGGTATTTGTTAAGTAAGAAAATGGTATTTGGAATCCCGATTACGATTAATAAAGGTGGGATCATACTGGATAAAATAGTAATCTTATATCCGCATATACCCATGAGCCCGACCGCCCAAAGAACTCCGACACCCACTACAATCATTGCTACTCCAATTACTTTGAATGATCGGAAAAACAAGAATAAAATAAGTATGCAGATAAAAACAGCTAAAATTATAAAAATCTTTACTTCTCGTTTTACCAAATCCATCATTTTAGTCCTGATGAAAGGCAAGCCAGAAATATGCACTTCAACATTTTGCGTTTCTGCGTATTCTCTAACTACTTTTTCGATTTCATTTACTACTGGAATTCTGTCCTTACTTTGAATGACATCTTTGTTGATGCTTACACTCATCAGATAAACTTCGGCATTCTCACAATAAAGTAGTTCCTGATAAAATGGTAAGGAAAAGAACACGTCCTTCAAACTATCGAGTTCTGCCTGACTATTAATGTCTTCTGGAAAAATATTATATGTTTCAAATTGTCTTTTCTTTGTTCCCGTCGAATCTTCTACCGTAACCTGTCTTATATTAACTGCTTGAGAAACTGTCAGAACTCCTGAAACATTTTTTATTTTTTTAAGATCCGCACACAGTTTCTGTAATGCATGAAAGTTTTCAAGTTTGAAAAGATTCTTGTCAACAATACCAACGACGATTCCATTAGCTTCTTCACCAAATATTTTCTTAAACTTTACATTATCCTGATAAACAGGATTACTTTTGGAAAGTAGGTTAGCAAAATGATAGTCCATCTCTATCTGAGTTGCCTCATAGCCCATAAAAATCGTAATCACACCTATAATAATCAGTAGTGTCATTCGATTTCTTAAAATTTTACCTGCGATTTTATGCCACATTTCAGTAATAATTAAGACTGCAAAATTAAATTAATGCAACAACAATACAACACAATTTTTTATAATTAAAATCTATTAGTCTGTAGATTTTGTTGCAACAGAGAAATCCATTCAAATACAGTTGAACAAACAATGTAATTCATATACCAAAGCAATTGATAATATTTCGATTTCTCTACAATAATTCTTTGTCATTCTATATTTATCTGAGAAATGTTTACAATTTGTTAACATAGAAACTCATAACAGTTTGTTTTAATGTTATAAAATTGCAGAAAAATATTTAATAAAATGGAATACGGTTTTTTTGATTTAATGGTTTTAATTGGCTCTCTTGTTTTATTCCTATTTGGAATGAAAATGATGAGCGAAGCATTGCAAAAAGTTGCAGGAAATGGAATGAGAAAAATTCTCGCAGCAATGACTTCAAACAGAGTTTTTGGTGTTTTAACCGGATTATTAATAACAGGTGTTATTCAATCATCTTCGGCGACTACTGTAATGGTTGTAAGTTTTGTTAATGCTGGCTTGCTGTCTTTAGCAGAATCTATAAGTGTTATTATGGGTGCTAATATCGGAACTACAGTAACGGCTTGGATTATTTCTCTAATCGGGTTTAAAATAAAAATGAGCACTTTAGCTCTACCCCTCATTGCAATTGGATTCCCTTTAATATTCTCTTCGCACGGTACCCGCAAATCTTGGGGCGAGTTTATTATGGGTTTTGCTCTCCTGTTTATGGGATTAGACCTATTATCTAGATCTGTTCCGGACTTAAAAACCAATCCCGAAATTTTAATGTTCTTGCAATCATATACAGATTTGGGATTCTGGAGTATTTTAATTTTCCTCGGCATTGGGACAGTGTTAACTATGATTATTCAATCTTCAAGTGCAACTATGGCGTTAACCCTTGTGATGTGTTACAACGGTTGGATAAGTTATGAACTTGCGGCTGCAATGGTTCTGGGAGAAAATATTGGAACGACAATTACAGCAAACCTTGCCGCTTTAATTGCAAATAGTACAGCTAAACGAGCCGCGCTGGCACATACTCTGTTTAATGTTTTTGGTGTAATTTGGGTAATGATTCTATTTAAACCTATTGTTAAATTCATTGCTGGAATTGCTGAAGGTATGGAGGGAGAATCTGCATACGCTAGCGCAGCAGCAATACCTGTAGCATTGTCATTATTCCACACATCTTTTAATATTGCAAATACTCTCATTCAGATTTGGTTTGTTAAAGTAATAGAAAAAGTTGTAACATTTATTATTCCTAGAAAGAAGGAAGAAGACGAGGAGTTTAGCTTAAAATACATACACACCGGAATGCTTTCCACTTCTGAGCTTTCAATTTTACAAGCCAGAAAAGAAATTACCGAATACACAAAAAAGGCATATAAAATGTTCCATCAGGTAATGAAGCAATTTGCCGAAACGGACGAGAAGAAATGTAAGAAACTCGCTGAAAAGATTTCGAAAAACGAAATTGCAATGGATCAGTTTGAAGCCGATATCGCTAATTATCTGACTAAAATATCAGAAGGAGAACTTAGCATTATGGGTGCCCGTAGAGTTCGCACATTGCTTAAAATAAGCGACAATATTGAGAGCCTTGCAGATGGAAGCTACAATCTTTCTGTTGCTCTAGCCAGAAAAACTAAAAAGAAGATTTGGTTTACCCAAGAACAACGAGACGACATAAACGAAATGTTTAGTCTGGTCGAGAAAAGTTTTGAAATAACTCTAAAGAATTTAGAAAATTTCGATGATGCAAAACCTGACTTAGAAATTCTACGGGAAAACGAAACTAAAATAAACGAGTTGAGAAAATCACTCAAAAAACAAAACGAAACAAATCTTGAAGAAAACAAATATACTTATCCTTCGAGCGTAATTTACATGGATCTTGTAACGGTTTCGGAAGACATTGGAGACCACCTAATAAATATTAACGAAGCTCTAAGCTATCAAAAACAGGAATTATTGAGCGGACACGGACATTAGTGCAAGCTACATCCGCCGAGGCGGACAAAAAACAAATAACAAATAACAAAAGACAAATAACAAGCTCCAATGAATTAAGAATTCACTTGGGGCTTGTTATTTTCCATCATTTATGGGTACTTTTAAAAAATTAACTTAGTAGTTTTTCCAACTATTCACACTCCTCACCTTAAGTACTTTAGGCATTTTAGGCACTCTAAGTACTTTAGGCACTTTTTTTTCTATCTTTGCCACGATTTATGAAAACAGGTAAAGTAATACAGACAACCGGGGGCAGTCATTTAATTGACTGTGATGCAAATGTTTTCACATGCACAATCAAAGGCAAACTTAGGCTAAAAGGATATCGAAGTACAAACCCATTGGCTGTTGGCGACATTGTTGATTTTGATGAAAGCGGAGAAGATACTGGTATAATTATTAAAATTCATGAGCGGAGAAACTGTATTATCCGCAAGTCAATCAACCTCTCAAAGGAAACTCATATTATTGCTGCGAATGTTGATCAGGCTGTAATTTTTTATACCCTTAGAAACCCAGAAACCACAACAGTTTTTCTTGATAGATTTCTTGCTGCAGCTGAATCATATAGTATACCAGCAATTATTGTATTTAATAAAACCGACATATATACTAAAGAAGAAATCGAGCAGGTAGCAGAAATTATGGCCATTTACGCAGAAATCGGTTACAGAATAATCCCAATATCAATTAAAAACAATAAAAATATTGAGGAAATTGCCGAAGTATTAAAAGACAAAACAACGGTAATAGCAGGACATAGTGGAGTAGGAAAAACCTCCTTGATAAACACTCTGTCTCCAGGAATGAACTTAAAAACTGAGATAATTTCGGTAGCTAACCTAGCTGGGAAACACACAACTACTTTCGCACAAATGTTCAGACTTCCTTTCGGTGGTTATATTGTTGACACTCCCGGAATACGTGGATTTGGACTTGTTAAATTAAAAAAAGCAGAATTTTATCACTACTTTAAAGAAATCTTTGAAACCTCTCACGGATGCAAATACCAGAATTGTACACATGTAAACGAGCCGGGTTGTGCAGTAAAAACTGCTGTCGAAAGCGGAGAAATTGCATGGTCGAGATATAAGTCATATCTAAACATCTTCCTTGATGACGATGATAAACACAGAGTCAAAGAAGTGTAGTTGAAGTACTGTAAATCATTTGGTTAACTTCCTGAATTTCGATTTCTAAATCTCACACCCAAATAATGCACAAAAACATACAATTTCAAAAAGTTTATTTTTACTTTTGTACTGAAATGATTTCGAGCTGCAGTTGACAAATAAAAAGAAAATAGTAAACGATCCTGTTTATGGGTTTATAAATATTCCAGGTGGAATAATATATGAACTTATTGAACATCCTTATTACCAAAGGTTACGCAGAATTAAGCAACTTGGGCTTACCAATCTGGTTTATCCTGGAGCAGTTCACACCAGATTCCAGCATGCTATGGGCTCGATGCACCTAATGAGCCTAGCAATAGATGTTATTCGAAGCAAAGGCCACGAAATTACTAACGAAGAAGCAGAAGCCGCAATGATTGCAATTCTGTTGCATGATATCGGACATGGGCCATTTTCGCATGCTCTTGAAAGCTGCATAATACCCGAATTGCCGCATGAACAGCTAAGTTTGTGGTTTATGCAGGAGTTAAACAGAGAGTTTAATGGAAAACTTGATCTCGCAATAAAAATATTTACTAACCAATATCATAAGAAGTTCCTGCATCAACTAGTTTCCGGTCAGCTCGACATGGACAGACTCGATTATCTTAGAAGAGACAGCTTTTTTACCGGAGTAACAGAGGGAATTGTCGGTTCTGAGAGAATAATAAAAATGCTTCAGGTGGTTAACGACGACCTTGTTGTTGAAGCAAAAGGCATTTATAGCGTCGAAAAATTCTTGATTGCACGCAGACTAATGTATTGGCAAGTGTATCTTCATAAAACAGTAGTTGTAGCCGAGCTTATGCTGGTAAATGCTCTGGAAAGAATGAAAGAACTTCACAAAAACAATTTGTTAAAAATCAATAATCAGTATTTTGAATATTTTATAGAAACTAAAAACTTCACTAATCCTACCGAAGTAATTAAAAACTTCAATATGCTTGACGATTATGATATTATTAGTCTGCTCAAACAAAATCTAAACTCACAGGACAAAGTTCTTTCATATCTTTCTGATGGAGTTCTTAATCGCAAATTTCCTAAAATTATTATCGGAAAAGAAAAGCAGGACGAGAACTATGTCAAAGAAATTAAGCAGCAAACACGAAAAGAATTTGGCCTTAACGACGAAGAATTGAAATATTTTGTCAGTACTGGTGAAATATCAAACAATGCGTACAGTAATATTGACGAACAGATAAATATCCTTTATGGCGACAAGCTGATTGACATTGCTGAAGCCTCAGACATGTTAAATATTGCGGTGCTCAGTAAAGTCGTAAAAAAATACTATGTTTGTGCCCCTAAAACTATTATTAACAAAAAATAAATACGATGGAGTTTACAGCAAAACAAATTGCAGAATTACTTAATGGCACGATCGAGGGCAATGAAAATGCAGTTGTAAACAATTTTTCTAAGATCGAAGAGGGAAAGTCTGGGTCCTTGTCATTTTTGGCAAACCCAAAATACACTCATTACATTTACGAAACAGAAGCATCGGTTGTATTAATAAACAACGGATTTGAAGCTCAGAAGGAAATAAAAGCAACCCTGATTAGAGTCGAAGATGCATATAAGTCGATTGCAATTCTTCTAGATTTTTATACCAAAATGACTGAAAAGCCAAGCGGTATCGAAAAACAAACTTCCGTTCATAAGACTGCCGTCATAGGAAAAAACTTGTACCTAGGAGCCTTCAGTTATATTGGTAAAGATGCCAAAATTGGAAAAGATGTACAGATTTATCCGGGTTGCTACATTGGAAATAATGTTAAAATAGGTGATAACTGCATAATTTTCCCAGGAGTTAAAATTTACTATAACACTGTAATTGGGAACAATTGTACAATTCATGCAGGAACAATTATCGGGGCTGATGGGTTTGGCTTTGCTCCAAATAATGGTGATGCTTTTCTTAAAATAGCCCAGATTGGCAATGTTGTAATCGAGGACAATGTTGAACTTGGTGCATTGGTTACAATTGATAGGGCAACAATGGGCTCAACAATTATCCGCTCGGGTGTAAAGCTTGACAATCACAATCACGTTGCTCACAATGTGGAAATTGGACAAAACACAGTAATTGCAGCTCAAACTGGACTTGCTGGGACATCTAAAATTGGCGAAAACTGTATGATTGGCGGACAGGTTGGCATTAGCCCTCACACTACAATTGCTAACGGAACTAAAATTTCTTCGCAAGCAGGAATTTCGAATAATGTTTTGAAGGAAGACAGTATATTAATGGGTGCACCTGCATTTGACATAAGAGCATTCCACAAATCATATATTCATTTTAAGAATCTTGACGATATTGTAAAGCGTCTTGAGAAATTGGAGAAAAGACTTTCGGATAAATAAATTTTAATTGCTGTGCTATTCAGACTAGTAAGACTTCTGACTTAAAACAGCTGCATGCTTCTCAACAATCTTTGATCCATTAAGGTTGAACATCTCGACATAAATAATATAAATACCAATCGGGCAAATATTATTTCCATTGTCAAATCCATCCCAAAAGAGAATACCTTCTCTACCAAGCATCTGATTATTAAGAATATAAGTTATAAACTTCCCGTCTGAGTTATAAACGGCAACAGTTGCAGTGTATCCAGGATTATCAAGTTTATAAACAATTGAAAGTCTGTCGTCCACACCATCATTGTCAGGAGAGAAAACTTCGGGACTAAGAGTTATACTAGATTGCGCAACGATTTCAGAAGCATATTGAGAGTTTTCGTAGCCGGGAGTTGCAAATCCTGCAGTTTGTGATGCCGAATGCCAGTTTGCAGGATCTTCCGAAGCCATGTCATAGTTTATCCTCTCGAGCGAGACTCCATCGTCCGATGCAAGAAGTTGGTAATGTTGATCATCGGTATAACTTACCTCATCGATTACGCTAAAAAACCTGTCTGTCAAAATTACAGTGCCGGCGTCGTCGGCCATAGACGGCAAATAATTACATTCGTGCAAATTCTGTAAATATGGAACATAATAATTTGCAGGCAGAAAAGCAATGTCTTCTGATACTGCACAGAATTCGCCGGGCAATAACAATCTACTAATGGTGCTCAACTGATACGAATCGTCAGTTTCGCCAGCCTCATCTTTGTTCGATAGCCATAGGAGTTTTAAATCAAAAATCTTTTCCGAATTATTATACAATTCAACAAAGTCGCTGCCCCCAGACATTGGATTAAACAACAATTCATTAATAACTATTTCGCCTGGCAAAACAGAGTCGGCAATTGCAAAACGATATTCTGTGTTAACAGCAACTTTGTTCCCAACACAATCTGTTATACTATCAGTAATATTAACATAATATACTGTTCCGGTTTCGAAAACACCATCAAACTTCATAGTGACGATTGAATACTCAGGTTCGGCAGCGCTAATCCAAACAGGATTTCCAAACTCCTCAACACTAAAATTCAATACATTATTTACAAATTCGCGATTAAGAATTTCGCTAAAATAAAGAACCAAAGTGTCTGGCGCAATAGCTTCTGCTGCAATTGGATAAGGCAAAGTAATATCGGGATTTGTTCCAATAACCGAATTAACTCTTCCAGGTGTACCTCCAGTTATATCATTGGTAGCGGTCCAGTTTTGCAATCCCTCACATGGATTATCAAGGTCTATCATTTCAAGCGAATACCCACCATTTTTCTTAAAATTATCATTATACCAAGTATCGCTATAGCTAACTGTATGAACAATTTCCCCATCACTATCGCGCAAAGTAAGACTTGTTCCGCCGTTTGTCAGTGAAGGAAAACTTTCTATGCCAATAACATTTTCAATTCCTGTAAACAACTCAGCATAATCTTCGTGACATAAAACCAAATAATCTTCGGATTCTACAATACAATATGGCAGAGTCCTGACAGTACTTCCAGCACTAATAGTCCAATTGCTCAGATCAAGATTATACTGCGTGCTGTTATACAATTCTATATACTCAACCTCTGGTAAAAGAACGACAGGGTCTGGATCGGCCATGATTTCACAAATGATGACGTCAAAGTCAAACGGATTATAAATAATGAATTCCTTTTCCTGTGGTGTCATAATATTTCCGCACCAGTCGCTGATATTCTGTACGCTAAGTGTATAATTTGTGTTTTCGGAAAAAGATGCAGGGAATTGTAAAATTACTGACGATTCATCAGCTGGATTGGCAACAGAATAAAAAGGATTGCCAAATAATGGATCTACACTAAAATTTGTTAAAACCAGACTGGTAAGCGTGTCCACTGGTTCCGAAAAAACGACAGTAAGTTCGTTTCCCGATGTTACAGTTGCACTTACAACAAAAGGAGCTTCTGTATCAGAATTAATCGCATAAACAGAATTAATTACACCCGGTGTTCCTCCAGATTCATTATTGGAAGCAATCCAGTTGGTTTGAGGAGAACAAGTATTTGTTGGATCTATTTTTTCCAAAGACCAGCCGCCATCTTCCTTATTGGAATCCTGATACCATTCAGAAGAATATGTAACTCTGTCAATTTCTACACCTGAATTGTCTTTAATAACTATTGTTTGTCCACTATTGGTGATAGCTGGGAATGAACTTATACCAAGAGTATTGCCAAACGAATCAAAGTATGAAACTGCTGTATCATGACATAGAATAAGATATTCGCCAGCTGCCATTTGATAGGAGCTTAAAGTCTTTGTGGTTGTTCCAATAGTATATTGCCAATCAGTAAGATCAATCGTAAACGCAGAAGTATTGTAAAGCTCAACAAACTCTGCATCAGGTAACCCGATTGCAGGATTTGGATCGGGCATAATCTCATTTACAACAATCATCCCAGGTTCAAACTCCAAATAACTGAAATTAATTACGCCTGGAGTTACTTCATTAAGACTTAAATCTGCAATGTTCTGATATTGCAAAATATATTGACCGGGAGAAACAAAAGAGTTCGAAAATTCCAATAAAACTTGAGATGAATTTGCCTCATAAAAAGACACATCAACTGGAATTCCTATTCCACCATTGACCGAATAATTACTAGGATCTAATGCTGATGTTGGATCGAGGGCTTCGTTAAAAATCATCAAAAAATGCTGAACATCAACAATCTGATACGAAAGCAATTCTGGAGCGACATCATCAACAAAGGCTTCGCCTGTTACAACAAAATCGTCGAAATAAATTGCCTGCGAACGTGTAGCAGTATAAACACATTTTACTCCGAAATTTGCCGAACTATAATAAGTATCATCAAACACAATTCCTTCTGAGTAAAAGTCTGTTCCTCCCAAAGTATCGGATACAAGTGTCCAGTTTCCAACATCATCACGAGTAACCTTAACTCTAACATTTACAACAGTAGTATTTAATCTGCCATCGGTTCCATTAATAATAATGGTAGAAGTTGAAACATCTTTTCTGTAAAGACTTACCTCATCTGCAGTATTTCCAATCCTTACATAATATCCGTTGGTAGCAGCATTCAAATCCTGATTGTTAGACGTAAGAAATACATCACAGTAATTTGATGATGAAGGATTAAAATCCATCTTTACTAAAAATTCCCAACTTGCATTATTTATTGCTCCTGATGGCGTTGATAGATAAGAAAACCCAGCCGCTTCGGGATTTTCGAAAAGCTGAAGTTGGTTTGTACCATCTATTACATACTTATCGGTATTGCCCGACCAAACTGGATTTGCAGTAAAATTACCGTCAGTAAAATTATCGCTAAACTGCGCAAATCCAAACATTGGCAGAATTATCAGAATTATCAGAATTGATCTCATTTTATAGAATTTTAAATAGTACGCAGTGCAATTTAGCTCTCGTAGAACTTTACACACTTCAAAAGGTAAAAATACCTTAATTTATTTTAAAATTCACAGTTTGATGAAAAGATTAGTTGAAAAATTATAATTTTACAACAAATATTAAATGCTTTTTTATGAAACTAGCTATTGTTGGAGTAACCGGAATGGTTGGAAATACCATACTTAAGGTACTTGAGGAGAGAAATTTTGAATTTGATGAGTTAATTCCAGTTGCTTCGGCGGCATCGGTTGGCAAAAAAATAGTTTTCCGTTCGAAAGAATATAAAGTTGTCAGCATGGAAGAAGCTTTATCAAAAAAACCTGATATAGCAATATTTTCAGCAGGCAAAACGGTGTCTTTGGAATGGGCTCCAAAATTTGCGGCAGTAAATACACGAGTAATCGACAATTCGTCTGCTTGGCGAATGCATGACGACAAAAAGCTGATTGTTCCTGAAGTAAATATTGCCATTCTCGATGAAGATGACCGAATAATTGCCAATCCGAACTGTTCGACAATTCCGCTGACAGTAATTTTATGGCCACTTCATCTTAAATACAAACTGAAAAGAGTTGTTGTTTCAACTTATCAGTCGGTTACTGGTTCGGGTTTTAAAGGAGTAAATCAGTTGATGACTGAAAGAGCAGGCAAAAAATCAGAAAATCCTGCATATCCGCATACCATAGACCTAAATTGCATTCCACACGGTGGAGCATTTCTCGAAAATGATTACACTGAAGAGGAAATGAAACTTATTTTGGAATCGCGAAAGATTCTTAACATTCCCGATTTAAAACTCACCTGCACTGTTGTTAGAGTTCCTGTATTGGGTGGACACAGCGAAAGTGTAAATGTGGAGTTTTCGAGAAAGCCGGATATTGCCAAAGTTAAAAAGATTATGTCCGAAACTATGGGGGTAAGCATTCTCGACAATCCTGCTAAAAATGAGTACCCCACACCGCTTACCGCTCAGGGGCATAACGAAACATTTGCTGGACGTATCAGACTAGACGAATCGAATGAAAAAGCTATTAATTTCTGGCTTACATCAGACAACCTCAGAAAAGGAGCTGCAACCAATGCTGTGCAAATAGCCGAGTATATCTGCGATAATTTTATATAAAATGGTAAGACGCCGTAGAAGCAGACGCCGCAAGTCAAAAAAACCAATTCTTTGGACCTTGGTGTTAGTGGTTATTGCCGCTTCGCTATACTATTTTTATTCAGACATAACAGATTTACTCAGAACCGAAGAAAGAAAAGCAAAAAGCTACTCCGAATATCAAAAAGCTTTGTCGCAATATAGCGTTTTCGGAATAGACATTTCGACCTACCAGAAAGATATAGATTGGGATAAATTAACGAAAGAAAATGAAATAAACTTCGTAATCATCCGAGCGACAGCAGGCAAAAGCAAAGATTCGAGATTTGACTCAAACTGGGCAGCAGCCAAAGATCATAAAATCATACGTGGGGCATATCATTACTACCGTCCAAATGAAAACTCGACCGAACAAGCAAACAATTATATAAAAACCGTTAAACTCGAAGAAGGAGATTTGTTACCGGTGCTAGATATAGAAAAATACAGTACAGTTCAAAGCCTTACAAGTTTAAAAAACGGGCTGCTTAACTGGTTGAAAATTGTCGAAGCTCATTATGGTGTTACTCCTGTGCTTTATACATACAATAATTTCTATTCAACAACTTTGGCCGAAGACAATCGCTTCGACAAATACCCAATTTGGATAGCATGGTACAATCTTAAAGGCGATCCCGATAAAGTAAAAAAAGACTGGGTTTTCTGGCAATTCACAGACAAAGGCAAACTTAAAGGCATCGAAGGCGAAGTCGATATCAATGTTTTTAACGGAAAACTCAAAGATCTAGACGGAATTAGGGTGAAAAAGTGAGGTGTTTGAGAGAAAGAAGATAAATTACAAATAACAAACTAAAAAGGGTGCTGAGTTTGCTTGAAATTTTATTAAGAAGCTCCAAATTATAAAATAAGCTCCAAAGGGTGCTGAGTTTGCTTGAATTTTTATTAACAAGCTCCAAATAACAAACTCCAAATAACAAATCACAATGGATTCTGCAAAGCTTGGAATTTGGAACTTGTGATTTGGAGCTTGGAGCTTGCGATTTGGAACTTGGAACTTGGAACTTGTGATTTGTGATTTGTGATTTGTGATTTGGAATTTGGAGCTTGTCATTTGTGATTTGTGATTTCTTTTCCATATATTTGTTTTTATGAAACCAGCAACAATAAGTCAGTTAAAGCAGGAATTAAAAAATCGGTCGAAAGACGAACTGCTTGAACTATGCCTAAATCTCACAAAATACAAAAAAGAGAATAAGGAGCTATTGTCTTACCTGTTGTTTGAGGAATCCGACGAGCAGACATATATAAAGGATTTAAAAGCAGAAACAGACGAGGATTTTAAATTAATAAATCGTAAAACACCTTACCTTGCCAAAAAGAGTGTAAGAAAAATACTTCGCAATATAAAGAAACACATAAGGTATTCGCGCAAGAAAGAAACAGAAGTAGAACTTATGATGTATTTCTGCTCCAAGCTACAGCAAACATTTCCTAACTTTCGCAAAAACACAGTTTTACTAAACATTTACGAACGACAACTCGCATCAGCAAAAAAGACTGTAGCTTCGTTGCACGAAGATTTGCAATACGATTACGAAATTGAAATAAAAGATTTGGAGGAAAATGTTTAGCTCGAATCAGATAATAGATTCCGCCAGCCAATAGATTCCAGGCAAAGTGATAACAGATAAAACCGAGCTTACCAAAATATTTTCGACAGCTTGTTTCGCATTTAGTCCGAGTTCTTCGGCCAGAACAGACACAATTATCATACATGGCATTGCTGCTTGTAAAATTGCACTTATTGCCGCCTTGTCCGAAATATTTAACCCAACTTTTTTCAATAGTAGCAATACAAACATCAAAATTATTGGCGCCAAAATAAGTTTATTAAAACTAAGAATATACGATCGCAGATTTGAAACTAGTGGCTTTAGTTTTACCTGTGCCAAAATAGCCCCCACATAAATCATCGATAAATAAATGGTTGTATGTCCTAGTCCAAATAATGGTTTTAGCACAACTTCCGGCAGCTTTATTTTGAAAATCATGAAAATCAATCCCAGCAAAAATGCAATAGTTGCCGGATTTATCAAATGTTTCCAATTATGACCAACTTGTTTTTTTGCCCCTTTGCTTAGTATAAAAATTCCCCAAGTCCACATCAAAGTATCGTGCCCAAGTTGAAAAATTGTTGCGTAAATAAGCCCCTCTCCACCCGGGAAAATTGCATCAAGCAATGGAAAGCCAAGAAAAACAACATTGCCAAACATTGAATGAGTATTGTGCAAAGCTGTGTTTTCCCTATCTAACTTAAGTAATTTGGCGCTGGCACGGCTCAGTAAAAACAAAATACTTACACTAAAAACTGCAGAAGCAAAAACAATTGGGAAATTGGAAATTATTTCGCTATTCAGTTTAGTGCCGGCAAATGTTGTAAAAATTAAAAGTGGAAGAGTAATCTTTAAAATTACCTTGACCAGACCGTTTGCGTTTTCTTTCGAGATTGCCTTTAATCTAAATGCAATAATTCCGATAATACAAATCAGAGATAAAATTACTATTTGCTCGAAGATTATTTTCATGCTGTAAAAATATTGCAATTTTTAAACATATTCACTGTTAAAAAACAGAATGCAAGTCAATAATTACAACAATTTACTCACATTCTGGCAGAGGACATTGACAACAATTAGACTCTATTGGAGAAATAATATTTTTTCAGAATGGCACGAGAATTGGTTAAGAAGCACGAACGAAATTGTAAGATAAAAATCAATTGCATTGTTCAATTTGGTAATTAAAATAATAATGAATAATTTTAGCCGCTATTTAACACACAAAATAAGTATTAACCTGAAACAAAAAAGATATGAACCGGAAATTTTACTTTTTAATCATGCTAGCCTTCCTATTTGTAGCAATAACAGAGGCTTCAGCGCAAAGAACCCATTATAAAGCCCGCAGCGGGTATGATATAGGATTTGGCCTCGGTGCGTCCTACCAGGGAAGCGATTTGAGGAATTTTGCTGGAGGAGGCGGCACTTTTATGTTTGGCCACTCACTCTATCAAAAAGAAAATGCTTTTATCGGCTTGGATTGGAGATTTAGATTCCTTGGCGGCAGAAATTACGCTTTTGACGATAGAATGAATTTGGACAGCACTTATAGTAATGTTCAGTACACTCATTTTAATTATGATCTTGAGTTTGAACTGACATTCAATCGTTTTCGCGAAAGAACAGGAATCGTTTTAAGTGGATTCGGTGGCGCAGGTGTAACTCATAGTATCACCGATTTCGACTTAATCAACAGCAACTCATCCTTGACAAATGATCCATACGATTTTAGTGTTATAAATCCTGATGGCACTGATGGAAGAGCCGAAATCTTATCTGATTTAACAGATCTTTCGGACAGGGATTTTGAAACTAGAGGAATAAATCAGGGGTGTTTTTCTCCAACTCTTGGTTTTTATATTGGTTATCAGTTTACTCCACGTTTTACAATGGGGATAGAACATAAAGTCAATTATTTCATTTATGAAGACACTCGTTTTTCTGGTTCAAATATTGACGGACGAATTGATAATAATAGCAATATTGATAAAAACAGATATACAGCACTCGCTCTTAAATGGGATATTGGAAGAGGAAATGTTGACCCAGATCTTCCATGCGACAAACCTACAATTAGTTTCACAGTTAGCGAGGTTAACACTTATCAATACACACACCAGTTAAACGGAACTATTTATAACGTTGAAAATGCTGGAAACATTACGGTAACAATTGATGGTATGCAAGATGGTGGATATCGTTACATGCCGGGAGCAAACAATCTAACATCTATGTTTAATCTGATGCCTGGAACACATACTATTACTGTTTCAGCACAAAACGGTTGCGGACAAGATTCACAGTCACTTCAAGTTATCGTTGCTGAGCCTTGTCGTCCTCCTGTAGTTCAACTTTCTGTTTATCAATCACCACAAGATATTTACACCTACCAGATTGCCGGTACGGTAACAAATCTTAAATACAACTATGGATTAACAGTTTCTGTGGATGGAAACCTTGATAACAGCTTCTCCTTTGATTCGAGAACTAATAGTCTAAGTTCGACCTACCGCTTTTTACCTGGCACACATATGATTACTGTTACAGCAAATAACGATTGCGGACAAGATGCAGAAACAGTTCAGGTTGTAGTTGAAAATCCATGTAGTCCTCCAATTGTAGAATTTTCGGTAATTGAAACAAATTACAACAATTATACTCATCAGTTAACTGGTAGTATTTTCAATATTGAAAGCGAAGGAAATATTTATGTTACTATTGATGGCAAACAAGATTACAGCTTTAGATATGTACCTGGAAATAACGACATAAGTGCAATGTACAAATTAACTCCAGGAATGCATACAATTACTGTTACTGCAAAGAATAATTGCGGACAGGACGTTGAATCCGTTCAAGTTACTCAGGGACAACCTTGTTTTCCTCCAGACGTAAATTTCTCGGTATATGAATCAAGTAATGGTAATTTTACTCACCAGTTATCAGGAAACATTTCCAATATTGACGAAGCTTCTAGCATCAATATTTGGGTTGATGGGCAACCAGATAATGACTTCAGATTTGTAGCTGGATCTAATCAAATTAGTTCAATGTACAATTTGTCTGCTGGTGTTCATACTGTTACTGTTTATGCAAAGAATAATTGTGGTCAGGACTCAGAATCGATTGACGTAACAGTAGTTCAACCTTGCTATCCTCCATCTGTAACATTCAATGTGGTTCAATCTGGTAGCAATGGCTATTCACATACTTTAACCGGAACCGTAGCTAATGTTTTTGACGAATCTCAAGTTATTATGACTTTAGATGGTAATCAGGTTGATTATTTTCAGTTTGATAAAGTCATGAATGAGATAAGTGCAGGATTTAACCTTGTTTCGGGAATGCACACTATTGCTGTTACAGTAAAGAATGAATGTGGTCAGGATTCAGAATCTGTTCAAATTACTGTAGGTGTTCCTTGCTCTCCTCCAGAACTTAGCTGTTCCGTTTCAGAAATAAACATAGACAGCTTTACTCATCAATTGACCGGAAATGTTACAAATATTAAAGGCAAATCACAAATTACTGTAACAATCGACGGAATTCTGGATAAGAGTTTCCAGTTTAACCCAAGTACAAATCAAATCAGTGGTAAATATAAACTAACTGCCGGAACACACACTATTGTTGTAACTACTAAAAACGAATGCGGACAAGATGCCGAGGTAATTGACCTGAGTTTTGGTGTACCTTGTGTTGCGCCAGTAGTTTCTGTGAATGTCACAAATTTAAGCCTCGACAACTTTACACATCAGATAATAGGAACAGTAAAGAATATTACAAACAAAGCAGATATAACTATAACAGTTGACGGCGTTATCGATAACAGCTTCCAGTTTATTCCTTCATCTTCACAGTTGAGTGGCAAATTTAAACTTTATGCTGGCAAACACGTTATTGTTGTAACAGCTAAAAACGAATGTGGTAACGATACCGAAACCGTTGAGGTTACTGTTGAAAATCCATGTGTCCCTCCAGTAATTAAGTTCTCGGTTACTGAAAAAACTCAAGAAAATTTCACTCATCAGATGACAGGAACTGTTTCCAATGTTAAGAACAAAGCAGACATTACTGTTACTGTTGATGGCGTTGTAGACAATAGCTTCCAGTTTGTTCCTACAACTTCTCAGTTGAGTGGCAAATTTAAACTCTCTGCAGGAAAACATATCATTGTTGTAACAGCTAAAAACGAATGTGGTAACGATACCGAAACTGTTGAGGTTACTGTTGGCGAACCTTGTAATCCACCAGTTATCAAGTTCTCGGTTACTGAAATCACTCATGCAAGTTTTACTCACGAAATGTCAGGAACTGTTGCAAATGTTAAAAACAAAGCAGACATTACTGTTACTATTGACGGCGTTGCTGACAATAGCTTCCAGTTTGTTCCTTCAACTTCTCAGTTAAGCGGTAAATTTAAACTTTCTGCTGGTAAGCACGTTATTGTTGTAACAGCTAAAAACGAA
>Ga0209373_10001446_pt1 | contig 27753 bp, 18 predicted proteins | sample Higcelweek5metaG_FD_187173 | JGI IMG/M metagenome (GOLD analysis project Ga0209373, IMG submission 187173) | Freshwater pond sediment microbial communities from the University of Edinburgh, under environmental carbon perturbations - High... | ecosystem: Environmental > Aquatic > Freshwater >... | reverse complement strand
CTGCTTATGTGCGTCAGAGCCAAACGAACGCTGGCGGCATCATAGGGATTAGTCTGCCCTTTTTGCCTAAAATGGGGCAAATGAAAGGGAAATAGGCTGAAAATCCACGATTTTCTGCCTAATAGACAAATATATCAGCGTGGTGGAATATTAAAACGTCCTCTCTGTTCGACAAGGTTCGGAAAATGGCATTTAATCAGTGGTTCCCTAATTCAGCAAGCTGCCGTTGCTGTTCCTCAATTTCTCTGTTAAGATAATATAACTGTGATAATTCTTTTTTAGTCATAAGCTTTCCTTCCTCACGCACCAGATCACTAAGTGCCAAAGCAACTTTATCCGATACATCAATTTCGACTTCTTTTATCATTCCTGATTCATTAAATTTATATTTAATCTTCACATAAATTCCTCCATTTTTTTGTTAATTCAAATAAAATGAAGGAATCTATGGATACCTCGCATAATAGATAAACCATTTCGGCATCTTAACTTTCATCATACGTTACCCTCATAAATGACAAAAAGCGCGGTCAAATAATCGACCGCGCTTTCGCACATATAAATGTCTTAGTTAAGGATACCTTGAATAATATTAATTTTTTAATAAAGAAAGTATCCGTTGCAGCGATAATTGTTTTGAAATAAATATGATTTTCGTATTAATATTAATTAATGGATATTGATTTAATATAAATTTATTTTTCACTGCTGGAACCTCCCCTAAAAATTTTCAACTTACTAATTTTGCATAACACAATAAAATTACATCTTTCTATATATTTTTCTCAATAAAATAAGCCCTAAGATAATTTTCGATTCTCAATTGATCGAATTTTGTTACCTCATGGCTTATAAAATTATTATTGTTTTTAGTTTTCTAAACATACACCCCTCACTTTTATTGAGTTGTTATAGACAAATATATTGATATAAGCACTGATTTTTCATTATTTTCAATTTAACCAACCCGTTAACTCCTCAATTTGACATCTTTTTTTGCAATCTGTTTTGAAGAACCTCAATATCTAAATTAGCATAATCATCCGTCATTACGCCGCGATTCTGACTGTTTCCCTGGTTACTGCCCAAGCAGGAATTACTTAGCTTGCATGAAACCACTTGATTTAGGTTACTTATATGATACATAGACTCTGTCATTATTTGCATTTAAATGGAAGTACATAATAATATATTGCTAATATCACTAATATTACAACAAATACTATTGGCTCCAGCGCTTATTAATGCGTCTTTTTCAAAAGATGTGGTAATTCCTATACATTTCATACCGGCACTTTTAGCAGCCTGAATTCCGTTTACGGCATCTTCAACTACAATACATTTTGTCGGCAAAATACCTACAGCCTCAGCAGCCTTAAGGTATATATCGGGCGCTGGCTTCTTATTAATTACATCCTCACCCGATATGACAGCATCAAATAAATTTTTATCAATTCCTGCGACTGAAAGATTAGCATGGATTTTAATACTATCCGCACTGCTTGCAAGTGCTAGTCTATAACTATTTTCAGCCAACTTTTGCAAAAGTGGTATAGTTCCGTCATATACTTTTAAAAATTCACCGACAATTTCCAAATAAATCTCATACACTCTTTTTTTCATATCAGGATTATATTTGATGCCGTACTTTTCACACACTCCGCCTATATAACGGTCTTCTCCTGCGCCTATAAAAGGCTTGAAATCATCCGATACGGCATTTATTCCAATCTCGCCGAAAAATTTAACCGCCGCCATTTTTATTACCGGCTCGGAATCCACTAAGATGCCGTCCATATCAAATATTATGCAGTATTCCTTTGTTTTCATTTGTTTTCCTCCGCACCCAAACTGATAGCCTTTAATTTTTTCATTACGTTGTTTTCATCCTTGCCAAAATAATCGCTCAAAATTTTATATTCATCATATAATTTCCTGTAAATTTCCACATTTTCAGGAATTGGCTTATACACAATATCCTTCACCCTGCAAAGTCTTTCCGCCGCTTCCTTTATCGTATCAAAGCCGCCGTTTTCTTTGCCCGCGGCAACCGCCCCAAACATTGCGCTGCCATAGGCGGGGGCTTGCGGAGAGCCTGCTATCCGTATTTCCATATTTGTTACATCCGAATATATCTGCATCATAAATTCATCCTTTTCAGCAATACCTCCTGCCGCGTACAATTCATTGATCGGCACACCATTTTCATTAAATGTATCTATGATAATTTTCGTTCCAAAAGCGGTAGCCTCAATTAGCGCCCTGTATATTTGCTCCGGCTTTGTTTGCAGCGTCATACCGACAATCATACCTGTTAAATCAGCGTCAACCAAAACGCTTCTGTTCCCATTCCACCAATCAAGCGCCAGCAGACCGCTCTCGCCAACCTTCAAAGCAGCCGCCTTATCCCTTAAATATTTATGGATGTTAGCCCCAAGCTCTTTTGCGTTATTAATGTAATCGGCAGGAACGCAATTTTTCACAAACCAGTCAAAATGGTCACCAACACAGCTTTGCCCCGCTTCATATCCGAAATAGCCTTCGATAACGCCGTCCGCTACAACTCCGCACATGCCCGGAACCATACGCTCGTCGTTGCCTAGCATAATATGACAGGTTGATGTTCCCATTATCATAAGCATTTTCCCCGGTTCTGTTATTCCGACAGTCGGAACCGCAGCATGAGCATCTATAACCGTGACGGAAACCGCTGTTCCAGCTTTTAGGCCTGTCAGCTCAGCCGCAAAATTGTTAATTTCCCCTGCTTTTCTTCCAATTGGCAGGATGTTTTGTGACAGCTTATCGTCCGAAAGGTTTTCAAGGCGAGGGTCTAGTGCTTTGAAAAACTTCTTAGAATGATAACCTCGTTTCTTATTCCACAATGCTTTGTATCCTGCCATACAACTGCTTCTCGCTTCATTGCCTGTAAGCTGCCAAACAATCCAATCGCCCGCTTCAATAAACCTATCCATTTTATCATATATTTCAGGTGCTTCGTTTAAGATTTGCCAGACCTTTGGTGCAAGCCATTCAGACGAAATTTTGCCTCCGTATAAATTCAAGAAATCTTCGCCACGCTCCGCTGCAATTTTGTTCAGTTCATCCGCCTCACGCTGCGCGGCATGGTGCTTCCAAAGCTTCACATATGCATGAGGGTTTGACTTATATTCATCTAAAAAACACAGCGGAGTGCCGTCCTTTAATGTCGGCATAACCGTACATGCGGTAAAATCAATTCCCATACCGATAATATCATCCGCGCTTACACCGGATTTCTGCAAAACCTCGGGAATGGTTATTGCAAGTACATCCAAATAATCCTGCGGATACTGCAAAGCCCAATCCTTCCCAAGCTTTGTCTTATTGTCAGGCTTATTCACTCATAACCGAATGCTTATAGCTGTGGACAGCGGTTGCCGCTTCCTCTCCTGTTGTAATATTTATTAAAACCGCCCTTCCCGATAAGCTTCCGAAATCCACACCTATTGAGTATTTTTCGTTAGCCATGATTACCACTCCCTCTTATTTCCTTTGCAAGGTTTTTTTAATATAGCTAATAAAATACGCCAACACGCAAAGGTCTATTAAATATTTGCTATAATTTTTATTTATATTTTTATTTAGCATTTAATAACTCTTTTTAATTGTTTTATTGATTGAATTTCACCCCCTGAAAGCTTTAAGCTTCACAAAAATCTAACAATTCTTTTACAGTCGTTTGTGCCAAACACATTCTTGTATCAGCTCCACAATAATATATATTCAATGTACCATCGACTGTTTCAACCGCTCCTGCCGTAAATACCACATTTGGCGATTGTCCAATACACTCATATTCTTTTTCAGCCGCTAATATGAAACTTGAAGGTGCCGCTAATATTTTCGAAGGATTTTTTAAATCCAGTAAAGCAACTCCTAAATAATAGTTCTCCGAAGAACACCCGATACTTGTTCCGTGATAAATTAATAGCCAACCTCTATCGGTTTTAATAGGAGTAGCGCCCGCTCCCGTCTTCACACCATTCCATGGATAGTGTGGTATATCAATCGGTTCTGATTTTCCCCAAAAAATTAAATCGGGCGAATAACTAACCCACATTATAGTCATATCTCCAGCAGGTCTTTCTAACCTCGCATACAAACCGTTAATCTTTTCAGGGAAAATAACCATATTTCTGTTAGTCGGTACACTCGTATCCCCTATCGCCTGAAAATCAACAAAATTTTCCGTAACAGCAATACCGCCTGTGCAACCAAATTTAGTCCATATAGCATGACAAACATAATATTTCCCATCAATTTCTGTTATTCTCAAATCAAATCTATGTTTTCTGTCTATAGAATATTTTTCTTCATATTCTGTGAATGGATAGTTAATTGAATTCGGAGATATAGTAAAATTAATGCCGTCTGTGCTTTCCGCAACATAGAAATTACTAATCAAATCATCTGTTTCAACTCTTAATAATAATAATATTTTTCCATTAAACATAATCGCACCCGAATTAAACACTGAGTAGCATTTAAAAGGCATCATATCGGGTGTTATAATGGGATTTCCCTCAAACCTTCTCACAGGATTTAACTTTAACATTTATAAACTCTCCTTTTTTGTTTTTCCATTTGTATTTCTGATTGCATGGAATATAACACATATACTTCAGAATTATAGTACTATACCCCTGCAAGCTACATCTATGAAAAACATATGTTTCTCATAGATGTAGTCAGCATTCTTTATTCGCTTATTGTGTTCATCTGTTCAATTTCTTCGGTCGTTATGTCTGTATCATAAGTATTAATATAAATTGTATCTGAGCAAGAGTTAAAGGTATTTCTCAAAATAATGTTATACTTTGGATTTCGTGGTGCATCATTTAGTATGTTATACAAATTCGTATATTTCCCATATGGTGTTGTTAAATGTATACCTGTTGTAAGTCCGATCATTTCTTCAAACTCACTGTCAGTTCCATACCATGTTGTTCTTCCAGCAGCAGACAAGATTATCGGCTTTTCTGATATGCCTATAAAAGTATTATCGCATACCGTATTATTACGTCCTCCGTTTATAAATGTACCGCTACCTGTAATATTCTCAAAAGAATTATTGATTATCTCTGTTCCTGAAAAGCAGTCATCAAGATAAATGCCGTACTGTCCACCATACGTCGAGTTTGAAGCTATATTATGTATATAATTACCCGTTAATACTGTTCCTCTCGACACAGAGCTTCTGCCGGTATATATTGCGCCCGAATCCGCTGTTTCTAATAAAACATTATAGATTTCATTATTTGATATTACATGGTCATTGCCTCTAAAAATAATGCCACAATGGGGCGCGTTATAAATTTTGTTGCTTATTGTGGAACTGCCGACACCATCAATCAGAATACCCGGAGCATACGTTTTAACATGCTTTCCGTAATTTGATATTTCGTTGTATCGAACAATATGTCCTGAACCCTTCAAGGTAGACAGATTTCCTCCATATACTATTATACCGCCAGCTCCCAAGTTATTAAGTAAATTATGGGACACAACCGCATTTGCACCGCCTGAGATGTAAATGCCGTTTGCGCCGATATTTTCAAATGAACAGTTTTTAATTGTTGAATTTGTTGTATCTGTCATTATTATTCCGTTTTTTGCGCTGTCTACAAAATCAAGTCCGCAAAAGCTTATATTGTCCGCATTGGATACGGAAATCAAATCACTGCTGTTAAATCCAAATGTAATAGCACTGTCAGCATTTTCGTCTATAGGATAAATATACAATTCTCCTGTATCCTTGTCATAAAACCACTCTCCCGGAGCATCGAGCTCCTCCAAAAGATTATAGATAAAAAATCTTTGACCCGCTCTTACTCCAAACGCACTTGGAACGGCTGACGTTATTGTGCTTGTAGCTGTATTTACTGAGGCAATCCGTGTTGTCTGATCTGACCAATCATAGTACCAATAACCGCACATCCATGCGTCATCCGCATTAGCCCAGTTTGATGTGCGGCTATCAGAAACCGTGAATACCATCGGTGTTTTTGTTTCCAGATTACTGTTTTGAACAACGGAATTTACGGTCATATACCCTGTGTTAGGATATCGTGCAATTGTCATCATTTCATCGTTAAAATAAAGTGTAGAGGTTGTACCACCACTTGGTATACCTGCTTGGTTCAAATAGTACTGGCTATGTCCCGTAATGCAATACTCCGGCGTATCAGTAATTCCTTTGTCGGTTAATTTCACCTTATATATCCCATTTCCGACCGGATTGAAATCACTTAACGACAGCTTTGGAGCTGTTTTTATTTTTGCTTTTTCATTGCCATATATACGGTATGTTGTGTCGTTATCTTCGCTGTTTAATGCAAAGGTTTCATTTAACGCATATGTTCCGCCACGCAAAATAATTTCACTTTTTACACCGCTTAATTTTGCTATTCTCACATAGTCCCTCGCCTCGGTCAATGTCCGGAATGGTTCTTCAATGCTTCCATCGCCGTCCGCAACTGTTGAAGCATCAACATATACCTTCATTGCACTCTGATCAAAGCATTTTTTTTTTGACAATGGGTTCATTGAATTTAACCCACCCCAAAGGAAGCCTGTTATTTGAAATTCGTTTGTCGCTTCGCTCGGAATGGAAATTTCCACTTCTATTGCATTATCAACAAATTCCGTATTGTCCGCCAAATTGACCGACACCAATTTCCCCGCCGCATCCGTTAAAGATACAATAAATGTATAATCCGTTACATAATTTACTGTTGCTTTTGCCGTAACCATACTCCCGGCAAACTCAGACAGTTCGCTTACCTCAACATCATTTGCGTTTACAACCTTAAAGTCAAATATTGAATCAGGATTAATAATTGTTGTAAATTTATATATTTCATTTTGCATTTTTAGCCCGCTTGAGGTTTCCAACGCAGATGTAAACTTAATTTTATACGTAGCCGAATAATTCAAGTCGTTTGCAAAACGGATTGTTATCCTTCCGCTATTTTCGTCTAAATCCTGATATACCACAGAATAAGAGGTGTCCGATAACAGAGTATCATTTTCATACACCTCAACACTGTCAGTTGTCACAGTGCTTGCCAAAAGCTTTGCGTCAATATCTGCAATTACAGTTTTATTTGAAATCGCTATATCAGTTTCATTATTTGACGGTGAAATCGAAGCCACCTCCGGCGCTCCTTTTTCAATAACAATATTGTCAACATACATTACAGCATCTGGAAGTGTTCCTGCTGTATCAGCAGCACTATCGTACTCCCACGCATTTGCCGCGGCATCTGACGGCTTGGAAGTATAAAATCTTAAAAATTTCACATTATCATAGGAATGCACTAGTGTTGTTGTGAAAGTTTTTGATGCATCAGCCTTATTAGTTACAGTTATCTTTACGGTTTTTTTGTCCAAATCTACTACTTGTTCAAAATGTGCATAATTTTTCTCTATATTATTACGATAATTCGTCAGATATTTATTATTGTCGAGTGTAAAAACACCCCACAACCCCGTTCCGAAAATGCTTGGGGAACTCAGTGGGAGGTATGCGCTGTTCTGCACAGAACCAATATATGAGAAACATCTTGTTGCGGAGTCAATTCTGACATCATAGGAAATTTGGGTTTTGCCGCTGGTAATTTGATTCGTCAGTGCGTATATCAAATTAAGAACTGTACCGCTTGATGTCTTGGTCAGCTTTAGAGCCCGGCTTTGACTTACCGGATCGACCGCAATTTCAGCTTTGTTGTCGGTTACGCTGTTCATCGTGATCGTTCCCCCGCTTACCGCATTGCTTGCCGCTATGCTGCCAATTGACATTCCGTCAAAATTTATTCTTGCAATTGTGTTTGGACTCTCCATAGTAAAAAATTTACATACATTGTCTTCCATATATGTATTTTTTACAGATTTTACAGACGTTGTGAATTTCACCTTATAGGCAGTTCCATAATTCAAAGCATCCGAAAAAGTTACGGTTATCCTGCCATGATTATCTATGTCCTGGTATGCGACTGAATATGAACCGCTTGGCATTAAAACATCATCTTTATATACTAAAACCGTATCAGTAGTTACTGTATTGCTCACAAGCTTTGTATCAATATCAGCCATAACTGAATTTTGCGAGATACTTACTCCGATTGCATTATTCTGTGGCAATACAGAAGTAATAATCGGCGCAGGGTTACTTATTTTAAAATTGTCAATATAATATACGGCATTGCCTGTTGCCGTCCCGTTAGAACCCGATACGCTTTTGAACACAAATGACATTAATCCGACAGATGCAAAGCCTGCCGTTTCTCCTCCTGTTTTTGTTCCGGTACCTACCACTGTTCCGTCCTTTATGATATTGTAGGTAAGCGTTTTTGTGTCCGCGTTCCAGATTTGTTCAATTGTATAGTATTTATCCGCATTTGCGTTTGTGTTGACCCAATGAGTAGTTGATGTGCTTCTGATACCTGTTGTTATCGTCGATAGTACTTCCCCTACTCTTTTCGAAAGAACAGGAATTCCCCCGCTAAAGCCGCTGTTTTCAAAAAGTTGGCCAAGCCTGCTAATCTGAATACTATGGTTTGCAAAACGCATATCAAAGGATATTTTTGTTGTTCCCGTCGTTAAAGCGCTGTCAAATACATATGTAATATTTGAATCACTTGTTTGATTATTTGGGCTGGTAAATTTCAGTGCCTTGCTTCCAGAAACCACGTCCGTTTCCACGGTTGCTGCTGTATTTGCTGCTAAACCAAATTTCCAGTTGTCACCATTGGCAGTTATAAATCCATTTAGGTCGCTGTAATCATCAAAATCATATTCCGCGATTATGTTTGGGTTCGCGCTTGCTTCTGCACAAATAAATGATAAAGAACCCAACAATGTCATTATCATTGTTATGACGAGCACCAGTGTGATTCGCTTTTTCATAAATACATTCCCCCTTAATAGTGATTGCATCGAATTACCCCTTTCCTCATTAAAATTTTTCATGTTAACCTCTCTTTCCTTATTACAATTTTATCTTATTATAAAAACGTCACAAACAACATTGTATCTTTTCCTTAAGATAACTTTATCACCCGGCAGTATTTCATCAACAGAAGCGTTATACACTTTTAATTTTGAGGAATTTGTATCCAATAATGTGTATGTATTGTTTCCGTAAGTTGAGTTAATAAACTGCGGATATTGATACAGCTCATCTTTACCGCCGTCAGATACATTTACTATCAAAGTTTTTCCTTCACGATCCACTACAATTCCATATATCAAGGTAAGGCCAATCATGGAATTAGCTTTTGATGCCTCACTTACACTGGAGCTGTCCCCGGATTGAATATGATAATTGCCGTAATTTCCATATTTCGCGAGAACCCTAATAGAGCTTATCACTCCTCTATTGTCAGTTTCAAATTGCACAATATCGCCTGTTGAAAGCTCTGCAATTTCTCCTTCGGTTCCTTGCCATTTCGTTCCTGTCGGATTTTCCACCTTCTTTACATCATCCCTTATAAGCCTATTTGCAACTTGACCTTTTTCCATATAACTAAGATTGAGGCATTTTTCGCCGTTCTCCGAAAGTGCCTGAGATAATTTGCATACCATGACAGGCGTTATAAAACGGTCCAGCATATCAGCACTGCTTGCAGCCGTTTCTACAACAACAAATTTAGGCATGTAAAATTTCCCTGCATTATAGAGTGTGACAATTTCTTTTTGAAAATAATACTCATTTGAATATTTATTTGCAAGCGAGCCTTTAAAGGAATACAATTCCTCATTCGACTTTTCATTTTCTCCATTTGGTACATACAATACCGGAGTAGAACTTATTAAGAATAAGGAGTTAATAAGGCCAAAATACATCCTGTTTCTTTCGATCATTCCCGTTCCGCCGCAAATATAATCCTTTGTAAGGGGATAATCAATAGTTCCGGGATTATACGAAGTTCTTGTCAGAGGAAGCGCCAATTCCGAGATTTCATTGTTTTCAGTGACTTTATAACAAACCAGACTATTTTGAGTCGTTCCGTCTTCATTAATCAGGCAAGCGTATACCTCACTTGCTTTTTTGTTAATACCCAATAAATACTCCGTACTATAAAACTTTACTGTCTTGTTCAATTGAAAAACCTCGGCCGAATCTGAGGTGGTGTAAATTTTAACCTTATATTTCTCACCGATACCCTCGTCCTTGTCAGCCTTCAGCAAATAACCATAACTGTACATAGCTAAGCTTTGAGAAGCGACAATTTCGCCGCGGGTCGATATATAAAACAAAGCGTCTTCCCCCAACTGCGGTTTAAATTCATCCATATTTGTTTTCAAAAAATCAATGTAGGCCATTGACAGCGGATATTCCTCGTTACCGATTGTATAATTATTCTCACTTATTGATGATAAATTACCAGTAACACTGTTTCTGCTAATTATAATATGATATAATTTTTCACCATTTTTAGTTTCTGCGGACACAATGGTTGCAATATCATATTTTTGAAGCTCTGATATTTCTATCGGCTTACCATCTTCCTCAATATATACATAATCTTCATTTCCCGACAAATCAATTGTTTCATGCCCGTAAAGAAAACTGATTTGCTTTGAGTGACTTGAAACTATATTTACAACATAATCTTCATATTTATAGACACAAATTATATTCGCATGATCATCGTTATCATTATCAATCAAAATAAGTTTTGATACATCTTTAAAAAGTTCATTTTCAACTGCAAGCTGCATACTTCCGTAATCAACATCATTCCATATAATTCGTGCTGAAGAATCTATATGAATTGTTTTTTCTTTTTCATTCTCGTCATACCATTCAATAACATTTCCAGCTACACTTTTTAGATCGTCACCTGCAATATTCCAAACTTCGTTTACTTTTTTGTTTTCCCAAACTGTAATAACAAATTTTTCATCATTTGTCAAGTCCACATATGCAAATACAGCTTTTCCAAATAAATTTAAGTCAAAGCTTTGTTTTGAATCAAATATTTGCTTATTTATTTCGATCTGATTACTTGATAGAGTATGACTATTTCCATATGATGTATATCCTACGGCAGTAACAATTCCTTTCTGTAGAACAATATTTCTTTTTTCTCTTAAATAATCAGTCCCATCATCTATTTCTGCGTATATAAGACTGCCTTCACTATCAAATTCATGGTCGCCGACCAAATTTGTATGGAGTGCATTCTCTATAATATTAAACAATTCTCCTACTGTCACACCGTTGTCCAACATTAACGTAATGCCGGAAAATAGATTAATACTTCTTGCATACGCATAATATGATGAGTTTTTTACATAAATTTCATGACCCAAAGCCTTAACAAGCATTTCAGACAATTCATTGAGTGAAATCGGTTTGTCCGGATAAAACATTTCTTCATTTTTATCAATAATGCCTATATTTTTCGCTTCACTTATCTCATTAACAAAGTCATTTGAAAGGCTAACATCGGCATATGGCTTTACCGCAGCCGCACTTACATCCGAAACCTGCATTTTGCATATCAACTTAACCGCGTATCCCCTTGTAACTTCAGCAGTCATTTTGATATTTCCAAGTTCTGTGTCAACAATATTAAGATAACGAAGTAAATCGTACACATTTTGATAAGCACTGTTATTTATAGTACTAACATTCGATTTTAATCGTTTGGGAACCGGAACATCATCATTGGCAGCGTTAATTACAATCGCATTTGCAAACATTATGAACGTCAAGAATGCTACAGCATAAATTTTAATAATCTTATTCATTTCCATGCACCTCCAACAAGCTTATCAATCTGTCTATCATTACTATAGCTTCTGCTCGTGTTGCATAATCGAACGGGCAAAATTTGTTTTCGCCTTTTCCCTTTATAATTCCGTTTTCAAAACCGAATTGCACTGCTTCTACTGCCCATTCTGCAATCTGCTCCTTATCGTCAAAATCCAATTTAGTATTGGTGATATTTGAATTATGAATTTTCTTTGCAACATTGAATATTACCATGCATAACTCCTGCCTTGTAATATAGTCATTCGGGCTGAAGTTATTTTCATAGCCGTTCATTATCCCATTTGATGCAACTTTTTCAATATATGGAAAATACCATTGTGATGTATCAACATCCTCAAAGTAAATCTCCTCCTTGATTTCTAATTTAAAAGCACGTGAAATAATCGCACCAATTTGTGCCCTTGTGATATTTGAATCAGGAGCAAATTTATCCTTATCAATGCCGTTTATGATACCTTTTTTGAATAGACCTTCAATTGTTTCCTTTGCCCAATGCGTGGCAATGTCCGAAAAAACAGCATCTGATGTTTTGGGATTTTTCCCAACATCAGAACTTGGCTGCGTCACCTGCGTACCGGTTTTATTGACAGCTGTCGGGGAGGAACCGCTACTCTTGCTGCCGCTGTTTTTGACTGCATTAGGTTTAATATAAACCGTTTTACTTCTTACCTTTACCCCTTCAAAAGGATACTCTTTAGATATAGGTATTACTTCAAAGCATAACGTTTTACCAGCATAGCTGTCTTCTAAAAACACGGAGCTTGTAGAGGATATTATTTGATTTTCAAGATACCACCTGACAACTGTTGCACCCTCAGCCCCACCATTTACATCATAATAATTATACAGACCGCATATAGTTTGGCCAACACTTGGAGAACCAACTACCTTTACATCTTTTACAACAGGTTTTGCCAATCCGTATATACTATCTGAAAAAAATTCTTTTCCGGACAAATCCGATTTGCACGGTATGATACAAAATCTAATTAAACAGTCAATATCAGTTTCCGATATTGTATACTCTTTTTTATCCGCATTCTCTATTTTTGCATAGTCAACACCTTCATTAATACTGCGGTACCACGCAAATTGTGTGCCGGTTTCCGCTTCACCATTTTCATCATAGTATTCATATGAACCTGTTATAATTTCATTTAATTTAACATCACCCAAAATAGTCACATTTTTTGCTTTTGGTAAAAATGCTCCGGCAAATGGCTCGCTCATTGTCTGCTCACCACGGTACGGCTCCTTTTTCGATATCGGAGTAACACAAAATTTGAAGTATTTATTTATGTCTGCAGCTTGTATTTTGTAAGTACTTTTTCCGTCATTTTCAACAAGCGTATATCCGCTTTCCTTATTCTCGGAGCTATACCAGCTATAAATACTCTCGCCTTCTTCATCTCCATTAAAGTCATAATATGTATAGCACCCATTTAGAATGGAACCTTCACGTATATTACCCATTGCCTCAATATGCACATTTTGCGCAGCAGGCATCAGCGCTCCAATAATCTCAAAATTATATATATCCTTTTGTATTTTGTTATTCAGAACATTCCTTCCAGTTATTACTAGAGTATATTTACCAAGCTTATCTATCATTGTATTCGATACAAAATTACTTTCGTTGCCCGACTCATCAATCAGAATTGCTTCCAGTTCAACGTTTTGAACTTGCGGTAATGCAGGCGCTGTTTTTTCATACATGCCTCCATCTGATAAGTTATTTACAGTCGGATACAGTCTGTTTGTAGTATATGAAAAAATGTAATTTTCACCCATCGGAATACAATTTTCCACTGATGATTTTATACCCTTTAAAATTTCAATTTTGTATAAATTATTGTATTCCATACCATCGGCAAATGATATGATAATTTTGTTTCCATCAGCAATTGCGTTATACAAATCACTTGAAACTGCTTGGTCATCCATATATACTTTTATGTATTCCATTTTAAACGATTCACTGTCAATATTATAATTAAAATTAACAAGTGGCTCTTCATATATATCAACATCACATTTATTTTCAGTAGTTGCTGATAAAACTGAAAGGGCGAATTTTTCGACAACAAAGTTATCAATATAATATACTGCGTCGCCTGTTGCCGTTCCGTTAGAAGCCGGTACGCTTTTGAAAACAAATGCCATTAATCCAACAGATACAAAGCCTGTAGTTTCTCCTCCTGTTTTCGTTCCGGTACCTACTACTTTTCCGTCCTTTATAATGTTATAGGTAAGGATTTTAGTATCCGAATTCCAAATTTGTTCAATGGTATAGTATTTATTCGAATTTGTTATTGTGTCTATCCAATGAGTAGTGGTTAAGCTTCTGATACCTGTTGTTATCGTCGATAGCACTTCCCCTACCCTTTTCCACAGAACAGGAATTTCTCCGGAAAATCCGCTGTTTTCAAAAAGCTGGCCAAGCCTTTCGATCTGAATACTATGGTTTGCAAAACGTATGTCAAAGGATATTTTTGTTATTCCCGTCGTCAAAGCACTGTTAAATACATATGTAATATTTGAACCACTCGTTTGATTATTTGGGCTGGTGAATTTCAGTGCCTTGCTTCCGGAAACCACATCCGTTTCCACAGTTGCTGCTGTATTTGCGGCTAAACCAAATTTCCAGTTGTCACCATTGACGGCTAAAAATCCATTTAGGTCACTGTAATCATCAAAATCATATTTATCGATTATGTTTGTGTTCACGCTTGTTTCAGCACAAACAACCGAATGCACTCCAAACATAGTCATTATCACTGTTACACAAAGTACCGTTAAGATTAGCTTTTTCATTAAAATAACCACTCTTTCCCAAACAAGCATATAATCACCCCTATGTCAATTATTTATTGCAACCGATTAATTAAATTTATTATCATATTTTCGTCAAACACATCTGTCATATCCTTTTCAGAAATGATAATTAACCCTTTATCATCATAAAATACCTGTTTGTTAAATAATTTACTGCATGCGCTCAGCGGAATGAAAGCTTTGTCGTTTTCAATATAACAAGCTTGCTCCAGTTCAATAGCCTCTGAATTTATTAATGCTTCACTTGAGTTCAGCTTCAAAATCAGGGTATTGCCCTCATAATTGATTTCAATATTTTCATTTTCAAAATTCAAATCAGCATTAAGCATTTCGGCAAGGAATCTTAACGGAACATACATATTGTTATCTTTTATTACTGGTGTTATTTTCAAATTATCGCTATCTATCAATACTTTTTTCCAATTTACATATGCACTTGGCTTTCCTATAGCAAGTGCAATTGCATCAGTTGATAATTCATTTTTCAGCATACTTGTTATAAGTCCGCTTTTATTGTAATCGCTTGTTTTAAAGCCTTTCATTACTTTATGAACCTTTTCTGCATCTGCCAGATTGTAATTTTCATTGTCGCCGTCCACAAAACCGTCTTTTTTTGATAGAGTTATACCATTATTAATTTCATTCATTTTCTGCATTTCCGCTTCCGTCAAGTTGGAACCTGTTTCAACAAGGGGGTTTAATTTTAAACTTTTGCCAATATTACAGTATATATTATCGGTAAATTTATTGTATTTTGGCGACATTGGGTCATCCTCTGTGATATTGGATAAATGAGCGTATTTCTTATAAGGCTCCGTTGTGTGTATTCCGTTTTCTTCTATTCCCAGATTCGGAAGATAATTTATCCCATACCCCCATGTTAATGCTCTGCCTATGGCTATAAAATATATTCCATTTTCTTTTATATCGACAAATGTATTGTTTGCAACTGTATTGTCTCTTCCTCCGTTTACAAAAACCGCTGTTCCATCAATATTATACATTAGATTTTGTTCTACCGTAATGCCCGCCTGACAATCATCAAGATATATTCCATATTGCCCCGTTAGTGCCGAATCCGACACTAAACCATGTATAATATTTCCTCTGATAATTGTCCCTCTTTTGACAGTACTTCGTCCCGTATATATGGCCCCCGAATCGGCTGCTTCCTTTAGCACGCTGTGTATCTCATTGTTTTCTATTACCAAGTCGTTACCGCTAAATTGTATCGCCAGATGAGGTCCGTCATAAAACAAATTGTTTCTTGCCACGTTTCCAACGCCTAATAAAGATAATGCGCCACAATATGTTTTATTTAGTCGCCCAAAATTATTTACCCAATTATTGGTTACAAGATGATTGGATGGTTCCAGAGTTTTATAGTCTCCACCATCAACATGTATTCCCTTCCCACCCACATTATAAATATGACAGCTATCAATACAAACATTTTTTCCGCCTTCAACGTATATTCCGTTTCCCGATACATTTTTCACTGTATTTCCAAATATAGTTATATTTTTGCAATTTAACACGTTAATTCCGGTTGTACGAGTACCCGCAAGTTCCATATCTCTTATTTGTATATTTTCAGCACCGTTTAAAGTTATAATATTGTCTGAAGCAAAGCACATGAGAATTTTACTTTCGGGATTATTATCCAAGGGGTAGATATAAAAATTTCCGTTTATTCTATCGTAATACCACTCTCCCGGAACATCAAGCTCTGAAAGAGCATTGTAAATATAATATCTTTGTCCTTCAATAACTCCAAAAGCTGATGAATACTCGGTTTCAATCGTTTTATCGGCAACGTTAATGCTACGTATTGCAGTAGTCTGATCCGACCAATCATAACGCCAATAGCCAAATAGCCAAGCATCCTTTTCTTCACTCCATTTTTTCAATCTTTCCTCCGTAATTTCCTCCGAAACCTGAAACTTCATTGTTGTGCATTCTTCGAGTGTTTTGGGTAATTTGGGGTCATTTGCCTGATACTGTCTGCAAATGGCGTCGCCCGATTCAATCACCTTCCCCACCTTGGTATATCCACCATTATTGGGATAACGAGAAATTGTTATAACTTCATCGTTGTAAAACACCTCCGGCGTTGACAAGGAATCACCGGGAAGTAGATTTGTGAGTTTGAAATAATACTGACTGTGTCCCGTAAGATATAACTTATCATAAGGTTTTATATTATTTTTTTTCAGGTTATAGCAATATATTTTCCCTTTCACCGCATCCAATAATTCCGATTGGCTTGAGATTTCAAAATCGGAAAGACTTAATTCGGTTCCTCCCACAAGTTTAACTTCCTCCAATGGATATGCTCGGTAAATTACAGGCGATTCGGCACTTCCACTATCCTCGGCAGTAAACTCTATTGTATTGTCAATATTGTATAATCCGCCCCTTACAGTTATAATCACACCGTCAGTTGGATAGTTCCCCCCTTTTTTTAGTTCTCTGACAGCGTCACGAGCTTCAATTATAGAATTAAAAGGAGTATTTAAACTTCCGTTTCCTCCAAACTGTGCATTTTTATCTACAAAAAACTCCAATCTGTCAGATGCAAAGGCACGGAATGAACATAATTGCAGTACAATTATAATAGCTAACAAATAACTATACTTTTTCAAAATCAAATACCTCCTACTATAAAAACAAAATTTTATTTATTTAATAAAAATTCTTTTATCTGACGTTCTATTGTCTCGCATATTTTCTCAATGCCCGCTTCATCCATTTTTTTGATATAATTATCCAAATATGTCTTTGGAGTATCCGAGCCGTTGTTTATAACCTTATATATTTTAGCTACAGTTTCGCATTGTGATATCTCATTTTTAATTTCATCTGTATTAACAACAAATCCCAGTAAATCATTTTTATATGATCTATCGTTCAACTGTTGCGTTTTTTTCCAAACATCATCTTCTTGTCCTGGTAACAGATACGCATTAAACTGATTACCAAACTTCCAAGAAGCATTTGGTATATATCCGCTTTTATCAGAGCTAACATTTTCAATACGATTTTCAGCAATCTTACTATAATGCTTGCCTTCAATCCCAAACGAAATCAAATTATAAAGCGTTTTGTCAGTATTCATTAACTCAATCAGTTTTATTGCTTCCAATGGTTTCTTTGTCTTCTTTGAAATGGCAGTCATTGTAGCATTCCCGTCGCCTAAAACAGGTTCCGACACAGGAATAACAACATGTTCTTGCCCGGTTCTTGTCAGATATTCCGCAGCAAGACCGGGTTTATAAGTACCTACCATAACCGCATACTTTCCTGCTGTTCTCTCTTGTGAATCGTCCATAATACTTGCAATATCTTTTCTTATGTATCCTTTTTCATACCATGTACGCAGTAGATTAATGTATTGTACATATCTATCATGTTTTAACATCGGTTCTACCTTATACGAGCCATCGGCTTGTTTCAGTGCCACCGTATACTTTAGTAAGGCCTTGTCATCTTTTGAAAAAGAGTCAAATGTAGCAACACCCCAAGAGGTATCAAACGGGTATAATGACGGCTCGCCATTTTTTATTTTTTCTAAAAACGGCTCAATATCCTCAGCCCTTTTTATAGAATCAATATCCAAATTATACTTATCCGCATATTTCTTTTGTATAATTAGCGATACTGAGTTTGCCATGATTTGCACATTGGGAACTGCATATATTTTCCCGTCAACTTTTGCGCCCTTCCACGCATAATCAGGAACTGCCTTCTTTAAGGCAGGTGTTTTCTCTAAAAATTCGTCAAGCTCACAGTATCCCCCTTTTTTTGCTGCAAGGTAATAAGGATTCACATATCCGGTAAAGCACATATCAAACCCGCTTCCCGAAGCCAGATTCATATTCATTCTTTCTGTAAATCCACCTATATCAATAAACTGCAAATCAATTTTCGCACCAATTTTTGACCCTATAATTTTATTAGCCTCATCTAAAACAAGCGGGAGGTCGGCTTGCTTATCTCCCGGCACCAACCATGTTAATACAGGTAAATTTTCTGCGTTCAATTTTTGCTTATCGGTTGAACAGGCCGCCAAAGAACATGCCATTATACTTACAACTAAAATAGACCCAATAAATTTTTTCATACTCTTTCTCCTTTTTATATTTTTTTAACCTTTCACACTGCCTACAGTTAATCCTTGCACAAAATACTTTTGAAAAAACGGAAATACCAAAAGCGCCGGTCCCGCAACAACGACTGCCATTGCCATTCTAACAGTTTCAGTAGGGATATCAGCTATATTTACCATCTGCCCCATCCCCATTTCAGTGCTTCTTTGAAGCATCGTAATATTTAGCATTATCCTTTGAAGCAGATACTGTAAGCTTATTAAGCTTTCCTTGTTTATGTAAAGCATTGATGTGTACCAATCATTCCACTTTATTAAAAACACAAAAAGCGCAACCGTTGCTATTACTGGTTTCGAAAGCGGAATTATAAATTTGAAAAATATTTTATACTCGCTTGCACCGTCAATATAAGCCGACTCAATGATAGATTCCGGGATATCCGCAAAAAATGTCCTCATAATAAATACATACCAAGGACTGACAAGGCTCGGAAGTATGTAAACCCAAATGCTGTCGGCTAAATTAAGATACTCGGTAAATAAAATATATGTAGGTACAAGCCCTCCGGAAAAAAGCATTGTAAAATATAAATATAACGATATTGTTCGTCTTCCCTTCAATGTTTTTCTTGAAAGCGGATAAGCGATCATAGCCATTAAAAATACAGATGACGCCATTGCGATTGTTGAAAATATGAAGGTTACCTTATATGCGTCTAAAATTGCTTTTGGATTTCTAAAAACATATATATACGAAGAAAAATCCAAATGCATTGGTATTATTTTATAACCAGAATTTATAATGTCATTTTCATTAGATAAAGATATTGCTAAAACCAATATAAACGGGAATATAACTATTATGCAAAGAATTGCCAAAGCTATATTTAATAAAATTTGCTTTCTTTTTTTCATGATGTTTTCCCCTTCAATACAAATTAGACTCCTATAAAAGTGTGTTGTCAGGATCTATTTTCCCAGATATATAATTTGTTGTTAAAACCAATACAAATCCTACAACAGCTTGAAGCAATCCAACAGCGGATGAAAGTGACATATCTCCAATAACTCTCATGGTTCTAAAAATGTATGTATCAATTACATCCGTGGTTGAATAAAGTTCGCCCACATCACGGGTAAGCTGATAAAATAAACCAAAATCCGCCCTGAAAATATTACCGATTTTTAAAATTATAAGAATTGTTATAAGCGGAATAAGACTTGGTATAATAATTTTTTTAATAATTTGAAATCTGCTTGCACCGTCAATCCTTGCCGCCTCGAAAAGCGTTTCGTCAATCCCCATAAGACACGCGTAATATATAACTGAATCCATACCAAAGCCTTTCCATACGGAAGCAATGCTTAAAATAATTGGCCAAACATTCGGCTTGGTATACCAGGGAACCGTTCCCATATTCATGTTCTTTAGCATTGTATTTATCATTCCAAATTCAGGATTAAGCAATGCATATGCCATATATCCCACTACAACCCAAGACAAAAAATGCGGTGTTATCATAATAGTTTGATAAATTTTAATATTTACTTTTTTTATTACTTCAAACAACGCAATCGCCAATATGAGAGATGAAATAGTACCAAACAATATAAATATACCATTCAAAAACAATGTATTTCTCGTGATAACCCAAAAATCATTGGATGTGAAAAAGTATGTAAAATTTCTAAGCCCTACCCATTCACTGCCTAATATTCCTTTGTCAAAGCGATAGTCTTTAAATGCCATTATAACCCCAAACATAGGTAAATAACTAAAAATAAAGACCTGTATTATTGGGATTGCACAAAGAGAGTATAATTGCAGCTGATTGTTATTTAAAAACCTATCCTTATGTTTTTTCAAGTATAAACGCCTCCCAAATATGAATGCTACACTCATAATATATAACTTTGTAACATAAAAGTCAATTCTTATTATTAGGGTCAGGGTGCTCTTTTTTAAGATTCTATAATAAAAGAGAATTACCATCTGTGTTTCCTCAGATGGCAATTCTCTTTTATATGCTTAATAGAAATGTTCTTATCTTAAATATAAGTAATTGGCATTGATATTTCAACTGTTGTTTTCTCGGAATCGGAACTGATTTTAATACCATATGCTTCTCCGAATATCAATTTTATTCGCTGATTAACATTGCACAGTCCTATATGCTTGCTTTCCGGAATTGAGTTTTGCTCTAATTTTTCATTAATCTCTGCCAAATCATTATGGCTAAATCCAGTTCCATTATCAGTAACTGAATATACAAGATTATCATTTCTTTTTTCCACAGATATATTGAGCGTAGGTTTTCTGCCTTTTAAAAGCTTAAAGCCATGCTCAATAGAATTTTCTATTATTGGCTGAAGTATTAATTTAACTGTACTGCAGTTCAAAACATTTTCATCTATATCATAAAACACATCAAAGCTATTTTGGTTTTTAATACTTTCTATCTCAATAAATTTTTTTGCATGTTCAATTTCAACGCCCACATTCACCATATAATTTTGTGTGTCCATCGAACAATGTAGAATATCAGATAAAAGAGAAACAACCTTAGTAGCGTCATTGTCGCTCTTTGTGATTCTCATAACTATAATATTCACTAAATTAAGGGTATTAAATAAAAAGTGAGGATTAATTTGCGTTTGCAAAGCGACAGATTGAGATTTACGCAGATTTGACATTTTAGTGATTAGTTCATCCTCAATTTTTTTATTCCGTTCCGTTAGGCTGATTACATTATTGATAACATAATTCAATTCATTATTGCTATTTGAATCATCATAGGTTGAGTCAATCCGAGTAGTTATTTCAGCAATGGAATTATAAAAATGCACAGAAACAAAAAAGGATAATAATCCGGTTATAATAATTGAAATAATAATAACAAAAATAATATTTTTACTTAAAGCATTGAAGTTATTTTTCAAATAGGATAATTGTGTTATTGAAATGAAATATAAATCTTGATTATTTAATTTAGAAAAGCAGGTAATGTTATTTTTATTGCTGTTCACAGCATAGGGATTCCCTTGGTAATCATGTTCAAAAACAGTTTTCAAATCAACGTACATCTCCATATTGGTACCTATTAAATTCTGATTATTTGAATATATTACTCTGCCTTTTCCATCAGCTAAATAAAATGTATCATTATAAATAGAATTTCCAGCAAACAGCGTTTTTTCGAATTCTTCTAAATCAATGTTAAAAACAAAACAATCATCGGAATATGAATTTTGATATTCACCAAAGCTGTATAAAACAGACAAAAGCTTTGTTTTATAGTTTAAATTTGATATAAATACATACTTGCTGTTGCTTTTGGAATTGTAGTAATCAAGCCATTCTTTATTGTAAAAATCATCCAAATAGTTTGAGCTTTTTGATGAAATTACATAATTATTAAGTTTACTGTATATATAGATAGACTCTAAGCTTCCGGAGGCATTAATTGTATTTTGCATTAGTTCGTGAACATTTACGGAATTTTGAGAGATTTCTAATCCATATATTGAATCTATAGATTTGTTAAGCAATATTGAAACATAATTGTTCGATGAAAAAATATTATAATTTTTATCAATCTCATCAAATGTTTTTTCAACAGAAAGACTAGACTTAACAAACGATTGAGAAACGGCATTTTTAATCTCCAAATTAAAGGTTTTATAATAAAAAAAGTAAAATGTCGTAATAAAAATAGAAAGAGGTATAATAAATATAGCCAGCGAAAAAACCCAATATTTAAAAAACAGACTTTGCCATCTGAAATTTTTTATTAAGCTCCATGTTCTTTTTAGTATCATAAAATCATTCCTTTTTTATGAATTTCTTCTTGTATTCCGCTGGAGTTAATCCTGTGTAATTGAAAAACAGTTTATGAAAATATGAGATACTTTTATACCCTACATGTTCACACACTAAATATATTTTACAGTCTGGGTCGTTTTCTATAAGTTGTTTGGCTTTCTCCATTTTAACCCTAATCAAATAATCTATAAATTTTACACCGGTATACTGCTTAAAATATGTACTGAAATAGACAGGACTTAGCGAAACATAATCAGCAATCTCATCTAGAGTGATGTCTTTATTATAATTAGCGTTTATATAACTTATCGCTCTGTTGATTATTATATTATTCGTTTGTTCACCGATATTGGAGAAATACTCGATAGCCTTTTCAAATAATTCAGACAGACTAACGGCAAGCTCTTCCTTCGTTTCAAAATATCCAACACTTCTTAGATTAAATTGATTTATATTATATTTATTTTTGATTTCGGATAAAGACACAACAATCTTATTATATATTTTATTTTGTGAAGCAATATCATCAAAATTATTTATAATAGCAGTCACATATTTTTGAGCTTCCGTTTTATTTCCGTCGATCAGAAATGAAATAAAATCCTTCACATAATAAGATAAAAGATTATCATCTATATGCTTGTTTTTTAATTTAAATAAACTTTTTTCTTTTTGAAGAACAGTAATTGTAACATCCATATCCAATGTGCTTTTAATATTCTTTTTCAGAACATTTGATAGCTCCAATATTAACCTGTCAAAATCTATGCTGCCGGCTTTGTTAAGCACGATTATTGTAAATTCTTCATTATTTATGTTAAGCAAACTTAAATACATACTTCTAAATTCAGCAGGGATAAGCATACTGATTGCATTATAAAAGCGCTCTTTTCCATATTTCCAGTTGGATGACATTTGGTATTCAAAATCCATTATTTCTAAATTAATTATCGCGCAAGTACAGCCGGTAATATTTATGTTAATACCAATCTCTTTAAGCTCCGTTGAAATATCATCATTACTATTATAAAATCCAGATAAAAAATTTATAAAAAAATGCTGACGTTTAATAACAAACTTATTATCAGATAAATTAAAATTATAATTTTTAGTATCTAATGCTTTCGTTGCCTTTATTATTGTACTTTTAAAAGCTTCATAAGTTATGGGCTTTACCAAATAATCTTGCACGCCGTATTTGATAGCCTCTTTAGCATAATCAAATTCTCTGTATGCGCTGACTAAAATTAAATGAATGTCGGGATAGTTTTCGTGGCAGATTTTAGCAAGGTCTATTCCCGATAGAGATGGCATTTTAATATCTGAAATAATAATGTCAACACTATTATCCTTTATAAAATCCAAAACCTCCGTGCCATTTAAAAAAGTTCCCGCCAGCTCAATTCCCAGCTCATCCCAATCAAGTAGCTGTGAAAGCTCTTTGCAAACATATGCTTCATCATCCGCAATAATCAATTTAAACATAATAATTATCCTTTACTACTCATTTATAAGTATTTTACCATAAAACATATGCAAATGCAAGTAATGTAAGCGGAAACTGAAAAAAGAGCACCGTCACAATAAAAATAAGCATTGCAAATCTAAAATGAATAAACTATAATTTAAGCATAAATACTCACCGACTTAGCGTTTCGGTTAAAACTATCAGATTTTTTCGGAGGTTAAAATGAAACTTGAAAACCTAAAATCAAAACTAAAAGAAAATGAGAATATCGTTCTGGGCTATTTTGGAGGGTCTATTACCGAGGGGGCGGGTGCATCGGACGCCGAAGCATATTCTTGGCGTGCACTTACAACTAAATGGTTTAAAGATACTTTTCAAAATGCTAAATTCGAACAGATCAATGCAGCAATCGGAGGGACAAATTCGCAATTTGCCGCATACAGATGTTATAACGATCTATTAAAATTCAAACCGGATATTGTATTTGTTGAGTTTGCAGTTAATGATTATATGAACAATGCAAAAATCATCCAATACTCTGTCGAAAGTATCACAAGGCAAATATTAACTTTTGACAAAACTTGTGAAATAGTTTTTATATTAACTCAAACCAAGGAAATGTATGAAGCTAAAAAGAGAAATGCCAAAATTGAAAGTATTGAAATACACAAACAAATAGCACGATTTTATTCTATTCCATATATTGATGTGGGGCTTGAATGCTTTGAACACAGCATTGATGCCGACAAGTATTCCTGGGACGAGCTGACGACTGATAACGTTCATCCAAATGACGCCGGACATAAAATGTATGGGGATAAAATAATATATGAGCTAAGAAATATGCTCAATGATGAAAATCCTTTTTATTCAAACAAAATTTTACAAGATGTTATAATGTACGATGCTTGGGAAATACAAGATTGCAGTTTTCAAAAAGTTGATTCTTCATTATGTGGGAAATACCCGCATTTCATCGAATCGGATAAAGACGGCGATAGCTTGACCGTTAAATTCATTGGTAATTCTATCGGAATATTTTATATGATTGCTAAAGATTCGGGGGATCTTGCGTGGTCAGTTGATGGCGGGAAGGAGCAAGTGTTTTCAACTTGGGATAAATATGCTCTCACATTTAACAGAGTAAACGGAGTAATTTTAGCTGATGATTTGGATTTCGGTGAGCATACTTTTTGCATTAGAGTAATCCATGAAAAAAACAAAGAATCAGAAGGATATTTTGTAAGATTAGGCGCTATTTTATATGGTAAAATCGAAGATCTATAAGAATGTATAACAATTTATCGAAATATGAAAAGAGTTTTATTAAATGTCAAAGAAAATAACAAATAAAAAACACATCAAATATTTAACCGCGCTTTGCGTATCTGCGTATTTTGCCAGCTATATTACAAGGATAAATTACGGCGCAATTATTTTAGAGCTTGTGAAGAGCGAGAACATACTTAAATCTGTTGCTTCACTTGTTACTACAGCAAGCTTTATTACATATGGCGTAGGGCAATTAGTTAGCGGTTATCTTGGCGACAGATATCGTCCTTCTATGATTGTGTTTTGGGGGCTGATTTTGACAAGTATTATGAATTTACTTATGCCTCTATGTACAGATATAAGATATATGACAGTTGTGTGGGGATTAAACGGACTTGCACAGGCTATGATGTGGCCGCCGATTGTAAAAATACTTTCGAACTTACTAACCAAGTCTGATTACGAAGTATCTTCTACAAATGTTATATTAGGAGGCTCATTCGGAACTATTGCGGTATATGCTGTTTCACCAATATTAATTATGCTGTCTGGTTGGAGGTTGGTATTTTGGGTTTCATCTGCTATTGGGTTTACAATGGCATTAATTTTTATTTTTGCAATAAATAAAATAGAAGCTTATGCTGAAGAATCTGGAATACAAACGGAAGAAAATATGACCGAAAATCACGAAAGCGAAAAAGTGACAAAAGGTATAATTTTATCGTCCGGATTAAGTTTGATAATGCTTGCAATAATACTCCAAGGCGCTCTTCGTGACGGAATTACAACATGGATGCCGACATATATTTCTGAAGTCTATAAGTTGGGCAATTCAATATCAATTTTAACAGGTATCATTCTTCCAGTATTTAGCATAGTAGGGTTGCAGCTTGCAGGGTATTTTTACAGAAAAATGTTTAGAAGTGAAATACATTGCTCCATTTTTATGTTTTTACTGGGGCTATCGGCATCGGTGCTTTTAGGATTTTTCTTCAAAAATTCAGTTGTTCTGTCGATTTTACTTTCAGCAGTTATAACGGGCGCTATGCACGGAGTAAATTTAATGCTTATTTGTATGGTGCCCTTAAGGTTTAATAAATACAATATGGTATCGACGGTTGCGGGAGCGGTTAATTTCTGCACTTATATCGGAAGTGCAATATCAACCTTTGGGATTGCGCTTCTATCAGAGCATATAGGCTGGCAGGGAACAATCTTTTCTTGGGCAGCGCTTGCATTTTTAGGTATGCTTAGTTGTGTAATAGTAATTCCCAAATGGAAAAAATTTATTAATAGATGAGGAGAAAAACACTATGAAAAGTATTTTTGACGCTGAAATTAAAAATGTCACAAAAAGATTAAAAGATTTAAACCAAGATGGAAGTTTATGCTTTGCTTTGGTAACAGACAGCCATTTAAGTGATACATTTGATGAAACCTGCGAAAACATAAAATGTGTTGATGAGAAGGCAGGATTTTATTCCTTGGTGCATTTAGGTGATTTTCTTTGCGGAAACATTCCCCAAAAGGCCTCATATTTGCTTTTGAACGAAGAATTAAACAAATGTTGCAAAAGTATAAAAACAAACAGAACATACGTTGCGCGAGGCAATCATGACGGGCATAGAGACGAAACATATTTGGGGCAAAATGTTTGTGATATATCATTGGATGAAAATTGGTATGAATCAGCAAGTAAATATATGCCGAACAACCTTAATTATAACAAAAAAAGCCCATATTTTTTTGTGGACATCGAAGATAAAAAAGTTCGTTTCATTGTGCTTTCAAGCTGTTTTTATGAAATTGACAAGGATAAAAAAATATTCAAAAAGGATTTCGGATTTTCTGATGAACAATACGAATGGTTTTGCAATGTCGCATTGGATTTGCCTGAAAACTATACAGTCATTTTGTTTTCACATGCCGTACCAATTGCAAAGCTTGATATGCCGTCAGACTCAAGCAAAATAACGGAGAATCATGGTATGGATATTGTTAATGCATTAAACAATGCAAAAAAAGAAAAAAACATAAACGTTGCATGTTGGTGTTTTGGGCATTGCCATGGCGATGTTACTGTGAAATATGAGGACATTTGGTTTATATCTACCGCATCACAGGTAGCCTATATTCCGCAGCTTTGGACAGTAACAAATGGAAGCTTTCCAGAAAACAGAGATTTAGGAACAGTAAATCAAGACGCGTGGGACTCTGTTGTCTTAAACACAAAACACAAGATAGTTGATTTTATTCGATTCGGTGCAGGAGAAGATAGACAAATATCGTATTAAATTAGGCTTTCCTTAAAAAGCCCACTTTTTTGAAAGCTGCAGTTTTTCTAGCCAAAACTGCAAAAAGGCATGGAGCAATTTGACTATGTTCATAGCCAAAAATGCCAGATTGATGGTAGTTTCTGCCGT